>ENA-OVGE01002427-OVGE01002427.1-human-gut-metagenome-genome-assembly--contig:-NODE-2427-length-12155-cov-4.735950_pt1 | contig 12155 bp, 10 predicted proteins | sample MGYA00237769_ERZ505417 | MGnify/ENA primary metagenome ERZ505417 (study PRJEB26158, sample SAMN06016403) | human gut metagenome | biome: human gut; feature: ankylosing spondylitis patient; material... | reverse complement strand
CCCCGCATCCCGGCTTCCGGCTTTACCTATTATGGCCGGGAGGTCTGGGAGCAGGCACTGGCGGCCCTGCTCTGCGGCGAAAACCTGCTGCTGGCCGGCGGCAAGGCCACCGGCAAAAATGTGCTGGCCGAGAATCTGGCCGCTGCTTTTGGCCGCCCCGCATGGGACATCTCGTTCCATGTGAACATGGATGCAGCCTCCCTCATCGGCATGGACACCTTTGTGGATGGGGCGGTCACCTTCCGGCCCGGGCCGGTCTACCGCTGTGCCCAGTGCGGCGGTTTCGGCGTGCTGGACGAGATCAACATGGCCAAAAACGAGGCCCTGGCCGTCCTCCACGCTGTGCTGGACTTCCGCCGCGCCATTGATGTGCCCGGCTACGAGCGCATCCCGCTGGCCGAAGAGACCCGCTTCATCGCCACCATGAACTATGGCTACGCGGGCACCCGGGAGCTGAACGAGGCCCTGACTTCCCGCTTTGCAGTCATCCAGATGCCCACCATCACGGAGGAAAACCTTGAAAAGCTGCTGCGGGCCCAGTTTGCCGACCTGACGGACAAATATGTGCACCAGTTTGCTCTGCTCTTCCTCGACCTGCAAAAGAAATGCGACAGCGCCGAAATTTCCACCAAAGCGCTGGATCTGCGCGGAATGCTGGACGCTCTGCGCCTGATGCGCCGGGGCGTGGCTGCGGGGCCTGCGCTGGACATGGGCATCACCAACAAGGCCTTTGATTCCTACGAGCAGGGGCTGATCCGGGACGTGATCGCCGCCCGCATCCCGGCCAGCCTGACGGCTGAAAAGCTGTTTCGCTGATGGATGCCCGGAGTTATACCGCCGAGGAGCGGCGGGCCGCCAATCAGGGGTGGGCGGCGGCGGGAGCCTACGGCTTTGAGCCGCTTTTCCTGGCACGCAACACCGACGGCACGATCGATTTTTATATGAACTGTGTCGTGGGGCTGGTGCACAAATACTATGGCGATGACCTGCTCCGCGACCTTTTTGCCACATGGGACGGCGATCTCCGGGAGAGCCAGCTGGACGATCTGACATGGCTCTACCTCGAAAGCGCGGTCTATCTGCTGGAACTGCCCCGCCGCCCGGTCCTTTCCGAGCTGCGCCGGGCCCACGCGGACTATTTCTTCGGCATCCAGTACAAGCTTTCGCGGCAGGAGTGGATGGCAAAAAATCAGCTGGTCTACACCATGCAGGCCGACCGCTGGCGCACCGTACAGGGCAGGCATCCCCCTGTGATGACCCCCTACGAGAGCCGGCTGGCAGAGGCACTTTCTCCCTCCCAACCGCCCCAGCCCGGCCAGCTCAAGGGTGAGCTGCTGGGCCTGTTTGCAAGGTTTGCCCTGTTTGACGGCAAGATCCGGCACAAAGTGGGGCTTCATCTGCATCTGGAGGGACTGCTGGCCTCTCTTGCCACCAAAACGCTGCCCACCCAGATGATCAAGACCGACCGTCTGACCGTGGAGCACTCCGGTTCTGTGGAGGCGGGCGGCTCCGGCCCCACGGCAGACAAGCGGCTGGCCCACATCACCCTGCGGCAGAATGCCGCCGAGGACCGCGCCTACATTGAAAGCTGCTTTGGCCGTTCCCTCTATCCGCCCGAGCGCCTGCGCAAGGCCGAGCAGGCGCTCTGCACCGGGGCGCACCTCGGGTGCCGCCTCTGGTTTGCCTCCGGCGTGCCCAGCCCGGAACAGGCCCCCACACCGGAGGCAAAGCACCTGGCCGAGCAGGCTCAGCTGCAGGCCGACCGCAACCGCGCCTACTACGCCAAAAACCGGGCGCTTCACCGCAGCGTGGTGCTCCGGCTCACCGAGCAGATCCGCAACTGCATTCTGGTCCACCAGCAGCCCAATGCCCGGATCGCCCGCAGCGGCGCTCTGGACCCGGAGCGGGTCTGGCGCGCTCCCCTTCTGAACGACAGCCGGGTGTTCCGCTGTGCCGAGGAGGAGAATCAGCCCTCCTTCACCGTGGACCTGCTGCTGGACGCTTCGGCTTCCCGGCTCCACTGTCAGGAGGTCATTGCGGCGCAGGGCACGATCCTGGCCCAGAGCCTTGCCGCCTGCGGCATCCCGGTGCGGGTCAGCAGCTTCTGCAGCCTGCGGGGCTATACGGTTCTGCGGGTGCTCAAGGGCTTCGCGGACAAAAGCCTGCAGGGGATCGACCAGTATTTTGCATCGGGCTGGAACCGTGACGGCCTTGCCCTGCGGGCGGCAGGCGATCTGGTCAGCTTTGACCCCGGCCCCGCACCCCGGCATCTGCTCATCCTGCTGACGGATGCTTCCCCCAACGACAGCCGCCGCGTGCCGCCCAGCCCGGAACAACCGCTGGGTTGTGATTACGGCGGCTCCTACGGTGTGGACGATGCCGCTGCTGAAGTGCGTGACCTTCGGCGCAAGGGTCTGCGTGTCTCTGCCGTGTTCATGGGCGAGGACAGCTCCAGCCACGATGCAGAACGCATCTACGGCAAAAATCTCGCCCGCATCCGGGGCATGGATCAGCTGGCACGCGCCGCCGGGCGGCTCATCCAGAATGAGATCCGGGAGCTGGGCGATTGAATCCTGCCACCACAAAAGGCTTCTCCGATGGGAGAAGCCTTTTCCATTTACAACCAATTCGTTTGTCCTCATTCCTAGATTTCCAAAATATTTTGGTTTTTGTCAAACTTATAGTTGTATTTTGTTGTCGTATATGTTATAATGCAGGCAGAGAACAACCGATGGATGGTTTCCGACACATCATCCAAAACCAGAGAGGAGACCCGCTATGGATGCCAGCCGCTATTTTGAAGAGATGCACCGTGCCATGTCCGCACAAAAAAACAATTCTTCCCTGCTCCTGACCGTCAAGGTACAGGACCTGGGCGGCGCTGATGCCTATCTGGAGCTGCGGCAGTCTCCCAATGGCCGCGCCCGGGTGTTTTACTCCACCATGGGCCGCCGCAACCTGAACTTCCAGCTGTTCCGCAAGGGCTGGCAGCTCTGCCATAACGCATCCGGCGAGATGACAGGGCAATTCCCCACCCGGGCCGAAAACCTGCTGGACAGCGCGGACTTTTCCGCCTGCATCCGGGATGACACCCTGGATGCGGGCCGTACTGAGATCATTCTGCGGGAGCTGCGCCGCGCGGCAGGCACCTCCCGCTCCTGCCTGCCTCAATCCGCCCGGGAAGGTGCCATGATCACCGTGGAGAGCTTTGTGGGCCGGGGTGGCGAGTGGAACTACTGGTCCACCCGTGCCGCCGACTGCCTGCCCATTGCGGCAATCCTCTGCTGGCTGGGCGATTTTCTGGCCGGAACGGAGCGCCGCACCCTGCAATCCAGCCCTGAAGCCATGGCACTGGCCGCCCGTTGGCAGGCCGAACTCGTCTCCCCCTTTGCACAACCGGCTGACTGCGTCCAGCGTCCTGCCCGCACGGTTTCACCTTCCGCGCCCCGCCGTGCCGCGCAGCAGGTGCAGAACCCCCGCTGGCAGAGCATCCTTGCCGTGCTTGCAACCGTATGAGAACAACAGGCGGTGCCGAAAATCTCCGGCACCGCCTGTTGTTTTCTGTTTTACTGTGCGGATGCGGCATCCACCACATGGCCCACCAGCACAGAGGTGGTCACTGTGCCCACACCGCCGGGCACCGGGGTGACAGCCTCCACGATGGGTTCTGCCTCATCAAAGCGGACATCGCCGCAGAGCTTGCCCTCTTCGTTGACGTGGATGCCCACATCCACCACGACCTGACCTTCCCGCAGGCAATCGGCCCCGATGGCTCCCCGCCTGCCCATGGCGACCACCAGCACATCGGCCTGACGGCAGAGGGCGGGCAGGTCCCGGGTGCGGGAATTGCAGAGGGTCACGGTGGCGTTCTCCCGATCCAGCATCATGGCAGCGGGCTTGCCCACCACCAGGCTGCGGCCCACCACCACGGCCCGTTTGCCGGACAGCGGCACGTTGTAGTATTTCAGGATCTCAAGGCAGGCCTGCGCCGTGCAGGGCGGATAGCCGATGGGCATGTTGGTAAACACACCGGCCATCGAGCCGTCCGTGATGCCGTCCACGTCCTTTTCCGGGGCAAGCGCCTCCTGGACCCTGCGGTCATCGAACCGCTTTGGCAGGGGCCGGAAGATCAGGCACCCGTGAATCGATGCATCCCCATTGATCTGCCGGATCACATCCAGCAGTTCCTCCTGCGTAACATCTTCCGCCAGATGGAACTGCCGCACCTCCACGCCAACCTTACCGCACCGGGTGACGATCCCCTTTTCATAAGAAATGTCATCCTCCCGCGCGCCGACCCGCACCACAGCCAGCGTGGGCACGATGCCCTTTTCCTTCAGCGCGGCACAGCGCGCGGCGTTTGCTTCGTTCATGGCGGCCACCACGGGCGCACCCTTCAAGATCTGAGCCATTTTCTTCTCCCCTCACTCATTTGATACAGTCTGATAGACCGTGTCAGCCTGCGGCACAAACTCGGCCAGCAGCTGTTCCGCTCTGGCCTCCAGCGCATCCGCATGGGCTTTGTCTGCCATCAGGCGGGTGTTGACCTTCACGTTCAGCCCCGCCGCCTGCATGGCTGCCTTGCAGAACAGCGCCGCGCATCCGGCATCGGAACGGGCCAGCACGCTGCCCTTTTCGGCGTACTCTGCGGCCAGTGCGATGCCCTCACCGCAGGCAGTCATCACCTCCAGCGGCACGGCGCAGGCTCTGTCCAGTGCCTTTTCCAGCACCGCGGCCTTGTGGGCCTGCTGTTCCGGGGTCTCTTTCGGCAGCTTGTAGGCCGCCGCAACAGGCAGAAAGGCCTCCGCGTCGGCCTGTACCAGCGCTTCCAGCCGCTTGCGCAGGGCCTCGGCCCGGACATTCAGGGCAGCGATGTCCGCTTCCACGGCAGCATATTTCTTTTTGCCCACGGTCAGGCTGCCCACCATGCTGCCCAGCGCCACACCGGCCGCGCCCACCAGCGCCGAAGCGCCGCCGCCGCCCGGAGCCGCCGCCTTGCTGGCCAGTTCCTCCAGAAAACCTTCACAGCTCAAATTCATCAGTTCCACGATATACTTTCCTCTCTGTTACAAATCCATCCAGCCGCCGGTCCTGTTCATCTGCAGCCGCTTCCGGCACCCGCTGGGCCTCAAAGGCCACGCCCAGCGCCACGGCGTTCCGGCACCTGGGCAGATAGCGGTCATAGTAGCCCTTGCCCATGCCCACCCTGCGGCAGGCCGCATCAAAGGCAGTGCAGGGCACCAGCACCAGATCAAGCGCCTCCGGCCGGATGAGCGCCGCCCGTTCCAGAACCGGCGTACGGATGCCGTAAGCCCCCACCTCCCAGCCGTCCGGCCCCGGTACGGCGGCGGTCAGGGTAAAGTTTTCCCCGCAGACCGGATAGGCCACCGTTTTGCCCAGCCGGGCCGCCTGCTCTGCCAGCACAGCAAGATCCACCTCCCCGCCAAAAGCGGCGTAGAGCAGCAGATTCTCTGCCTTTTGGAAGCAGGGCATGGCCAGAAGGCGGGCACAGATGGCTGCATTGGCCGCCGCTCTTTCTGCCTGCGGCAGACTCCTGCGGACCATGATGCCCGCCCGGCGCTGCGCTGCTTTCCGGTCCCGGATCTCCATTGACACTTCTCTCCCCTGAAATTTCATACCCACTCAATATATCTGAAATGCGGAAGAATTGCAAGAGCATGGCTGGAAAATAACCGCAAAATAGGCTATAATGGTGCAGAACAAACCAAAAAGGAGAACGATTATGCTCATTTATTTGCTGCGTCACGGCCAGACGGAGTACAACGCGCAAAAACGATATCAGGGCCAGCGGGACATCCCCCTTTCCGCCGCGGGCATCGCCCAGCTGCGGCAGGCAGATTTTGCACCGGAGGTGGTCTATGTCACCCCGCTGCAGCGCACCGCCCAGACGGCGCGGGTGTTCTTTCCCGGGGCAAAGCTTATTCCGGTGGACGGGCTGAAGGAGATGAACTTCGGCCGGTTCGAGGGCCAGACCTTCGTACAGGTGGAGCAGGACCCGGAATATCTGGCATGGGTGCAGGAAAACGAGCACGCCGCCCACCCGGACGGGGAGCGCAGGAGCGATTTCTGCAACAGGGTGTGCAAAACGCTGGCCGACCTCATTGACAAGGCCCTTGCCGAAGGGCAGGAGCGGCTGGTCATCGTGGCCCATGGCGGCACCCAGATGGCCGCACTGGAGCGGTTTGGCGTGCCCCGCCGCAGCTTTCCCGACTGGTGCGGCCCCAACGCGGGCGGCTATGTGCTGGATGCCCGGGACTGGCCGAAGCAGCACATCCTGCACCTGGTGGAGACCGTGCAGTACACAAAGGAGAACGGATGATGGAACAGGGCCTGCTGCATCTCTACTGGGGCGACGGCAAGGGGAAGACCACCGCCGCCATGGGCCTTGCCCTCCGCGCACTGGGCAGCGGCAAACGGGTGGTCATCGTGCAGTTCCTCAAGGGCGGGCAGAGCGGCGAGATCCCTCTGCTGGCCCAGCTGGGGGCAAAAATTTTCCGGGGCAAGGGCGGGCAGAAATTCGTGTTCCAGATGAACGAAGCGGAAAAGGCCGCTGCCCGGGCCGTGCAGAACGAAAACCTGACCGCCGCACTGGCCGAGCCTGCCGACCTGCTCATTTTAGATGAAGCCGGTTCAGCCTGGGAGCTGGACATGGTGGACAAAGACCTGCTCCGGCGGGCCGTTCTGGAGCGTCCCGCCGCGCAGGAATGCGTGCTGACCGCCCACAAGGCCCCGCAGTGGATGCTGGATGCCGCCGACTACTCCACCGAGATGAAATGCCGCCGTCACCCATACCAGAAGGGCATCAAGGCGCGCAAAGGCATCGAATACTAAAAATGCCCGGAGAACCGCAGCTTTCAGCGGCCCTCCGGGCGTTTTTGTGTTTACTGTTTTGCGATGATATCGCGGTTGGCCGCCAGCAGGCCAAGGGCCAGCGCAGCGCTCAGGATATCGGCCACAGCCTGAGCCATCAGCACGCCCTGATACTGGAACAGATGTACGCAGACCACCAGTGCCAACAGAAACACCACGCCCTGACGGCTGATGGAGAGCAGGAAGGACGGTATGATTTTACCAGTTGCCTGGAACAGCACCGTGAGCAGGAGCACCACGCCGCCAAAGGCTGCGGTGTAGACCTGCCAGCGGAGCATCTGCGCACCCGTGGCGATCATCCCGGCATCCTGCACGAAGAGCCGCATCAGTGCCCCGGAATTCAGGCAGAGGATGAGGGACAGCACCACGGCAATGGAGACGAGGAAGGTCAGACAGAAACGGATGAGCTTGCGCATCACGTCCCGCTTTTTTGCGCCGTACAGGTAACCGAACAGTGGGATGCCGCCGAACGAGAAGCCAACCAGAACCAGCTGGGCGATCATGCTCACCTTGCTGGCAATGCCCATGGCGGCAATTTTGTCGTTGCCGTAGGGCAAGAGGAACTGGTTCATCACAATGACAGTCAGGCTCTGCATCAGGTTGCTCAGCGCGGCAGTAACACCCACGCCCAAAATCTGCTGCAGCTCCCTGCCCGTGACGTGGCACTGGGACAGCTTGACAGACAGGCAGCGGCTCTTTTTGTGGAGCAGCCACAGGAAGTACAGGTCGCTGCACAGGTAGCCCACAATGGTGGCAATGGCCGCGCCCCTTGCGCCCCAGCCCACTGTGGTGATGAGGATGGGATCGAGGATGATATTGATGACCGTGCCGCCGATGCTGCCGATCATGGACTGGGTGGCCATGCCCTCGCAGCGGACGAGGTTGGAATGGATAAAGTTCAGCACCGTGGCAGGGGCACCAATGGCCAGCACGGTGTAATAGGCCTCTGCGTGCGGCATCGTCTCAGCAGTCGCACCCAGAATGCCCAGCAGCGGGACGCGGAACAGCATCATCAGGGCAGCCAACACCACGCCCGTGGTCAGGGCCACATAGAAGCAGAACGAGCTGACCCGGCCGGTGCCCTCACGGTCGTCCTGTCCCAGCAGGCGGGAAATGAGTGAGCTGCCGCCCTGGCCGTAGATGTTGCCAAAGGCCATGAGGGCTGTGAACACCGGCGCACAGAGCGAAACACCCGCAATCAGCGCCGTATCGTTGGACTGCGCAATGAAAAAGGTATCGGCAAGGTTATACACCACGCTCACCATCAGGCCGAACACCGAGGGCAGCGCCATCTTGAAATAGGTGCGGTACAGATGATCGAGATCAAAAATAGAATCCATTGGTTTTTTCCTCCACTTTCATCCCTATTATAAAGGTTTTGCTTGCATTTGTTTGTGACACATGGCACAATAAAACAAAAGAAATGAGGTGAACTCATGCAGGAAATTCGTAACCCAGCCTGTCTGGAAACGCTGTACCGGGCCAATCAGCAGCATTTCGGGACCCGCCCGCCGGTCATCCGGCTGCTGCGCTTTGAAAAGGGCGAGTATCTGTCCCACCCGCTCAAGCCGCTGCACCAATTTTTGCTGGTGGTCGAGGGCAGTGTGCGCATTTACGGCATCCACGAGGACAGCCGGGTGTTCGGCGTTTCCTACGCCCGCACCGATACGCTTCTGGGAGATATCGAGTTCTGCCAGATCAACCACTCGCCCTTCTTCACCGAGGCAGACGAGCCGGTTCTCTGCCTTTCTCTCCCCTTTGCCGAAAACCGCGCCGTGCTGGAAAATGACCCGGTCTTTCTGCGATTCGTCATGGGACAGCTGGCCCGGAAGCTGGAACTTTCCTCCCGGACCAGCACCACCGCCCAATCGCTGGAAGAGCGGCTGCTCTTCTATTTGCAGCAGCCCCAGTCCGGCGGCGAGATCCGGCATCTGGAAAACCTCCTGCTCCACCTGCATTGCAGCCGCCGCCAGCTCCAACGGGTGCTGAAAAAGCTCTGCGAAGAAGGGCAGCTCGAAAAGACCGGTCGGGGGTGTTACCGGCTGGTGGAAAACTGAACCAGAACAGCAAAACACCCGCGCAGGAGCTTTCCTGTGCGGGCGCTGCATTTCTTTTTGTGTATTACCGCACCAACAGCAGCAGCCAGGCGGATGCCACTGCCTGCAGGATGAGCCAGCGGGCCACGACCTGCTCATCACTCCAGCCCAGACGCTTGCGCACATGGTCGTGCAGCGGGGTCAGGGTGTTCTTGAGGATGGAGATGTGCAAAAACCGCTTGAAGCTGATCTTCAGGATGCCCAGGCTGCCGTCCACGATGAACACCAGCGCGGCCAGCAGAAAGGCGAAGGGATGGCTGCTCTTGAGGGCCAGGACGGCCAGGAAGAAGCCCATGGCGCGGCTGCCCGCGTCACCCATCAGCAGGGTGGAAGGCTTGGCGTTCTGCCACAGGTAGGCCAGCAGGGCACCAATGAACACGATGCCTGCGGTGGCGTAATCCCCCAGTTCCTCCCAGTAGGCCAGCAGGAAGGTGCCGATGCTGACCACGGCAAGGCTGGCGGAAAGGCCGTCCACGCCATCGGTGCAGTTGACCACGTTGATGCTGGCCCAGATCAGGACGATGATGAGGATGAGGTAGACGGCATAGGGCAGGCTGAAGCTCCAGCTCAGGAAGTTGACCTCCGTGCCGTTGAAGTTCAGGTAGGTCACGCCCGCCACAACGGCGATGACCAGATCGATCAGGCCCTTTTTGTACTCGTTCCATGCGGTCTCGGCGGCATCGTCAAAATAGCCGGAGAGCATGGACGCAATGAGCAGGACGGTGTAGATGACATACTCTGCCTTAAAAGGCACCACGGCCAGCGTGACCAGTGCGATGCAGAGTACAAAGATAAGGCCGGAACCCCGAGCCTTGCCCTTGGAGAGTTCGCCGTTCACGGCAAACGCGCGGCCATGGTCGTGGGGGAGCTTATCGTGGAACACCGAGTCCATCAGCGCGGTCAGCGCAAATGCAAGCAGAAAGCCCAGCGCATCCACGGTGCGCGGGTTGCCAGAAAGCAGTTGAAGCATAGTTTTTTTCCTCTTTCCCGGAGCGGCAGAGGCCGTTCCTGTTCTTTCACGGCTGGATACAAATGAAGTGTATCACGCCCGGGCCAAAAAATCAATCTCTGGGGCAATGGCTACCCCATGGGCTGATGGGTTGACATTTTTCGCCCCCCTGTCTATAATGGATGGATAAACGCCCTTTCGAGGGTATTTTTTTGTCTCACAGGAAAATCGGAGAAAAAGGAGAAGACATGAAACTTTCACTTGAACAGCTTTCGGCCCGGATGCGGCAGGGTGAGACCATCCCCTCCCGCCAGACGGCCCAGGTGGCTCTGGCGCTGAGCATCCCCTCCATTCTGGAGCAGCTGGTGGTCACTGCCATGGGATACATCGACGCTGCCATGGTGGGCCACATCGGTGCAGAAGCTACCGCTTCCATCGGCATCGTCAGCTCCAGCACCTGGCTGCTCCACGGTGTTCTGGTGGGCCTGTACACTGCCCTCTCCATCCAGATCGCCCAGTATCTGGGGGCCGACCGACAGGATGATGCCCGCAGCGTGCTGCGGCAGGCCATGCTTTTCAATGTGATCCTGGGCGTGGGTGCCGCTCTCTTCGGCCTGGGCATCAGCCCCTTTCTGCCGGGGTGGCTGGGAGCTGACCCCTCCCTGCGGGCAAACTCCACAGCCTACTTTGCCATCTGGTCAGCGGCGCTGCCCTTCACCATGGCCATGGGCTTGTACCTCTCCATCCTCCGGGCGGCAGGCAACGCCCTGACCGCCAGCCTCATCAGCGTGCTGGTCTGCGTGCTGGATGCCATCTTCAACTTCTTCCTCATCAACCCCACCCGGACGCTGTGGGGCATCACCGTCTGGGGTGCCGGGCTGGGTGTGCCCGGCGCAGCCCTGGGCACCGCCCTGGCCACTGTGGTGGGCGGCCTGCTGGCTTTGTCCATCCTGCTACTGCGGAAAGGCCCCCTCTGCATCCGAAAGCCTGCCCCCTGGAAGATCACCCGCTCCTGCCTGCGGAACCTGCTGTGGGTCGGCGGTCCTCTGGCAGGAGAGCGCGCCGCCATCTCTCTGGCGCAGGTGGTGCTAGTGCGCATCGTGGCCGGCCTGGGTACCGTGGCCATTGCCGCCAACAGCCTGGCTGTCAACGCCGAGGGCCTGTGCTACATGGCAGGCTACGGCATCCAGAGCGCAGCTGTCACCCTCATCGGCCAGGCCGTGGGTGCCAACCGGAAGGATATGGCCAAGCGGTTTGCCTGGCTGTGCACCGGCCTTGGCATGGGTGTCATGGCCCTTTCCGGCGTTGGCCTGTGGATCTTTGCCCCCACCCTGATGAGCCTTTTCACCACCGATGCGGCTGTCATCGCTCTGGGTGCTCAGGTTTTGCGCATCGAAGCCTGGGCCGAGCCCATGTTCGGTGCCTCCATCGTGGCCAGCGGTGCCATGCAGGGTGCGGGCGACAGCACCTCCTGTTTTGTGCTGAACATATTCAGCATGTGGTGCATCCGGCTGACGCTGGCGTTCCTGCTGGCTCCCCGGCTGGGCCTGATGGGCGTTTGGGGTGCCATGTGCTGCGAACTGAGCATCCGGGGCCTGCTGTTCCTTATCCGCCTTGCCCGGGGCAAGTGGCTGGAAAAGGGCGCGCTGTCTTAAATCAAATCGATAAAAGCAAAAAAGAAAGGACGCTCTCGCGTCCTTTCTTTTTTGTTCTGTCACTCACTTCCGGCCATGCAGGATGGGAGAGAGCGGCTTATAGATCAACATGCAGATCAGGGCATCCAGCAGGCCCTTGACCAGAGTGAAGGGCATATTGAAGATGACCAGGCACTTGATAAGGCTGTTGGCAGAGGGCAGGATAGCCTGATACATGCCCAGGATGGCTTCCAGCGGCATGTGGTAGAACTTGACGTAGGCCGGGTAGGTGATGAAGTAGTTGGACGGCACACTGAACAGGGCCATGGCCACGGCACCGGCCACGGCACCGATGATGGCGTTCTTGCGGCTCTTGTGGTGCTTGTAGAGGTAACCGGCCAGTGCGGAGAACACCGCGCCCAGCATGAAGTTGCACAGCTCACCCACCAGCGCGGTAGAGGTGCCCTTGATGACCACATGGAGCAGGTTCTTCATAAAGCTGATGACCACGCCGTACACCGGGCCAAGGGCAAAGGCACCCAGCAGAGCGGGCAGGTCGGAGAAGTCCATCTTGACAAAGGATGG
>ENA-OVGE01002421-OVGE01002421.1-human-gut-metagenome-genome-assembly--contig:-NODE-2421-length-12168-cov-3.666309_pt1 | contig 12168 bp, 13 predicted proteins | sample MGYA00237769_ERZ505417 | MGnify/ENA primary metagenome ERZ505417 (study PRJEB26158, sample SAMN06016403) | human gut metagenome | biome: human gut; feature: ankylosing spondylitis patient; material... | reverse complement strand
GGGCCGCCAACGATCGCATAGAGCGAGCCGAACATCATGCCCAGCACGGCGTAGGTGACGGCGCCCGGCGCTTTGCGCATCCAGCGGCGGATGCAATGCGGCGCAACCGCAAACCCCACAAGTGCCCCAAGTCCCACCGCAGCCAACAGCCAGAACTGTCCGAACTGAAAATGCAGCAGGTCTTTCATCGCCGCGATCACGGGCAGATACAGCCCGCACGACATCAGCAGAGACGAACCGGAAATGCCCGGCAGCACCATCGCCGAGATCACCAGCGCTCCGGCCGCAAACGCGTACAGCGCCGTTCCAATGCTGAAACCGAGGCCATTGACCAGCGCGGACAGGCGCAGTGACGAGAGGCCAGTGGCCAGAACGATGCCCGCCAGAAACGGCAGCCAGTTTTGCCGGAACGTGCCGAGCACGGTGCGCTGTTCGCGCATGGCCAACGGGATGGAGACGAGCGCGCCAATCACCGTCGCTTCATCATGGGCCGCGATCAGAACTGCAAATGTGTGATCCGGATCCGGTTTCGGTGTTTGCCGTTTTCGTGCAGGCAGCCACGCCAGCGGAATATACGCGAACTGGTAGGCATAGCACACAAAAAGCAGGCACATGATGATGTAGTTGATCGTCTCGATCGTATGCACGGCGTGCCACCTCCCTCGGTTGTGTTATGCGCGTGCCGGCTGATCGTGGACGATCCAGAACGCCAGCACGGATGCATCGTGTATCTGCTGCGACAGGCTCAGCGGAATCCAGACCGCACTGATGACCGCAAGGATCACAAAGCAGATGATGAGCCGGCGAAACGCTTTCTTATCGTTTTTTGTCATCACGTAATTTTTCATGACGTTGACCTCCGTAGAAAAAATCTGTCCCCTCAACCGGGCAAGCCCAGTATGAAGGGACAGATTAAAAATCGGATAACGCAGTCTTAAAGCGTATTTAAACGGTAGCCAACACCCCAGACGGTCTGGATGCGCTGCGGCTTGGAGGGATTCTCCTCCACCTTTTCGCGTAGGCGGTTGACGTGCACGGCGACCGTGATGTTGTCGCCCATGGATTCCAGACCCCAGATGAGCTCATAGAGATCCTCGCGGCTGAAAACCTGGTTCGGGTGCCGCGCCAGAAACAGCAGCAGCTCGTACTCCTTGTTGGTCAGCGTCAGCTGCTCGCCGCGCACCGCGGCCGTGTGCGCCTCGGTATCGATCCGGAGCGGGCCTGCCTCCACGATCGCGGACTTGGCCGGCTGCGGTTTGAGCCTGCGGTACTGCGACAGATTCGCTTTGACCCGCGCGACCAGTACGCTGGGGGAAAACGGTTTTCAATGTAATCATCCGCGCCGGTGTAGGCGATCGGCGTGTCCAGATCGCCGTGCTCCACACGCTCCACGCCTGCGACCAGCAGCTCCAGCGGCTCGGAAATGTGCCGGAAGAGCGAGCGCGTGAGAAACACATTCGTGAGCACGATCGTCAGCAGCAGCGCCATACCGACCGCACCGAGGTACACCCAGAGGAACACCTCAAATTTTGCGAACATCGACTCGTACTGCTCGAGTGTGATGTGCATTTCCTGCAGGCTCAGGCCGATCTTCGGCAGGTACACCGTTCGAGCACATACAGCGCGATCCCGGCGCAAACGAGCAGCAGCGCTGCCGCAATCAGCAGCGGAATAAGGAACATATAAATCCTGGAGCGGCTCAGCCGCTGTTTGACGGTCATATTGCTCGCCTCGCATTGAGTATATCAAGAAGCCGGAAGGGATATTGAAACGGATGTTAAAGCAAGGCCAGTATACACAGTGCGGTTTTTCCTGTCAAACAGGCAGAAAAAATCCGCCCTGTATTCCAGAGCGGATCTTTCAGCATAATACGAGCGGTGCCCCGGCCAAAATGGCCGGGGCGCTTGTGCATTGCTGCGTGTTACTCGATCGCGATGGTGGTGTGCTTCGGAAGCTCCTTCGGTGCAGCCTTCGGGACGCTGATCTTCAGAATGCCGTCCTCGAACTTCGCGGAGATATCTGCGGATTCCACATCGTCGCCGACGTAGAAACTGCGGCTCATGGAACCGGCGTAACGCTCCTGGCGCAGGAACTTGCCCTTCTTATCGGGCTCGTCCTTGTCCAGACCCTTGGCAGCGCTGATCGTCAGGTAACCGTCCTGCAGATCAACCGTCACTTCATCCTTCTTGAAGCCCGGCAGGTCCACGTCCAGCTCGTAAGAGCCGTCCAGTTCGCGGACATCGGTCTTCATCAGATTTCTGGCATGCTTGCCATACAGCTCACTGCTGACCTGCGGCATCATGCGGCCGAAATCAAAGAAATCGGACAGCGAATCATCAAACAGGTTTTCACCAAAAATGCTCGGCAACATAAGTCATTCCTCCATTCATACCTTTCGTAGGCGCTGGGGAAAAACTCCACGCGTTGGCGAACTCTGTTACCGTTTGTACAACAATGCCTGATCTCCGGAGGCCCTCTGGAGGCCCTCCCTCATCGATCATCTTTATCATAGCACGCTTTTTAGCACTGTCAAGCGTCGAGTGCTAACGTTCATAAAAGGCGCTATGTTTGTTCACAAAATATGCAATAAGATACCTCAACTAAATTTCTGACGCCGCTTGGTGCTCCAGCAGCCAGTCGATACAGTGTATCCTTTCCGGTATCTGCTCCAGCGGGCAGCCGACATAGCTCAGGCGCAGGAAATGCTGCGCGCTGCCGGTCAGACTGAATACGGTTCCCGGCATGAGCTTGACGCCCTGCAGGCGCAGCCGCTTCCAGAGCAGGACGGCGTCCACGGCGTCCGGGATCTGCACCCAGAAAAACACGCCGCTTGCCTGCTCCGGATATGGCAGAGACAGGTGCCGCGCATCCAGGATCGCCTGCGCCATGCAGCGGCGCTTGGGCGCATACTGTGCAACCAGCCGCTCCAGATGCACTGCATAGAGCCCGCGCTGAAGATACAGCGCCAGCATCTCCTGCAGGAGCACAGGGCTTGCAATATCGGCATTGAACTTTGCAAGGATCAGCCGTTTTTCAAACCGGCCAGGAACGAGCAGATAGCCGAGGCGCAGCCCCGGCACGAGCGACTTGGAAAACGAGTTCAGGTACAGCACGGTATCGCCGCCGTCCTGACCACGCAGTGTCTGGCACGGGTGACCATCAAACGCCAGATCGCCGAGGCAGTCATCCTCAACAATTGTGAAGCTGTTTTCCCGCGCCAACGCCAGCATGAAAGTCACGGACATCGCCGCCGTAGCGGACTACGCGCACGCGCAGAATCCGGACTGCCTCGTCATCGTGGACAACACCTTCGGCACGCCGCTGCTGGTGCAGCCGCTGAAGCTGGGCGCGGATGCTGTCGTGCACAGCGCGACCAAGTATCTCAACGGCCACGGCGATGTGGTCGCAGGCTTCTCGGTGGCGCGCAAGGAGATCATGAACAGGATCCGCATGGTCGGTCTCAAGGACATTACGGGCGCGGTGCTCGGGCCGCAGGAGGCATTTTGATCCTGCGCGGCCTCAAAACGCTCAAGGTCCGTATGGACGCCGTCTGCGCGAACACGCAGAAGGTGGTGGACTTTCTTGCCGGCTCCAAGTATGTGCAGAAGATGTTCTATCCCGGTCTGGAAAATCACCCCGATCACGCCGTGGCCGTCCGCGAAATGACGCGGTTCGGCGATGTCGCCTCATTCGGGATGGGCAGCTTCGAGGAAGCCAAGAAAGTGCTCAACCACGTGCATCTGTGCGCGCTGGCCGTCAGCCTCGGCGACTGCGAGGCGCTTATCCAGCACCCCGCTTCCATGACGCACTCCATGTGCACGAAAGAAGAGATCGAGGCCGCCGGCTTCTCGGATCGTCTGATTCGTCTGGCAGTCGGTCGGGAAGACCCCGACGACATCATCGCCGATCTGCAGCAGGCATTTGAAGCTGCGCAAAGCTGAACAGAGGCAGCAAAAAACAGGCCCGCGATCGCGGGCCTGTTTTTCATTTCTTCACTCAGCGCTGCCGGCATCGAGGCCATCGGCGATGAACATGGCATCGCCGAACGAGAAGAACCGGTAGCGGTTTTCAACGGCAATTTTGTATGCGTTGAGGATATGCTCCCGCCCGGCCAACGCCGACACGAGCATGATGAGCGTGCTCTCCGGCAGGTGAAAATTCGTGACGAGCGCATCCATGCACTTAAATTTGTAGCCGGGATAGATGAAGATGTCCGTCCAGCCGGACTGCGCGCGGAGCGTCCCGTCCACATCCGCAAAGCTCTCGACTGTGCGGCAGGACGTCGTGCCGATGCAGATAACGCGGCCGCCGTTGACCTTCGTCTCGTTGACCATGCGCGCCGTTTCCTCCGGGATGATGCAAAATTCCGAGTGCATCGGATGATCCTCGATTTCGTCCTCCTTGACGGGCCGGAACGTACCGAGGCCGACGTGCAGTGTGACGTAGCCGATCTTCACGCCCATGTCCGCGATCTGCTGCAGCAGTTCCTTCGTAAAGTGCAGGCCCGCCGTCGGCGCAGCGGCGCTGCCGAGCTCGCGGGAATAAACCGTCTGATAGCGTTCCTGGTCTTGCAGCTCCGCCTTGATATACGGCGGCAGCGGCATTTTGCCCAGCCGCTCGAGCACCTCCAGAAAGATGCCGTCATAGTGAAACTGCACGATCTTGTTGCCGTCGGCGACCGCGTCGACGACCGTGGCGGTCAGCTCCCCGTCACCAAACGAGAGCGCAGTGCCGGGCTGTGTCTTTCGGCCCGGTCGGGTCAGGCACTCCCACTTGCCGTCGCCAAGGTCGCGCAGCAGCAGCACTTCGACCGCACCGCCGGTGCTGCGGTGGCCGAGCAGGCGCGCCGGGAGCACGCGCGAATCGTTGAGCACAAGGCAGTCGTTCGGGCGCAGGAACTGTGGCAGGTCATAAAAGTGGTGGTGGGCAACGGCGCCGGTCGTTTTATCCAGCGTCAGCAGCCGGGAAGCATCGCGGCGCTCGAGCGGTGTCTGCGCGATGAGCTCCTCCGGCAGGTCAAAATAAAAATCCGATTTTTTCATGCTACATACGCTCCGGTATAGTAAAAGCTGATGATCTCCTCATAGGTCTTGCCGTGTTCCTGTGCCATGGCCTTGGCGCCCCACTGACTCATGCCGCAGTTGTGGCCATAACCGCCGCCGACGACAGAATAAGCATCCGAGGCGGCGTCATACTCTACAGTAAAGTGGCGGCTGTTATAGCGCAGACCGCAGACGCTCGTCAGGAACGTGCGCACGGCGTCTTTACTGTAGGTCTTGCCGCCGACTGTCACGGTCATGGCGTTGCCGATAGGCGTATAGGTGATGGAGACATCCCCGACAGCTGCGCGGGAGATGGACGTGCTCCAGCTCTTGCAGTAGAAGCCGGGATCTGTCGAGGCAGTCTCATACGGGTCGACAACGCCGCGCAGGTACGGCACCGCCGTCACCCAGACGTTTTCAGAGTCCTCGGTCGCGCCGCCGTCCGCCGCGAAATAGAACGTTTCGCAGAGCTTGCCCTCATAGCGGACGAACTTCCCCGCTGTCTCGTCCACGGCGCGGTCGCTGTTGGCCGAAGCATCCAGCGTGCCGTAATAGACCTGGCTGGTCGTCGTTCCCGTGACGTCAAAACCGTAGGCCGGCGAGCCGTTCATGTGCGAGGCAATATAGGTGCGCGCGCAGACCGCCTGTGCCTTGAGCGCCTCGAGCGGCCATCCGCTGCTCATTTCATACGGCGTAACGCCCTTGACATAGGGCTCCAGACCGACGAAATTCACCAGCGTGAGCTTCTGCGGCTCCTGCGTGTTGAGGCGCGTAAACTGAAAATCACCGTAATACGTGCACGAGCGGGTACCGCTGCGGTCCTTGCACTCAGCTACCTGCGTGATGGCAGCGCCGCTGCCGCTCTGCGGTGCAAGGGAGAGCGAATAAGTCGAGCCGCAGTCGAAACCGAAGAGGATCTGATCCGTACCGGCCTTCACGACCAGCACGCTGCGTGCTCCGCCGGAGACGACCGTGCCCTGCGACGCCGGTGCGCCGTCTGCGCTCTGGTAGCTGCCAATGCGCACACGGTAAGTCCCGTTATAATACACCGGATAGCCGCCGCAGCTGTTGGCCGCTGCCTGCGCTGCGTCAAAGCTCGGATAGGTATCACCGAGCTGGACGTGATAAGCGCCGAAGGCGCTGTCCCCAACCGTGACATTCGTATCCGCGACGACGGTGACAGCGCTCTCCGCTGTGGAGCCGACGGAGCGGAACACACAGTCAGAGTCATAATATCCGAAGGCGAAACCGGAGCCGGTCTTGATCTGCAGATGGACCGCATCCAGTGCCGTCGAGCCGAACGCCAGGCCGACACGGACGATGCCGTTTGGAATGTTCGGCTGCTCATTTTCATATTCACTGCCGCCGAGCAGCTGCGTGCCGCTCGCCGTGGCGGCATAAACGCCGCGCTCCGGCAGCTTCGCCGTGCTGCCGTCCGCGCCAATGGCATACGCATCCGCCAGCGCCAGCGTGTTATCGCCGTCATTGACGTAGTACGTCTGCGCACCGAAGGCCGACGTGCACGGCGCTGCAGCCAGCAGAACGGCGGCAAGCAGTGCCGTTATCACTCTTTTTAGGCTTGATCTCATAGCGCACCTCGCTGTTTTGTGAGTGTGGTCATACGCAAAATGTGACACTTTATTATAATGACTTTCCGCGCATTATGCAAGTGCTTTTCCATGGCAAAACGCCCCCGGTTTCTCCGGGGGCGTTGCAGTATGCGGGTCAAAAATGCAGGAACATTTTCGCAATGGAGAAATAGATCAGCAGCGACACGGCGTCCGTGATCGTCGAAATGAGCGGGCTTGCCATGACGGCCGGGTCCACGCCGATCTTTTCCGCGATCATCGGCAGCAAACTGCCCACGACCTTTGCGAACATGACCACGAACACGATCGTGCAGCAGACAGTCGCCGCGACCGACATCGTGACGGCAGTGTTGCCCAGCAGCAGCCGGTCAACGAGCAGCATTTTGATGAAGTTGGCCGCCGCCAGCGAAACGCCGCACAAAAACGCGACGCGCAGCTCTTTCCAGATCACGCGCAGCGCGTCCGACGGAGAGGTATCGCCCAGCGACAGGCTGCGGATGATCGCCGTGGATGACTGGCTGCCGGAGTTGCCGCCCGTGCCCATGAGCATGGGCATGAACGACGCGAGCGCGACCTGCGTCGCCAGCGCATCCTCAAAATGCGTGACGATCATGCCGGTGAACGTTGCCGAGAGCATGAGGAACATCAGCCACGGGATGCGGTTTTTCCAGATGTCCACGACGCTCGTGCGGGAGTAGGGCTTATCGGACGGCGTGATACCGGCCATCTTTTCAATGTCCTCCGTGGCCTCCTGCTCCATGACGTCGATGATATCGTCGACCGTGACGATACCGACGAGGCAGCCTTCCTTATCCACGACCGGGATCGCGATGAGGTCGTAGTTGGAGATCATATCCGAGACCTCTTCCTGGTCGTCGGTCGTGGAGGCATAGATGACATTCGTGTCCATGATGTCCTCAAGGATCACATCATCATCCGACAGCAGCAGATCCTTGACCGTGACAACGCCCTCGAGCTTGCGCTTGGCCGACGTGACATAGCAGACATAGATCGTCTCCTTATCCTCGCCGATCTTGCGGATGCGGGCAAACGCTTCGCGCACGCTCATGTATTTTTTCAGGTCCACAAACTCGGCCGTCATGATGCTGCCGGCAGAGTTTTCGGGGTATTTCAGGTACTGATTGATGAGGTTGCGCGTAGCGGGCGTCGCCGTGCGCATGACACGCTTGACGACGTTGGCCGGCAGCTCCTCCATCATGTCGACGGCATCGTCAACATACAGCTCTTCGATGATGCCGGCAAGCTCCGTATCGGTGATGGAGTTGATGATCGTCTCCTGCTCCTCGACCTCGAGGTTGGCAAACACGGCCGCCGCGATCTCCTTGGACAGGATGCGGAACACCATGGCCATCCGCTGCGGATTGTCCTCCCACAGCTCGCCGAGGAACTCGGAAATATCAAACTCGTTCATCTCGCCGAGCTTTTGGCTCAGCGCCTTCATCCGGTGCTGATCCAGAAGTGCAAAGAGTTCGTCGTGCAGCGCCTCGTAATCCTCGTATTCCCGGTTCTGATCGTCCATCTCCCTGCCCCTCCTTTCCGTCCGGTCTCAAAGGATCAACCGTTGAGGTATTCTTTCTGGCTGCAGCTCAGGCTGTCTATGGAAACGCCCATGGCCTTGAGCTTGCGGCGCGCAATGTTATCATCAATTTCCGTGGGGACCGACACGACGCCCGGCTTCAGCTGCCCGCGCGTGCGCACCAGATACTCCGCGCTCATGGCCTGCACGGCAAAGCTCATATCCATGATCTCCGCCGGGTGCCCGTCGCCGGCCGCCAGGTTGACCAGCCGGCCCTGTGCGATGACATAGATCGTCTTGCCGTTCGGCAGACGGTAAGCATCAATATTGTGCCGCGCCTCATAGATTTCATCCGCGCAGCGATTGAGCGCCTCCATGTCGATCTCGACATTGAAGTGTCCGGCGTTGGAGACGATCGCGCCGTCTTTCATCCGCTCGCAATGCTCGAGCGTGATGACGTCTTTGCAGCCCGTGACGGACACGAAAATGTCACCGATGGCGGCAGCGTCCATCATCGGCATGACCTCATAGCCGTCCATGACGGCCTCGAGCGCCCGGATGGGGTCAACTTCGGTCACGATGACTTTTGCACCGAGCCCCTTTGCACGCAGGGCCACGCCCTTGCCGCACCAGCCATAGCCGCTCACGACCACGTACTTACCGGCGACGACGAGATTCGTCGTGCGCATGATGCCGTCCCACACGGACTGGCCCGTGCCGTAGCGGTTATCGAACAGGTGCTTGCAGTCGGCGTCATTGACCATAATCATCGGGAAGCGCAGCGTCCCGGCGCGGTCCATGATGCGCAGGCGGTGGATGCCCGTCGTCGTCTCCTCGCAGCCGCCGATGACCTGCGGGATGAGATCCGTGAACTCCGTGTGCATCAGGTGCACAAGATCGCCGCCGTCGTCAATGATGATGTTCGGCCCAACGGAGAGCACGCTGCGCAGATGCGCCTGATACGCCTCGTCCGTGCAGCCATAGACCGCGTGCACGTCCATGCCCTTTGCCGCCAGTGCTGCGGCAACGTCGTCCTGCGTGGACAGCGGGTTGGAACCGGTGACGTGCATCTCCGCGCCGCCCATCTCGAGCACGCGGCACAGGTAGGCCGTCTTGGCCTCCAGATGCACGGAGAGCGCGATCTTCAGGCCGGCAAACGGCTTTTCGCGCGCAAAATCGCTGCCGATATCGCGCAAAACAGGCATATGTGCTTCCACCCAGCGGATCTTCCGCTCGCCGGACGGTGCCAGGTTCAGGTCTTTGATCGTGCTCATAAGGATAACCTCCCGCTGTAAAAATCGTTTCAGGCGCTTTATTCTAACACTTTCGTCAAGCGTTGACAACCGGTTTTTCCGCAGAAAACGACCCGGAGGACACACAGCCCTCCGGGTCGTTGAAAATTCGTCCGCTCACCAGCCGCAGTACAGGCAGTATCCGATGCCGGCGGCCAGCGCACCGGCGACAAAGCACAGCCAGACCAGCAGGCCGGTATAGGATTTTTGCCGCGGCCGGGGCGCAGGCACCGCCGGCACACGGCCGACGGCATCCCGCGCCTGCTGCACCAGATCCGCCGCCGTGACGCCGCCGCTGGCAGCATCATCGCGCACAATATAAATGATCTGCTCGAACAGCGGGCTTTCGGCTGCATCGACCACAACGACACGGCGCGAAACACCGTGGGCGAAGGCGATCTCGCCCGCGTCCGCCGGCAGCGGGAGCGGCTGCACGGCGTCCGTCCGGCGGATGGACTTGTTTTTTCGTTTCATCAGTTGCGCACCTCCACTTTCACCGCCAGGGCGGTCATGTCGTCGCTGCGCCCGTATTCGCGGATCGCCGCGCGCACGACGCTGCCCGCCAGCGTTTTCATATCACGGTCGTCCGAATCGTTCAGCAGTCTGCGCAGCCAATCGTCTCGCCCGTCGGAGACAACACCGTCGCTTGCGATCACGGCCACGCTGCCGGGCTTGAGATGCATGTGCAGCTCATCCGGCGCTTTTCCGCTCCCCTGCTCAAGCCCGGGCGCAAAGGACGTGCAGCGCAGCTTTTTGAGCGCGCCGCCGGACTTGACATACGTCGGTGCGGCGCCGTATTTATAAAAATCCGCCTCACCGGTAAATAGATTCATGCACATGAGATCCACAGTGGCATAGCCCCAGTTCTCCCCATCACGCAGGAGCATGGCGGAGTTGAGCAGCTTCATCGCCAGCGCCGGGCTGACGCCGGAGCGCAAAAACTCCTCCAGCATGCCGACGGTGCTGATGCTGCCGTCAGCCGCCGTCTCGCCGCAGCCCATGCCGTCGGACAGGATCACGCACAGCTGCCCCGCGTCCGTCTTAAAATACGTACCGCGGTCGCCGGAGACCGTTTCCCCCTTCTTGCGCATGGACGCAATGCCGACGGAAACCGCCAGCGGCTCCGCCTCCAGCAGGAGCAGGCTGTCATCCCGCGCAGCGTTTTCCGGCATGCACAGACGCACGCCTAATGTTGCCGAGAGTTTGTCCAGATAGTCCGGCAGCTCCAGCAGCGGGCACAGATAGCGGCTGTCGATCGTCACGCGCAGGCGGCCCGTGCTCTCGCGGAACACGGCCGCATCCGCTTCCACGCCGACGGTGCGAAGATAGCGGATCAGGCGCTGCTCCGCAAGCGGGTCTGCGCCGTAGCTGCTGTCGAGCTCGCGGGAGACGTTCGTGAGCACCTGTGCAAAGTCCGCATACTGCTCCCAGAGCACGGTGCGGCTTTCCTGCAGCGTTTCCTGCATCCGCTGGCGGTAGGCGCGCAGACGCAGTTCGCCGTTGACGACCTCGGTGTACTCGTGCAGATGGACACAGCGGTCACGGAAATACGGTGGGAAATCCTCCGGCAGCAGCCGGCCGCGCGCCTGAATGTGCCGCGTGACATCGTTCATAATATTGAGCGTGTCGAGCGCCCGGCGCGTCCAGCACTCCTGCTGCAATTTGCACCGGCAGCAGACGCGGTCGGCCGCGCGGTCAAATACTTTTGCCACATCTGCGTCGTTTTCTGCCGTAGCCGCCGCCTGACTTGCCGTGTCATGCAGCTGCTGATACGCATGCGCCACGCTGCCGACGCGCGCGGCGACATAGCGGCGCAGACCGGACTCCCCGCTCCCGCCGCGCAGCGGCTGCAAAAATGCGCCGACCGCTACCACAAACTTTTTTGGTATCACCAGATACGCACCGACGGCGAGCGCCAGCTCCACACCTGCGCCAATGCGCAGCTCCGAAATCGGGATGCAAAACAGCGCCAACAGGTACGCGGCCGCGAAAATGAGCAGATAAAACCCACGCCGATGCTTGCAAAACTGCCCGGACAGCAGCCCGGCAGCGGCATAGACGACCGAGAACAGAGCGCCCGCCCCGGCAGCCACATCCATGGCGATGCCGAGAATCAGCCCGGCCGATGCCCCGCACAGCGCGCCGCCCGTCCCGCTGAGGACGAGCAAAATGAGCACCGAGAGCGCCCGACCGACTGACAGCGTGTCAAACAGCAGCAGGTTGTTCACACCCATGAGCAGGCACGCCAGCAAAAACACGGTCGAAACGTTGCGGCAGATCTCCGCATTGACCGTGCGCGGCTCCTGCGCGCGCAGCAGATCGTCGAATCCGTAGGCCGACGCTGCGCACAGCAGCAAAAACAGCGCCATTCTGGACACCAGCAGCAGCGACAGGCCGCCCGTGAGCAGGTACAGCACCAGCCGCGTCAGTATGTAGGCCGCCGCAGAAACGGCCGGCGGATACCAGCGCGTCTGTACAAACGGATGGCTGCGCAGAAAATACGCCGTCAGAAACGTCAGGCAGCAGCCGGCGGCGAGCTGTGTGCCGGTCGCTACGCCGAACGCCGCAAAGTAGCCCAGCGCACAGCCGACGAGGCACAGTGCGCCGCCGGAACCATACCCCATGGCCGCCAGAAACGCCAGCCCGATTACCAGGGTCACCATCACCATGTTGGACGCCACAAATTTGATCCGCAGCCGTTTTAATTC
>ENA-OVGE01002419-OVGE01002419.1-human-gut-metagenome-genome-assembly--contig:-NODE-2419-length-12174-cov-24.092417_pt1 | contig 12174 bp, 9 predicted proteins | sample MGYA00237769_ERZ505417 | MGnify/ENA primary metagenome ERZ505417 (study PRJEB26158, sample SAMN06016403) | human gut metagenome | biome: human gut; feature: ankylosing spondylitis patient; material... | reverse complement strand
TGCGGCACTCGGTGCGCATCACCTTGGCCAGCGGGCAGACCGAGGTCTTGTAGATATCGGTCACTTCAAAGCGGGTCGGGTCCATCTTGTTGCCTGCGCCCATGGAGCAGATAATGGGAGTGCCCACCTCTTTGCACTTCATCACAAGGGCCAGCTTGCCGGTGACGGTGTCAATGGCATCCACCACATAGTCGTACTGGGTAAAGTCGAACTGGTCCTGTGTTTCCGGACCAAAGAAGCACCGGTGGGTGGTCACCCTGATGTCCGGGTCAATGTCGTGGATGCGCTGCGCAGCCACATCTACCTTATATTGCCCTACCGTGCTGCGGGTGGCGATGATCTGGCGGTTGAGGTTGGTCAGGCAGACTTTATCATCATCGATCAGATCCAGTGCCCCCACGCCGCTGCGCGCCAGCGCTTCCACCGTGTAGCCGCCCACGCCGCCGATGCCGAACACCGCCACGCGGGAATTGTGCAGTTTTTCCATAGCTTCCGCGCCCAGCAGCAACTGCGTGCGGGAATACTGATTTTGCATTTTGTTCTCCTTGTTACTTTTCCACTCTCGTAATGGTGCCGCCGCCCAGCACGGTGTCGCCCTGATACAGCACCACGGCCTGACCGGGCGTAGGGGCGCGCTGGGGCTGGTCAAATTCCAGCCGGAAGCCGCACTCCGCCGGGTAGACGGTGGCGGCCTGCTCCACCTGATGGTACCGGGTGCGGGCTGTGACCCGCAGCGGCCCGGTCAGCTCCGGAATGGCGATCCAGTTCACCTCGTCCGCATACACGATGCGGTCGAACAGCATCTCCTCCGGCCCTACCGTGACGGTGTTTGCCTGCATGTCCTTGCCGCAGACGTACACAGGTGCCCCCATGGCAAGGCCCAGCCCCTTGCGCTGGCCGATGGTGTACCGCACCGCGCCGTTGTGGATGCCCACCACCCTGCCGCTCTCGTCCAGAAAATCACCTGCCGGGTAGTGTTTGCCGGTGAAGTCCTCCATAAAGCGGGCATAGTCGCCATCCGGCACGAAGCAGATGTCCTGACTGTCGTGCTTGCGGGCATTGACAAATTTGTGCTGCTCCGCGATCTCGCGCACCTCAGTCTTGTGCAGGCCGCCCAGCGGCAGACGGATATGCGCCAGCTGCTCCTGAGTGAGGTTGTAGAGCACGTAGCTCTGGTCCTTGCCCTCGTCCAGCCCCTTTTTGAGCAGGAAACGGCCGGTGGCCTCGTCCTGCTCCACCCGGGCATAGTGGCCCGTGACCACATACTCCATGCCGTGTGCCCGGGCCCAGTCCAGCAGATGGCGGAACTTCATATATTTATTGCAGTCGATGCAGGGGTTCGGCGTGCCGCCCGCCTCATACACGCGGACGAATTTTTCAATGATCTGTTCCCGGAAGTCAGCCGTGAAATCCAACACCTCGTACGGGATATCCATGGCAAACGCCACCTCTGCCGCGTCCTCGATGTCCTTTTCCGAGCAGCAGGTGTGAAAGCCGGACTGTCCCAGCGTTTCGTTGCGGGTGAGCCGCATGGTGATGCCGGTGCAGTCATAGCCTGCCTGCTGCATGAGCCATGCCGCCACCGAGCTGTCCACGCCGCCGCTCATGGCAATGAGGGCACGCGGCTTTGAATCAGGGGTCTGTGTGGTCATAAGTTCTCCTTTGGTGTATTCAACACACTAAAACAGTAGTATAATAGTAACTCTGAAAAAAGAGCTTGTCAAGACGCAGCGAGCTGCTGCACTGCGGCCAGCAGGGCTTGCCGCTCGTTGGGATATTCTTCCCGGATCACACCGTCCAGCAGCGCTTCCAGCACTTTGCGGATGCCCGGCCCCGCCGGGATGCCTGCCGCCATCAGGTCGCGGCCATTCACAGCCAGCTGGCTGACGCGGCAGCACACGCCGTCCGCATCCAATCGTTCGGCCAATTCGGAAAGTGCAGCAAAATCAGCCGCGTGTTCCGGCTGCAGGGCTGTGCCCAGTGCTGCCAAACGCTGCACGGTACACAAGTTATATTTGCCCAGTAGTCGGCGGGCGTAGATAGTAAAGTCGGGTGTGACGGTAGTTTCTCTGAGGACCGTCCGCTGGGGTGGGACCCTGTTGCCGAAGGCAATAGGGCGGGCGATGGAATGGCCTGCAACGGCAACGACTGCCGCCTGCGGCGGAAACAAGGAGTTGCTGTTGGGGCAGCGGCCAGCAGGATGCGAGTGCTGCTCAAGGCACAAAGCATCCGCTGGGTGCCGCAACCCGTACTCGTGTCCGAAGAGAAAGCTACCGTCACGCCTTCTGGCTTCCCGCACCAGCACCGCCGTTTCCTCAATACAGGCATTGGAGCAGCGCAGGCGCTTGAGGGTGCGGCGGATGCCGTCCTCGCCAAGGCTGTACAGCAGCGCCGCCAGCCGGATGGGCAGGTTTTCTGCACCCGCCGGGCAGGCATCCACCACCGGCTTTGCCGCCGCCAGTGCCTCCGATGAAAGCTCCGGCAGAATAACAAGCAGTATTTTTTCGTTAAGATATGCCGCAGGGGCGGGTGCGCTCAGCAGTTTTGCAAGCTCTTCCGCGATGCGCTCCACCGATACACAGTCCAGATGGGCACACAGCTCCTGTGCCGCCTGCGCCGTGGGCGGGTCGATGGCAAAGCCAAACCGGGCTGCGAAGCGGTACAGCCGCAGGATGCGCAGCGCGTCCTCGGTGAACCGCTGGCGGGGCACACCCACCGCCCGTACGATGCCGCTTTGCAGGTCGGCCTGCCCGCCAAAGGGGTCCACAAGGCCCTCTTTTTCATTGTAGGCCATGGCGTTGATGGTAAGATCCCGCCGGGCCAGATCCTTCCGCACATCCGGCACAAAGTGTACCTCGTCCGGGTGGCGGCCATCTGTGTAGGTGCCTTCTGTACGGAAGGTGGTGATCTCGTAAAGGGCACCGCTCTGCTTCACCGTTACCGTGCCGTGCTGCAGGCCGGTGGGGATGCACCGCTGCGCGCCGAACAGCTCCATCACCTGCTGCGGCAGAGCACTGGTGCACAGGTCCCAGTCGTGCGGTGTAAGGCCCAGCAGACTGTCCCGCACGCAGCCGCCCACCACGTAGGCTGCATAGCCCGCCCTGTGCAGGGTGTCCAGCAGCTCTGCCGCACCCTCGTCCATCCGGATGGTCATGGCTGTGCCTCCTCGTACTGCAGGGTGATGCTTTTGCCGTCAAAGCCGCACTCCGCCGCCGGGAAGATGCTCTGTGCCTGCGCGGCATACTCCTCCGGGTCGGTGATCATGGGGGAATAATGGGTCAGCCAAAGCCGCTTTGCCCTCGCCTGCGCGGCAAGGGTCGCGCTCTGCCCAAAGGTGCTGTGCCCCCACTGACGGGCCTGGTCTTCCTGCTCCGGAAGGGCATAGGTGGCATCGCATATCAGCAGGTCTGCGTCATGCGCCGCCTGCAAATAATACGGGCAGGGGGCCGTATCGCCGGAAAATACCACGCTCAACCCCTTACGCGGGGCACCCAGCACCTGCGCAGGCTGCACCGTTCTGCCCTCCACGGCAACGCTCTGCCCTTTCTGCAGCAACTTCCATTGCTGCACCGGCACCCCCAGCGCCTGGGCCTGCTCCGGCGAAAATTTGCCAGCACGGGGCAGCTCCAGCCGGTAGCCAAGGCTTTTTACCCGGTGCTTTGTGGCAAACGGCACCAGCCGCGCACCGGCAGGCCAGCCATCGCTCAGCGCATCCAGCGCCAGCGGCTGGCCCGGCATAAGCACCTGCGGCTTCACCGGATAGGGCAGCGGGCCGGTCAGTGCCCGCACCGCCGCCCAGATATCCGGCAGGCCCTCCGGACCCAGCAGCGCAAGCGGCCTTGTGCGGCCCTGCGCCCCCAGAGTCTGCAAAAGGCCCGGCAGACCAAAGATGTGGTCGCCATGGTAGTGGGTCAGGCAGATGGCATCTGCCCGCATCAGGTTCACGCCCGCACGGCGCGCTGCCGCCTGCGTGCCCTCGCCGCAGTCCCACAGCAGGCCGTGGCCGCCGCAGGCAGCAAACGCCGCCGAGAGTGCCCGGTCCGGCAGTGGCATGGTAGCCGCAGTGCCCAGCAGTGTAATGGTCAGCATAAAATCGTTCTCCCTACACAGTAGATTTCGATATTTTATTGTACCACAGCCCAGCACGTTGCACAATCACTGCTGGCCGCGCATAGCATGGGCCAGCACAGCAAAAAGGGGGCAGCGGGATGAGACGCAAAAAAGGGGATCCTTTTTCCGGCAGGCCGCACAGCGGCCTTGGATGGGTGCTTCTGCTCGCCGCACTGGCCCTGTTTCTGCTGGCCGGTGCGCCCGGCTGCATGGCCCAGCGGATGGCGTGGTCTGCCCGGGGAACGATGATCTTTCTGCCCAGCGGGTTTTGAAAAAATGGGAGCATCCTGCTGCACAGAACGCTCCCATTTTTCTTTTTATTTTCCATCCGAATAGGGCAGCTGGCCGGTCAGGGTCAGCGTTTCGGCAAGCTCGTCCTCCGAGCGGAACCGCCACGCCGCCGCTCCCACGGCCACATAGCAGGCATCGGCACGACCCTCCGGTGTAACGGCAAGGATCATCGTTTCACCGTCACCCACCGCCGTTACCATGCCATCCGCACTCACAGTTGCCACGCCCGGATTGCTGCTGATCCATGTCATCGTTCCGTTTTTGGTGCCTGCAGCCTGCGCGGTCAGCTTCTGACTGGCTCCCACTGCCTGCAGCAGCATGGCGTTTTTGCTCATCTGCACCCGTCCGATCTCCGATGTGACCGTTACCGTGCAGCGCAGCACCTGCCCGGCTGTGGTCAGTGCGCTGATGACGGCCTTGCCGGACCCCTGCGCCTTTACGCTACCGTTTGTGCTTACCGATGCCACCGCCGGGTTGCTGCTGACCCACTGCCGCACATAGGTAAACCCGCCTTTGTTCTGTTCCAGCTTCAGCTGTTTCGTCGGGGCAGGCTCCTGCTCTGTAATGGTAAGCATCAGATCGCTGGTGTTCAGCACCAGGCGGCTGGCTGTGCTTTTGCGCACCGTGATGGTACAGGTGGTCTTTTCGCCGCGCTCATTGCGGGCCGTGACGGCCGCAGTGCCCTCGGCATGGCCGGTCACCCTGCCGGTGCCGTCCACCGATGCCACTGCCGGATCACTGGAAGTCCAGATCAGAAAGAAGTAGTCGTTGGGTGCCTGCACATTCAGGTAGGCCACCGGGGCCGGGTCTCCTTCGGTGATATCCAGCGTCAGTTCGGCAGTGTCCAATGTCATGCCGCTGTCCGGCAGCGGCTGCTCCTGCGCAGCATAGGCCGACAATGCCCCGGCTGCAAACAGTTCTGCGCACAGCACCACTGCACAAACACACGCTTTGAACCCCTGCTTCATGGGCTTTGCCCTCCCCGCCTGCTTTGCTGCAAGATCCTTTAAATATTCCTGTCTCCGTATTATTTTACACGCAGTGCAAAACCGGGTCAAGTTTTTTGCCCATTCTGCCGGGCAGCTGAGCCTTATTTTGTGGAGAATAATAAAATCCGCTTTTCAATTTTGTACAAAACGCCGCCGCACCCGGCAAACCGGATGCGGCGGCGCTGTTCTGCTTTTGAATTTTCAGCTTAGTAGTTGATCTTTTTCAGCTCAAAGTAGCTCTGCGGATGTGCGCACACCGGGCACTTGAGCGGTGCGGACTTGCCGATATAGGTGTAGCCGCAGTTCCGGCACTGCCATACCTGCTGCTCCTCGCGGGCAAAGACCTTGTTGTTTTTCAGGTTTTCGGCCAGCGCACGGTAGCGCTCCTCGTGCTCCTTCTCGATCTGTGCCACCATGCTGAACAGTGCTGCGATCTGAGGGAAGCCCTCTTCTTTGGCCTCCTTGGCCATGCGGGGGTACATCTCGGTCCACTCGTCGTGCTCACCGCCTGCTGCCATGTCCAGACAAGTCAGGGTATCGGGGATCGCGCCGCCGCACAGCAGCTTGAACCAGATCTTTGCGTGCTCCTTCTCATTGCTGGCGGTCTCCTCAAAGATCGCGGCCAGCTGCTCGTAGCCTTCTTTTTTTGCCATGCTGGCAAAGAAGGTGTACTTGTTGCGTGCCTGGCTCTCGCCTGCAAACGCTTCCATCAGATTTTTCTCGGTTTTGGTACCCTTCAGTTCCATGATGCTCTCCTTTCAAAAACGGATCTTCTGTCAGGATCGACCGATCCCGGCTCTATCATTCAGCCCGGCGGTAATTTTTTCGCCTGCGGCTCAGGTTCTGAACAGAGTATACCATATTTTTTGATGGAAATCAAGAATAATTCCTATTTATTCTGAGAATATTTCTCAGTTATGCTGTTTCAGTGCACACACAGCAATACTCAGGGCGCTCCACGCTGCCTGATACATCAGCACCGTTGCCACCGAAAGCTCCCAGATGCTGCCTGCACTGGTGAGCAGCGCTGCAATGATAATGGAGAACAGCACCGAGACCATCTGTACCGTGGTGGCGCTGCTCTCGGCGTTCTGGGCCTGATCCGCAGCCTGAAGGCCGCCGGTCAGGCTGGCAAACGCCTTGAGATGGATCATGCAGCAGGTGTCCTCCGGGTCTTTCGGTGCGGCCTTGATGGCGTTGCACTGCTCCTGATCCAGCACGGTGATCATGCCTTCCGGCAGGCGGTATGCTTCGGTAATGTGGTGTGCAGTCAGACTGGGGTCCTGGCATGTGACCAGCAGGCGGATGTTCTCCTTTTGCAGCACGGCAAGGCCGCGGGCCACATTGCGCCCGCCCACATATTTCAGCACGAACATAGCGTGCAGATTGCCGGACACAGCCAGATACAAAATTTGCAGCTCGCCGTTCTTCGAGTGCTGCATCTCGTATTCCTCGTCCGGCAGTGGCACGCCCTCCTGCTCCAGATAGCGGCGGGTACCAATGAGAATGCGGTTGTTATCGCACCAGGCGGAAAAGCCCAGCCCATGGTGCTGCTCCAGATCCTTGACCGGGAACAGGATGTCTGTGCGTTCCTCAACGATCTGGCGGAACAGCCCCTTCAGGGTGCCGTGGCTCTCGTTCAGCACGCTGGCCGCGTACAGGATGGCGCGGTCGATGCGGCCGCCCTTGAAGATGCGGATATCCTCCAGCTGTGCGCTGTCGGCGGTGAACAGGTCGTCTGCATCGATCTGCAGCGTATCAATGCCGCCCAGCTGCTCAATGGCCTGCCAACCGGGCACGACTGCGCCCACAGCCGCAGCCGCACGCTGCAGCCGTAGCGAGGCAACGCCCGCAATCAGGGTAGAAGAAAGCGGTGCGCCCATGCACAGCACCGCTGCCATGGCAGCCGCCGCTTTGTTCCAGCCGGCACCTGCCAGCAGGAACAGCACGCCGCTGAGCAGGGCAACGCCCAGCAGGATGTACGAAACTTTGCGTGCACGGCGCTCGCTTGCGCGTTCGCTCAAGCTCTGCTCCACAAAGCCGTCAGCTTCCTTCATCGGGCGGCTCAGCAGCACCCAGGGGTCCTTCTGTTCCAGATCCCGTGCAAGGGCGCGCAGCAGGTCTTTGTCCTTGGCGCGGTAGGCGCCCTCGAACTCCACACCATTGGTCACCAGCTCATAGCCGCCCTTGACAGCAGCCAGCATCACCCGGCTGCCCAGCAGCGCAAGGAACAGCCCCAGCGCGGCCATGCCGCTGAGCAGCGAGATGCCGGTGGTGCCGCGGTAAACATTTGCGTTCAGCATGGCTGTGACCGCCTGCACCAGCGCTGCTACTGCGGCCAGCGCCGGCATCGTCTCGGAAGAAGACCGTCCGCGCAGGCCGTTCAGGCCGTCGCGCAGCACCGGGAAGCCCACGCACAGGCTTGCTGCCAGCAGCAGCAGGTTTGCACCATAGAATGCCGCCGGGGCAGCATCCGGGTCCAGCGCCGCCATGGCGGGCAGCAGCCCATCCGACACCAAACCAAAATGCAGCAGCACCACAGCCAGAATGCCGCCCAGCACGCAGCGCAGCGTCAGCTCTGCACTCATACGTTGCAGTTTATCCGCCGTAGCCTCCGGCTCGGTCAGCTCCGTTTCAGCATGTTCCTCCGGAGACACCGCGTCCTCCGCCTCAGCTTTCAGTTCCGGCTGTGGTGCAGCGGATGCCTTCTCCGGTGCCTGCTGCGGCTCTTCACCGTTCAGCGGCAGCAGCGGCAGGCTCATGGTGTCCTCTTTTGCGGCAGGCTCCTCTGCCGGGGCCAAAGGTGCCTGCGGTGCGTCCTCGCTCTGCGCCTTGCCAAAGAAATCGGCCACCGGCTGCTCCGTTTTTTCCGGCTGCGGCACAGGTTCCGGCTGCAGCTCCGGTGCCGTCTCTTTTACCGCTGCAAACACAGCCGCGGGCAGCGGTGCACCGGACGGTTTCTTTTTGCCTTCAGCCGGTTCAGTTTCTGCTGCCGGGGCTGCTTCGGCTCTCGGTGCAGGCTTTTCCGGCTTCTGGTCGCTCAGGCCGTTGATCATCGCCTTGAGCTGTGCCATCTCCTGCTGCTCCTGCTCTTCCTGCGGCAGCAGCACCTCCGGCGCATTCTTGGGGTGCCGGAGAGACTTTGCCGTGCTGTGCTGCTCTGCGGGTCTTGCCGCCGGGACAGCGCTCTGCCGGGGTGTTTCCGGCTTCACTGCCGCCGGGGGTTCCGCCGTTTGCGGTACAGATTTTTCCTCCGGCTTTTTGGCAGGTGCTTCCGGCTGTGCATCCTCTGCTTCCTTCTCCAGAAAAGGCCACGGGGCCAGTTCCTGTTCCGGGTCTGCCTCCGGCCTCAGCATCAGTTCCAGATCCGCTTCCGGTTCCGGCTGCGCATCCTCACCCAGCCGCACCTCACCGGTAGGCATTTCCTGCGGCTGCTCTGCTGCAGCTTCGTCAGTCTCCTGCTTTTCCTTACCACGGCCAAACAGGCCAAACCGTTTCTGCGGCTTTTCCTCCGGCTGGTTTTCGTCTCTCCGGGTCATCTCCTCCGGGATATCCACCGCCGTGGTGCTGAAAAAGGAGCGGAACTTTTCATCCGGGGTCATTTCCCGGCCATTGTTTTTATCTTTCGGCATTCTTGTCCCTCCTGTAATTCAAATTGAGGTTCCGGCCCGAATGCCGGATCATGCCTGCTGTGCTGCGCGCTGGGACTGGATCTCGTACAGAATAATGCCCGCAGCCACCGACACGTTGTAGCTGTCCACACCGGTGCCCGGTGCTGCCATATCCAGCCGCACCACGCCGTCGCACAGCTTTTTCACCAGCTGCGAAACACCGCTGCCCTCGCTGCCCAGCACCAGTGCAATGGGGCCGGTCAGGTTGTTCCTGCGCAGAGACACGCCGTCCATATCGGCGCAGTAGACGAACACACCCTGCTCCTTCAGGCGGCGGATGGTCTCGCCGATGTTGGCCACACGAGCCACCGGCAGGCGTTCTGCGGCACCTGCGCTGGACTTGATGACGGTAGGCGTGACCGATGCGCCGCCGCGCTTTGGGATCACGATGCCATGCGCACCGCACAGCAGAGCACTGCGCATCACGGCACCCAGATTGTGCGGGTCTTCAATGCCATCGCTCAGCACCAGAAAAGGTGCCTCGCCCTTGTCCTTGGCTGCTGCCATCAGGTCTTCTACCGTCACGTATTCGATCTCGCTGGCAAATGCCGCCACACCCTGATGGCTCTCGGTGCCGGTCATCAGGCGCAGCTTGTTGGGGTGCACCCGCTTCACCGTGGCACCCGCTTCCTTTGCCAATGCGGTATAGTAAGCCGCCACGGCCGGAGCCATGCCCTCAGCAATGAGCACGGTGTCCACGCCGGAACCGCTTTTCAGCAGTTCGGTCACCGGATTTTTGCCATAAACAAGGCTCTCGTTCTTCTGCAGCGGCTCTTCCGGGCTGCGGCGCGGACGGCGCGGCTGGTTCTTTTCTTCCATGATGATTTTCTCCTTCCGTTGTATCACCGGAAGGTGCTGTGCACACCCTCCAAAAGGCGCGCCGCACTCTGGGCCGCGCACCGGTATGATCTGAAGATGATAACTCATTTTGAAGTATAGCATAAGCCGACCTTGTTTGCCAGCAAATTACCGTTTTTTATCCGCGTCCTGCAAAAGTTTTTCTGTTCGTGGTGCCGGAGACCGTTTCCTCTTTTTTGCAGAAATGTTCTGCCGCCCTGCATCAGCTTTACCCGGCTGCTGGGTAGATATCCCTCTGTTTTGCCGGAGAAAAAAGTTTTCCACAAAAACGCGGTATACAATCCGTAGAAGAGCGATTATTTTTCCACATGTTGAAAACCCTGTGGAGAAAGTTCAAAAGTCCAGCTTTAAAGCCTGTTTTGCCTGTGGAATTCCACACTTTCCACAAGGTTTTCCACTTTTTGGTTCGACCTTTTTTGATTTCCTGCGTACAATTTGTAGAATACAAGTCGGAAATATGACAATTTTTTGAACTGCATCCTGTCCGCTTTTGCCAAATTGCCCAATATCATTTTGACGAATGTGGATCTGTGTTGAAAATCCGTCCTTCATCAAGCTTTCTGTCTTTCGGCCGCTTATTGCACATTATATGGAAATTTGTTGCATTCTATCGAATATACGCGCTTCTGGCAGTAACCCCCTGCACCCTGCCAGAAACAGAATCCCCGCATTGTTACAGGAAAAACACCGGTTTGGATTGATTTTGGCCGCTGTTTGGGGTATACTAATTCTGTAGGTTCGTTAAACCGTGCACAAAGCGGATATGAAACGAGCAAGACCCCAATGATTTTGTGGAGGTAATGAATAATGTTGGTAAATGCAACCGAAATGCTGATCAAAGCACGTGATGGCCACTACGGTGTGCCTCAGTTCAACATCAACAATCTGGAGTGGACCAAGTCCGTTCTGACCGCCTGCGAGGAAATGAAGAGCCCTGTGATTCTGGGTGTTTCCGAGGGTGCCGGCAAGTACATGACCGGTTTCAAGACCGTCGCTGCCATGGTCAGCGCAATGGTCGATTCCATGGGCATCACCGTTCCTGTTGCCCTGCATCTGGATCACGGCACCTATGAGGGCTGCAAAGCCTGCATCGAGGCCGGCTTCTCTTCCATCATGTTCGATGGCAGCCACTACTCCATCGAGGAGAATGTGGAAAAGACCAAGGAGCTGGTTGCTCTGGCACACGCTAAGGGCCTGAGCATCGAGGCAGAGGTCGGTTCCATCGGCGGCGTCGAGGACGGCGTTGTGGGTGCCGGCGAGATCGCAGACCCCGAGGAGTGCGCAAAGATCACTGCTCTGGGCATCGACTTCCTGGCTGCCGGCATCGGCAACATCCACGGTGTCTACCCGGCAAACTGGAAGGGTCTGGACTTCGAGGCTCTGGACCGCATCCACAAGGCCACCAACAACATTCCTCTGGTCCTGCATGGCGGCACCGGCATCCCCGACGAGATGATCGCAAAGGCCATCAGTCTGGGTGTCTCCAAGATCAACATCAACACCGAGTGCCAGCTGGTCTTTGCTGAGGCTACCCGTAAGTACATCGAGGCCGGCAAGGATCTGCAGGGCAAGGGCTTCGACCCCCGCAAGCTGCTGGCTCCTGGTGCAAAGGCCATCGAGGACAAGTGCAAGGAGAAGATCGAGCTGTTCGGCTGCGCCGGCAAGGGCTAAGCAGAAGCTCGTATCTTGACCGGTACACCACCCAATAAAATATGCGCCCCCGCTGCACCGTTATGCACAGTGCAGCGGGGGCGCTTTTTACTTTATATGCGAGCACTCAGACGCGGGTCTTTTCCATATCTCCAAAAATGTATTGCATACAGTCCTGCACCCAGAAGCAGGCAAAAAATCGAATAGCTAAGGATCGGAAGCCGCAGCAGTACGATCTTACCCGCGATCTGGGTAAAGAACCAGCCCGTTCCATACAGAGTCACGATATAAAGCACCAGCCATGTAGCATATTTCAGCCAATGCTCTCGTGGCGGAAAGCCTACCTGCTCCATCATCCGGCGGAACAGTGCGCAAAAAACCGTCACTGCAACAACAAGCTGCATCAGATAGCCTACAGAAAGTTCAAAAACCCAATCACCAATTACCGGGTAAAGCAGCAGCCCTTCCACGCCCCACTCAAAGAAGAAATACAGCGGTGCAACAAACCAGAAGTAATCCGCAGCTCTCAGTGTTTTCAAACTTGGCTTGACCTCCTCTACAAAGATTTTTGCATCCGAAATCGAATCGAACAGTTCCTGATTTTC
>ENA-OVGE01002402-OVGE01002402.1-human-gut-metagenome-genome-assembly--contig:-NODE-2402-length-12273-cov-3.548617_pt1 | contig 12273 bp, 13 predicted proteins | sample MGYA00237769_ERZ505417 | MGnify/ENA primary metagenome ERZ505417 (study PRJEB26158, sample SAMN06016403) | human gut metagenome | biome: human gut; feature: ankylosing spondylitis patient; material... | reverse complement strand
AGACGCTCAGGCGTCTGCCGGTTTTTCCGTGTCGGGGAGGTAGTCTGTGAGCTGCGCGTCCGGCACTGCCCGGATGTCTGCTCCTGCCAGCGCGGGGCAGAGGTCGGGCAGGCGCGCCGGGGCTGCGATGAGCGCATCTTTCTGCGCGCGTGTCAGGCGCTTGATGCGCGCCTCCAGCTGCCGGGCGGTCGTGGCGGTGTCGGTCGTCAGCAGCAGCGCCAGCGCCGTGACCGGATGACTGCGCGTATACTTCGCGCAGCCGGGCAGACGCTCCACGTGCTGCCGCAGGCGGCGCGCAATGTCCGGCGTCATGCCCGTGTAGAGCGAGCCGTCTGTGCAGCGCAGAAGATAGACATAGTGGCGCTTATCCATGAAAAAGTCCCCGTTTCCCGTGTAAAATGCGTGAAAAGAGCATAGCACAAAACTGTCAATTTTTCAAACGCGCGCCACAGCCGCATTGTGCAAAAGCGCGAATTCAGCTGCGAATATTCATCGATTCTCTGAATATTCGTGCGTTTCGTGAATATTCAGGCGAAAAACACGCATATTCATGCACGAAAATGCTTGACAGCCCTACTTTCGCGTGCTATCATACGACCATACCAAACGGGGCGCGAGCCCCAATCTATTTTGTTTGAGGAAGAGGCTAATAAAATGAAGAAATTTGTTGCACTGCTTCTGGCAGTCCTCATGGTCGCATCTCTGTGCGCCTGTGGCCAGAAGGATACCCAGACGGATACCCAGACGGGTTCGGACATCAAGACCGTGACCGCCGGTAAGCTCACCATGTCGACCAACGCGCAGTTCCCGCCGTACGAGTCCGTTGCGGACGACGGCAAGGGCTACGAGGGCACCGGTTTTGAAGGCATCGACATCGAGATCGCTTACGCTCTGGCGCAGAAGCTGGGCCTGGAGCTGGTCGTCGACGATATGGACTTTGACTCTGCTCTGAGCGCCGTCCAGACCGGCAAGAGCGACATCGTTGCCGCCGGCGTGACCGTCACGCCCGAGCGTCAGAACACCATGTGCTTCACCGACAGCTATGCCAACGGCGTGCAGGTCGTCATCGTGAAGGAAGGCTCCGACATCAAGAGCATTGATGATCTCGAAGGCAAGAAGATCGGCACCCAGCGCGGCACCACCGGTTATAGCTATTGCACAGATGATTACGGCGAAGACAGCGTTGTTGCGTTCGATGACGGCGCGACCGCCGTGCAGAACCTGCTCGCCGGTAAGGTCGACTGCGTCGTGATCGACAAAGCGCCGGCTCAGGAGTATGTCAAGGCAAACGCCGGTCTGACCATTCTGGACACCGAGTACGCCAACGAGAATTACGCCATCGGTCTGGGCAAGGACAACACCGCGCTGCAGGAAGCCCTGAACAAGGCGCTGGCCGAGCTCAAGGCGGACGGCACCATCCAGTCCATCATTGACAAGTATATCCCCAGCAAGTAATTGCAAAATTCATAAGCATGCAAAGGGCGGCCAACTGCCGCCCTTTGCGCGTAGAAAGAAAGAGGTACCTACATGGGTAATTGGGCGCAGCTTTATGCGGACCTGACGGCGCAGCTGCAGGCCGGGCAGGCCCTCGGCTTCTGGGACAATGCCTTCGTCGGCTTTTACCAGAGCTTCGTGGCCGCCGGGCGCTGGAGACTGTATCTCAGCGGTCTGCTCACCACGCTCGAGGCGACAGTCCTTGCACTGCTGCTGGGCGTTGCACTTGGCGTCATCGTCGCGGTCATCCGCACGGCGCACGACCAGCAGCGCGCCGGGCACAAAAATGTGATCCTCGGTGTGTTCAACGCCATCTGCAAGATCTATACGACCATCATCCGCGGCACGCCGATGATGGTGCAGCTGCTGATCATGAGCCTCGTGATCTTTGCCAGCAGCCGCAACTATACCATGATCGGCATCCTGGCCCTCGGCATCAACTCCGGCGCTTACGTCTCGGAGATCGTCCGCAGCGGCCTCATGTCAGTCGACCCCGGTCAGATGGAGGCCGGCCGCAGCCTGGGCCTGAACTATTTCACGACCATGCGCTTTATCGTCATCCCGCAGGCGGTCAAGAACATCCTGCCGGCCCTCGGCAACGAGTTCATCACCCTGTTCAAGGATACCTCCCTGGTCAACACCATCGGCCTGGCCGAGCTGACCTACCGGGCGTCCCGTATCGCCGGCCGGACCCTCGACTATATGCCCCCCTACATCGGCATCGCCATCATGTATCTGGTGGTGGTCATCATTCTCACCTGGCTCCAGGGCAAGCTGGAAAGGAGGCTGCGTCAAAGTGATCGACGTTAAAAATCTGAGCAAGTCCTTTGGCGACCACCTGGTGCTGGACGACATCACCGAGTCCATCCAGGTGGGGGAGAAGGTGGTCATCATCGGCCCCTCCGGCTCCGGCAAGTCCACCTTCCTGCGCTGTCTCAACCTGTTGGAGACCCCCACCAAGGGGACCATTACCTTCAACGGCACAGAGATCACCGATCCCAAGGCGAAGATCGACCAGATCCGCCAGCAGATGGGGATGGTGTTCCAGCATTTCAACCTGTTCCCCAACATGACCATCCGAAAAAACATCACCCTCGCCCCGGTGCGCACCAAGCTCTTGACCCAGGCCGAGGCCGACGACACCGCCACCACCCTGCTGCGCCGGGTGGGACTGGAGGACAAGGCGGACTCCTACCCCGCCCAGCTCTCCGGCGGGCAGAAGCAGCGCATCGCCATCGTGCGCTCGCTCGCCATGCACCCGAAGGTCATGCTCTTTGATGAGCCGACGAGCGCGCTCGATCCCGAGATGGTCGGCGAAGTGCTCGATGTCATGAAGGAGCTTGCGCATGAGGGTATGACGATGGTCGTCGTCACGCACGAGATGGGCTTTGCCCGCGAGGTGGGTGATCGTGTGCTGTTCATGGCCGACGGTAAAATCGCCGAGTCCGGTACACCGAAGGACATCTTCGAGCACCCGCAGTGCGCGCGCCTGCAGGACTTTTTGTCCAAGGTGCTGTAAGCTGATACCCCGACCGCGCAGCCACCCGGCTGCGCGGTTTTCTGCGGAAAGGAGTCAAGATGCCGGAACTGACCTGCCCCGTCTGCGGCGGCGTGCTGCACCGGGAGGAGCGTTCCCTGCGCTGCGGCGCGGGGCATTGCTATGACATCGCGCGGCAGGGGTATGTGAACCTGCTGCGCTCGAATCAGTCCAAGTCCAAGCGCCACGGCGACGATAAGCGCATGGTGGCCGCACGCACCGCGTTTCTCGACGCGGGATATTATGCGCCGCTGAGCGACGCCGTTGCGGCGGCTGCGGCGGAGTTTACCGCCGGCGATGCCGACGTGCTCGACGCCGGCTGCGGCGAGGGATACTACACGGCGCAGGTGCTGCGCACGCTGCGGCAGCAGGGCAGAGCGCCCTCCGTCTGCGGCGTGGACATTTCGCGCGACGCGCTCATCTGCGCGCACCGCCGCGCACCGGAGCTGACGCTGGCCGTGGCCAGCATCGCGCACCTGCCGGTCGCGGATGCGAGCTGCGATCTGCTGCTGAATGTGTTCGCCCCGCATGATGCGGGCGAATTTGCGCGCGTTCTGCGTCCCCGAGGCGTGCTGCTGCGGGTCATCCCGCTCGAGCGGCATCTGTGGGGGCTCAAGTGCGCGGTGTACGACCGGCCGTATGAAAACGAAGTACCCGATCCGGCGCTGCCCGGTTTCGCGCTCGCCGCCCGGCGGGAGCTGCGCGGCACGGTCACGCTGCGCTCGCAGGCCGAGATCGAGGCGCTGTTTTGCATGACGCCGTATTATTATAAGACCGGCGCGCGCGATCAGGCAAAGCTCCGCGCGCTCGATACCCTGACCACCGAGACCGAGTTTGCCCTCCTGATCTATAATAAAGCATGAAAAACGTTAGCACTCGTCGCGAAAGAGTGCTAACGTTTACGTTTTATTCACGAAATATACTTTATTTGTTCATATTTGTATAGTAATTTATATATCGTAAAGAGCGAGAGAAATAAATCGAACGCTCGATAAAATCATTACTTTGTATAGAATTCTAGGAGGAATATAAAATGTTTGAAATCATGCCTTTTGACCGCAGAACCTACCGTATGAGCTGCTACAATCCGCTGCGCGAGCTCGAGCAGATGGAGAAATCCTTCTGGGGTGAGCAGCAGGTCAACCCCTTCCGCACGGATATTTCCGAGACTGCCGACGGCTACAAGCTCGAGGCCGACCTGCCGGGCTTCCAGAAGGAAGACATCCACATCGACATTGACGACGACATCCTGTCCATCCGGGCCGAGCACAAGGACAGCAAGGACGAAAAGGACGACAAGGGCGATTACATCCGCCGCGAGCGTTACTATGGTTCTTATTCCAGAAGCTTCAACGTGTCCGAGATCGACGTCGAGGGCATCAAGGCCGCCTATGAAAACGGTGTCCTGACGCTGACCATGCCCAAGAAGGCCCCGGCAAAGCCGGAGTCCAAGCACCTCGAGATCGAATGATCGAGGGCCAAAATCGTTAAATTCTCTCATCTCTCATTTTCCTTTTATCCCCCTATCGAAAAGGCGTCCGGTGTCCGGCCGGGCGCCTTTTCCGTGCTCTGCGCGGCTTGACAGCGCGGCAGTACGTTGTATAATAGATTGACTTTGTAAGAATTGAGAGAACCGTTATGCAAAAACTCAGTCAAAAAACGCAGGGCATCGTCTATGTCCTCATCGCGGCGTTCGGCTTTTCGCTCATGTCCATGTTTGTGAAGCTGGCGGGCGATCTGCCGGCGTTTGAAAAGGCTTTTTTCCGCAACTTTGTTGCGCTCATTTTCATCGTCATCCTCATGCTGCGCAGCCGCACGTCGTTCCGGCCGGAGCGGCGCAACCTCCCGGCGCTGTTTGGCCGGTGCTTTTTCGGCACGCTGGGCCTGCTGTGCAATTTCTATGCCATCGGCATGCTGAATCTGCCGGATGCGAATATGCTCAACAAGCTCTCGCCGTTTTTCGCCATCCTGTTTTCGATTTTCCTGCTGCGCGAAAAGCCGAACCTTGTGCAGGTGCTCGGCGTGCTGGTCGCCTTTTTCGGCAGCGTGTGCATCATCAAGCCGAGCTTCGATAATCCTCAGATGCTCCCGGCGCTGGCCGGCGCGCTCGGCGGGCTGGGCGCCGGCGCTGCGTACACGTTCGTGCGCTATCTCGGCGCGCGGGGGGAAAACGGCAGCCGCATCGTGTTTTACTTCTCGTCGTTCTCCTGTCTGGCCTGTCTGCCGTTTCTGCTGCTGGACTATGCGCCGGTGAGCGCGCGGCAGCTCGTGTATCTGCTGCTGGCGGGCGTGTTTGCGTGCGTCGGGCAGCTCGGCATCACAAAGGCGTATGTCTGTGCCCCGGCCAAGGAGATCTCGGTGTATGATTATACGCAGGTGCTCTTTGCGGCCGCGCTGGGCTTTTTCGTCTTTGGCGAGGCGCCGGACTGGCTCAGTGTTCTGGGCTATGTGCTCATCTGCGGCGCGGGCGTCGGCATGTTCCTTTATAACCGGCGGCACGGCGCTGCCCATCCCTGAATCATCGGCTGGCGCCGGATGCATTTTGCATCCGGCGCCAACTTTTTTTGCGTTTTTCATCATGGAGAGCAAATGTGTTGAGCAATGTATCCCCCCCAGGGAGCTTGTGTAGGAAGTGACTGGTGCGTTATAATCTTGTCATAAGAAACGAAGGGAAAGGGCGGTGCATTCCATGCATATGGCAGATGCGTTGCTCACGCCGGCGGTCGCCGGTGTGATGTATGCCGCTTCTGCGGTCGTTGCGGGGGCATCGATCGTGGAGCTGCACAAGGAAGAAAAGCAGGACCTGACCTCGGCGGCCAAAAAGCTGCCGACCATGGCCGTCATGTCGGCGCTCGTGTTTGCGGGGCAGATGATCAACTACACCATCCCCGGCACCGGCTCGTCCGGCCACCTCTGCGGCGGCCTGCTGCTTACGTCCGTGCTCGGGCCGTGGGCGGGATTTTTGTCCATGATCGTAATCCTTACGATCCAGTGCCTGTTCTTTGCCGACGGCGGCCTGATGGCGCTGGGCGCGAACGTCTGGAACATGGCGTTTTACGGCTGCTTTGTCGGATATTTTCTCATCTATCGGCCGCTGATGCGCAGCCGCTGCTTTGCGCGGCGCGGTGAGCGGGCGGCGAACCGCCTCAAGATCATGCTCGCGTCCGTGCTCGGCTGCGTGCTGACGCTGCAGCTCGGCGCGTTCTCGGTCGTGCTGGAGACGACGCTCTCCGGCATCACGGATCTGCCGTTCGGCGCGTTCTGCGCCATCATGCAGCCCATCCATCTGGCCATCGGCCTGATCGAGGGGCTCATCACGGCGGCGGTGCTGCTGTTCCTCTATGAGGCGCGGCCGGAGCTGCTGCGCGATGTGCGCACGGGCGGCGAGACTGCCGGCAAGGTCTCGTTCAAGGGCACGATCGCAGTCATCGCCATTGCGGCGGTGCTCGTCGGCGGCGGCCTGTCGCTGCTGGCCAGCGGCAACCCCGACGGGCTGGAGTGGTCGCTGTTCGGCAACAGCGACGCCGGCTACACGCAGAACATGGGCCTCGATGAGGACAGCTACGGCGTGCAGAGCAGCGCGGCCGACAAGGCCGGTATCGTGCAGGAAAAGACGGCGTTCCTGCCGGACTATTCCTTTGCCGGGAGTGATTCTGCGGCCGGCACGTCCGTGTCCGGCATCGCGGGCGCTGCCATCGTGGCGGCGGCAGCGGCGCTCATCTGCGGCGTCGGCGGGATCTGCCGGCACAAGAAGAGTCACCAGCAATAATCTCGATACCAAGCATCCAAATACGACCCATGCGGCAAGCTCCTGTTGGGGCTTGCCGCAATGGGCGTTTTTGCACCAATGGAGGAGGTGAGCACACATGAACAAAGCGCAGCAGGCCAGTGTCGAGCTGCGGGCCATGGACGAGCTGGCGGCGCAGGATTCGCCGATGCACCGGCTCAGTCCGCTGTCCAAGCTCTTTGTGACCGTGCTCTACATCGTCGTGACGGTCTCGTTTCATAAGTACGACATCTCGGGCGTGTTCGTCATGGTGCTCTTCCCGCTCGTCGGCTATCAGGTCAGCATGATCCCGGTACACACGTGCTTTCACAAGCTGCGCGTGGTCATGCCGCTCGTGTGCGCGGTGGGGCTGTTCAACCCCTTCTTTGACAAGCAGATCGTGCTGTATCTCGGCGCGGTCGGTGTCAGCGGCGGCGTGATCTCCATGCTGACGCTGATGATGAAGGGCATCTTCTGCCTCATGGCGTCGTTCCTGCTCGCGGCGACGACGAGCATCGAGGATATCTGCCGCGCGCTGCGGCAGCTGCACGTGCCGAAGGTGCTCACGTCGCTGCTGCTGCTCACGTTCCGGTACATCTCCGTGCTGCTCGACGAGGCGGCCATCATGACGGATGCCTACCGCCTGCGCGCACCGGGGCAGAATGGCGTGCATATCTCCGCCTGGGGCTCCTTCCTGGGGCAGCTGCTGCTGCGCAGCATGGACCGCGCGACCGCGCTCTATGAGAGCATGGAGCTGCGCGGCTATCACGGAGAGTTCCATTACGCGCAGGGCCGGCCGTCGAGCCGGGCCTCGTGGCCGTTTGCCATTGGGTGCGCGGCGCTGATCGTTCTGGCGCGGCTGTACAATCTGCCGGCGCTGCTGGGCGGACTTTTTGCCTGAGGAGGGGCGCTTATGCTGTGTTTTGACCATGTTTCGTTTGCCTATCCGGGCGAGCGCACGATTTTGAATGACTTGTCGTTTTCCGTTTCCGAGGGCGAGCAGGTCGGCCTGATCGGCGCCAACGGCGCGGGCAAGTCCACGCTCATGAAGGCGGCGCTGGGGCTCATCACCGTCACCGGCACGATCACGATCGATGGTTTGGAGATGAACCGCGGCAACCTCGCGGACATCCGCCGGAGGCTGGGCTATGTCCTGCAGGATTCGGACAATCAGATGTTCATGCCGACGGTGTTTGAGGATATGCTCTTCGGCCCGCTCAATTACGGCATGCCCCGCCCGGAGGCGGAGGCGCTCGTGGATCGGACGCTCGCGGAGCTGAATCTCACGCACCTGAAAAACCGCCGCAACCACAAGCTCTCCGGCGGCGAAAAGCGCATGGCCGCCATCGCGACCATCCTCGCCATGCAGCCGAAGATCATGCTCATGGACGAGCCGTCCACGGCGCTTGACCCGAAAAACCGCCGCACGCTCATCCGTACGCTCAATGCGCTGCCGGTGACGAAGATCATCGCAACGCACGATCTCGACCTCGTGCTCGAGACGTGCGACCGTGTTCTGCTGCTGCACGACGGGCAGATCGCGGCCGACGGTCCGGCATGGGAGATCCTGCGCGACCGGGCGCTGCTTGAGCGGCACTCGCTGGAACTGCCGTTTTGCCTTGCCGGTGTGCCGGAGCGGGCAAAAAAATCGTGAAAAACAGTGCTTGAAGCGGGGAACGCCGCCTGCTATAATAACGCGTATTCCGGTGGAGAGTGAGGTCGATGTTTGCGATGAGCCGACAGCTCAAGGGTGCGCTGATGGCAGCGGGCGGCGGTGTGTGCTGGGGCATTTCCGGCACGATGGGGCAGTATCTTTTTACGCATGAGGCCATGCAGACCACGTGGCTGATCCCGATCCGTCTGGGCCTGGCGGGCCTGATTCTGTTCGTATACTGGCTGGTGAAGGACCGGCGGCTGCTGTTCGCCCCGTGGCGGCAGCGCAGCAGCGCAGTGATGCTCGTGCTCTACGGCGTGTTCGGCATCAGCCTGAGCCAGTTTCTCTATTTTCTGACCATTCAGTTTTCCAATGCGGCGATCGGTACGATCATGCAGGATCTGTCGCCGGTGATGGTGCTGCTGGTCGCCTGCGCGACGGCGCACAGAAAGCCGCGTATATATGAGATCGCGAGCATTGTGCTGGCGCTGCTCGGCGTGATCCTGCTGACCACGCACGGCGACCTGACCGCGTTTGCCATGTCGCCGGTGGCGCTGGTCGCGGGCGTTGCGTGCGCGGTGTGCGTGACGGTGTATAACTGCCTCTGTCCGCGCCGGGAGCTGCGCGATTATCCGGTCAGCATGCTGCAGGCATGGGCGTTTTTGATGGGCGCCGTGCTCTTTGAGCTGACCATGCACCCTTGGACACTCGGCTATACGCCGTCGCTGCGCGGCGTCGGCGGCATTTTGTTCGTGGTGCTCTTCGGCAATCTGCTGGCCTTCAATCTCTACATGACGGGCGTGAAGCTCATCGGCCCGGAAAAGAGCGTGCTCTACGGCTTTACCGAGCCGGTCACGGCGGCCATTCTGGCCGTGACGCTGCTCGATACGCCGTTCACGGTCTGGGACGCGCTGGGTTTTGCCGCCGTGTTTGCCATGCTGGCGGTGCTGTCCGTCGGCGGAAAGAAATATGTGGAGCGGCTGGAAGCGTGATTTTTAAAAAAGAAAAACGGAGCAGATACGGGGGGATGTATCTGCTCCGTTCCTGTTTATGAGGGATGGTCATTCCTCTCATAACGGTTGTCCCACGCGGTGTACCCCACAGCACCGGATGTACCTACGTAGTACAGGTTCATTATTTCACAGAAAACTTGCCGTGTCAACAGAAAACTGTTGCCTTTTCACGCTTTTCTGTCACAAAAAGTGCTAAGAAACTGCGCGTTTTCTGCAGAAGCCGCCCGGCAGGCGGAGCATCCTCCTGCGTCTCTTTTTTACCCTGAGGGCGTGTGGTCGCTACGAAATTTACCACCTCGGGCGGCGACTGTTCAAATCAACAGGCCATACCGGTCACACAGGGGCAACAGCGCCGCCTCCGGGAGCGTGCCCTCATACAGCGCGCGGCCCTGATAGACACGCAGCGCGGCCTCGAGCAGCTCTGCATCGTCGCAGACGAGGCACAGCGGCTTGCTCAGCAGGTACTGCACGTCGGTCAGCGCGTCAATGTCCTCCCAGGCAGCGACGCGCAGCGCGACCATGGGCTCACTGCCGTCGAGCGCGTCTGCCAGCCGGTCCTCGAGGTCCGGCCCGGCGGTCAGCACCGGGCCGTGCCCGGCGTCCGTTGGCAGGTAGCAGGGGAGCTTTTCCGTCGCGGCCGGGAGCAGCTCGGTGTGCTTCGGTGCGGGCGGGACGAATTTCGCATCTTTCAGTGCAGCGTGCAGCGCGGCGATGTGCTCCGCCGTTGTGCCGCAGCAGCCGCCGAAAACGGCCACGCCGGCCGCGAGCATCGGCTGCACGAACGCCGTGAATTCCTCCGGCGTGCAGTCGTACACGGTCTTGCCGCCGACGGTGATGGGCATGCCGGCGTTGGGCTTCGCGATCAGCGGCACGCGGGCATATTCCCGCAGGCGGCGCAGCTGCACGAGCATCTGCTCCGGCCCGGTCGAGCAGTTGAGACCGAACGCGCTGATGCCCATGCCCTGCAGCACGGTCAGCGCGGCGGTCACGTTCGTGCCCGAGAGGCTCCGGCCGTTCTCGTCGCACGTGAAGGACACGAAGATCGGCTTGTCGCTCACGCTGCGCACGGCCAGCACGGCGGCGCGTGCGTCTGAGAGCGTCATCATCGTCTCGATGACGTACAGATCGACGCCGGCCGCCTCGAGCCCGGCCGCCTGCTCGGTGTAGATGTCGACCAGATCCTCGAACGACGCCTCGCCGAGCGGGGCGAGAAACAGGCCTGTCGGCGCAAGATCGCCCGCGATCCACGCCTTGCCGTCCGCTGCTTGGCGCGAGAGCGCGGCAAGGCGGCGGTTATAGTCTGCCGTCTGGTTGAAAATGCTGCGCTCTTCGAGCTTCTGCCGGTTGGCGCCGAAGGTCGGTGTGTAGAGCACCTGACTGCCGGCGGCGACATAGCCGCACTGGATGTCCACAATGACGTCCGGGTGCGCGAGCGTCCACTGCTCGGCGCTCACATCGCCGGCGTAGCCGTGCTTTTGCAGTTCGGTGCCGGTCGCACCGTCCAGGATGAGGGGAAAACGGATTTCCATATTGTGACCTCCGTGAAAGGTTATGGTTGCGGAAACGATAGATTGTCGGTAAAGGCCGCGGCAAAGTCCGCGCGGCCGGACAGTTCCAGATAGCTGCATGCCCGGGAAATATCCCCGATGCGCTGCCACTGCGCGGGGTCGAGCGTGAGCGCGGCCGCACCGGCGAGCGCCGTGTTGCCGAGCGTGTGCAGCTTGCCCGCACATGCGCGCGGGAGCATGCCGATGGTCATGGCGCTCTCGGGGTCGAGATAGCTGCCGAAGCCGCCGGCGAGATACACGCCGGCCACCTGTTCCGGTGAAATGCCGCGCTGCTGCAGCAGCACGCGGATGCCCGCCGCGACGGCGGCCTTGGCCAGCTGCAGATTGCGCACGTCTGTCGCCGTGAGGCACACCTCCGGCGTCAGGTGAAAGCGGCCGTTGCCGTCATCATCGTGCGTCAGACAGCGGCGCAGGGGCATAGGTGCGTCCTCCGGCGGCAGCAGCCGTCCGCCGGGCGCGATGGCACCGAGGCGCAGCAGCACCGCCGTCAGGTCGAGCAGGCCGGAGCCGCACAGGCCCTTCGGCTCACCGCCGCCGATGACGTCGTACAGAAAGCCGCGGTCATACCGCACGCGACTGACTGCACCGTCCACGCCCGGCATGCCGCACGTGATGCCCGCGCCCTCGAAGGCCGGGCCGGACGCCACGGCGCAGCAGACGAACCCGCCGCGCCCGCCGAGCGCCATCTCGCCGTTGGTGCCGATGTCGAGAAACAGGTTTTCGCCCGGCAGCTCCGCCAGCCCGGCGGCGGTGGAGCGGCCGATGCCGCCGCCGGCTCCGGTGACCAGGGCCACCTTGCCCTTTAAGGAAAAGCGGGACTGCACGGGGCCGAGCTCCTCAATTTTCTGGACATAGTACGTAAAGCCTGACATAAAATTGCCTCCTTTTGATTGATTGGTGGTTCAGGGCCGCCGGGACTCAGTCCTGCAGCTCGATCATGTTGCCGTCGGGGTCGGTCAAAAACACCCAGTGGTGGGTTCCCTCCGGGTCCATTTTGTCGGGAGGGAAGTAGTAGCAGTCCTGCAGGCCGTCGGCGCACATCTGCTCGTAGACGGACTGGCAGCTGTCCACCTTCAGGCAGATATGGTGGTAGCCGGGGCGGTTCCATACGGGCTGCTGGGCGGGGAGCATATTGCTGAACTGGAACAGCTCCAGAACCAGCCCGTCGGGAGAGCGGAGAAAGGCAAACTTGGAATAGACGCCCTCGGGCTGCCGGTAGAGCATGGGCTTTGCCCCAATAA
>ENA-OVGE01002401-OVGE01002401.1-human-gut-metagenome-genome-assembly--contig:-NODE-2401-length-12276-cov-34.777514_pt1 | contig 12276 bp, 10 predicted proteins | sample MGYA00237769_ERZ505417 | MGnify/ENA primary metagenome ERZ505417 (study PRJEB26158, sample SAMN06016403) | human gut metagenome | biome: human gut; feature: ankylosing spondylitis patient; material... | reverse complement strand
CGTGGCCAGTTCACGCCGGGCGATCTGATGAAGGTCGCGCTGGCCGGTTGCGCCGCGCTGTCCAGCCAGTTCGCCGTCGAGCATACGCTGGGCGATGGCAAGGGCGCGAAGATCGTGGTGGACGGTACGTATGATGCCGATACCGACGCCTACATCGGTTTCGACGAGCAGGTGGTCATCGACGCCACCGACGCCGGTTTGAGCGACGAGGACGCCGAAAAGCTCGCCGATCGCGTCAGCCGTCATATCGAGAAGGGCTGCACGGTCAAGCATACGTACGTCGAGCCGACGCCGGTGCGTATGAACGTCACCGTCAAGCACTGAGCGCACGTACCGCACATAGTTAGAGGGTGGCTGCGATTCGTTGGAATCGCAGCCACCCTCTTCTATGCGGTTTTTATATCGATTTCAGTCGATTTGCCGTACCGTCACTGACGGTCCGGATCGATCTTCGTTTCGATGGCTTCGACCACTTCCGGCTTGGCCTTGTCGACCGGCACTTCCTCGACGCCCTTGATGTCGTCGATCGCCTTCGGCGTGACGTCGGCAGGCGAGCTCGGCACGGTGTCGAGACGGGTCTCCGCGGCTTCCACATACTTGCGCGGCACCACGTAGACCGGTCCGACCGCATGCTGCAGCAGACCCTGGCTGGTGGAGCCAAGCAGCAGACCGGTGAAGCCGCCACGACCACGGGAGCCGACCACGACGACGTCATGATCGTAGCTGGCCTTGGTCAGTGCGCCGGCTGCGGGGCCGGGCACGATCTGCTTGTTGATCTTGAGGTTCGGGTACGCCTCTTCAAGCGGCTTGATGCGCACATCCAGATCCTCCTGGAAGGACGCCATGACGCCTTCATCCTCGGAGCCCTTCATGTTCGGCACGGCGGAGATGACATCCAGCTCGGCACCCCACGAATCGGCGAACGCGGCCGCGATCTCCAACGCCTTCAGACCCCACTTGGATTCGTCGGAGCCGACTGCCACCTTGGTGATGGTGTTGTTCAAGTGCATCAGGTTGCCTTCGTCGTCGGTGTACGGCACCACGACAATCGGGCAGTACGCGTATGCCGGCAGGCTGGAGCTGGTGGTGCCGAGCAGTCGTTCGGCCAGACCACCCTTGCCACGGTTGCCAATGACGATGAGGTTGTAGTTGCGCGACAGTTCGACGAACACGGATGCGGGATCTCCGGTGACGATCAACGTCGATGCCTCGACGCCCTGCTCGTCGGCGATGGCCTTGGCCTTCGACAGAATCTCCTGCGCATCGTTGTGCGCGGCATTGTCATCGCCCATGGCCGTATACGTGGCATCGAAAGACACTGCCGCATAGCTTGGCAGCGAATATGCGCAGACGATCTGCAGGGTCAGTCCCGCATGCTTCGCGTAATTTGCTGCCCACCATGTCGCCTTGTAGCTGGCGTGGGATCCATCGACACCTACGAGGATTGCCTTGTCATTGATCATGAGCGACCTCCCTTGAATCAGGTTGCGGCAACGCGACTATGCGTTGCACCTGACTTCCACCATACCGCGCGACATGCGGTTTTCAAGTAACGACGCGGAAAATAACAAAGCAAAAGGGCGTATTCCTCACGGAAATACGCCCTTAGCTCAATGTCAAAGCTTCAGAAGATTCGACGGATGCTGTAGCTGCTGGGGAACACCCATGCGATGGGATCGTAGCGGGTGCCGCTCAGCTGGGAGTTGATGACCATGCCGTTGCCGACATAGATCGCGGCATGCTGCGCATTGGCGATGATGTCTCCCGGCTGCGCGTCGGCGAGGCTGCCAACCGCGCGACCCACAGTCGCCTGAGCACCGGAGTAATGCGGCAGGGAAACGCCCATCTGGCCGTAGACATACTGCACGAAACCGGAGCAATCCCAACCGGACGGGGTATTGCCGCCGGACACATACGGAACCTTGCCGACGAACTGGTTCGCGAACGTCAGCAGGCTGGACACGCTGGCCCCATCAGGCGGCGTCACGGTGAAGGAACCGCTGCTGCTGAGGTCGCTTCGAGCAGCGGAACGAGAAGCGGCTTGGGCCTGTGCTTGAGCCTGGGCCTGCTGCTGACGCTGCTGTTCCGCTGCCGCTGCGGCGGCTTCGGCGTCTTTTTCGGCTTGAGATTTGGTTTGGGGAACGTTCAGGCTTTCCACACCGCCCCAGTCGGAATCGGATTCGACCTGGGTGGACGATGCCTCCGCGAGGATGTTCTTCTTCACGGCGTTGGTCTTCGGGAACGAACGGGTAGCAACGACAGCATCTTGCGTGGCGCCATCATTGGCTGCCAGCGCGGCAGGTGCCACCCCGGCGAAAGTAAGAGCGGCCGCGGCGAGCGCAGCAATCACGGAACAATGCTTAATATGCTTCATCGAATCCTTAGCTTACAGCATCCCTCTTACAAGAAAAGGGGCACGGTCGTCGGTAGGGAAACTCAGTAGTGAATATACTGGAAATCGCCCACGTTCGTGAGCGTGCGGGAATACGTGCCGCCATTGAGGGAGGCGCCGGATTCAGAGGTCACGATCGAGCCGTCGTCGTTGATTTTCTCAACGATGGCGACGTGGCCGTAATACGAGTCGGAACCTTCCTGGCCTGCGGCGAACACGATGATGTCGCCGACATGGCGCGGCGTGTTATCAACCCAATAGCCCAAGGCGCGGGCCGAATCGGCCCACTGGCAGCCGTTGCCCATGTGGGAGCCTGCAGGCAGACCGAGCTGATGGCGGCGCACATACACCCACCACGTGCACTGGCTGAACTCGTAGGCGTTGCCGACGTCTCCGGTGGCATGGTTCGGATTGAAGTTAGCCGGTAAGGCGCTGCTGTCTGGGTCCATCAGGACGGCGACGTTCGGATTGTCGGCGATGGACTTGGACATCAGGCTGGCGTCCATGGAGGCGCTGGTGTCTCCCAGCTGCCAACCGCCGTTGTTGCTGGTGGAAGCCAGTTCCTTAAGGGCGGTACGTCCTTCGGAACGGGATGCCGCTCCATCGGACACACGTTTGATCTGGGACGTTTCGGTACCGTCGTCCGCAAGCACCAGTCGGGATGCGTTCTGCTGGCTGAACGCCAACGCGGTCGCCGCGGTGCCGACAAGCGCCGCCAACGAAGCGGAGGTCACCAACGCGGATTTGCGGGAAGCGGCTTTGGCGGCCTCACGCATGGCACGGCGGCTCATTGGAGCCACTTCATTCAGTTTATCCACGACTTCCGGAGCGAGTCCGACTACGGCGCCGCCTTCCGCCAGCTGTGCCATTCGCACGGCCTTAGCGGTATGGGAGCCCCGGTTCGCCGTGAACAACGCCTTGGATAGGCTGAATTGCGCGTGCGAAACCTTGGCAGCTTTATGCGCCGCATGCCTCATATATCAATCACTCCTTGCGGATTGCGAAACCGTCGCAGCTTATGACCGCGCACGGTTACAGAACCGTCACAAGGGTAAGGGTACACCGACATAGGGATTATCATCAAGACCCCGTCCTTGCGCAAATAATTCGCCACGGGTGGAGGAACGTCCGGAAAACGGCCATATCAACGCGCAATCCGACCTTCTGACTACCCTTGGATGACATGACGAACACTGTGAACATTCCTACCAACATGCTTCCGGAGGATGGACGTTTCGGCTCGGGGCCGAGCAAAATCCGTCCGGAGCAGGTCCAGGCGCTCGACGCGGGCGCGCGCAATCTTCTGGGCACCTCGCACCGCCAGACCCCGGTCAAGCAGGTGGTCGGCTCCATCCGCGAAGGCCTGTCGAATTTCTTCCAGATTCCCGACGGCTATGAGGTCGTGCTGGGCAACGGCGGCGCCAGCGCGTTCTGGGACATCGCCTGCGCGTCGCTTATCACCCGCAAGGCGGCGTTCGGCACGTACGGCTCCTTCAGCGCGAAATTCGCCAAGTCCGCGCAATCCGCGCCGTTCCTTGAGAATCCGGAGATCTTCGCGGGCAAACCGGGCACGTATCGCCTGCCGGAGCTCACCGAATATGTGGACGCTTACTGCTGGGCGCACAACGAAACGTCCACTGGCGTGGCGGCCCCGGTCAAGCGTGTCGAAGGTTCCAAGGAGCAGGGCGCGCTGACTCTGATCGATGCCACGAGCGGCGCCGGCGCGCTGAACGTGGATATCAGCCAGACCGACGCCTACTACTTCTCCCCGCAGAAGGCGTTCGGCTCCGACGGCGGCCTGTGGATCGCCGTGCTTTCCCCGGCTGCGATCGACCGCGCCTACGGCATCGCTAAAAGCGTCAGCCTGCCGGGCGCGCGACGCTGGATTCCTCCGTTCCTTTCCCTGACTTCCGCCATCGAGAACTCCCGTAAGGACCAGACGCTGAACACGCCCGCCGTGGCCACGCTGGTCATGCTGGAGAACCAGGTGCGCTGGCTTAACGACAATGGCGGCCTCGCCTGGGCCACGGCGCGTTGCGCACGTTCCGCGTCGCTGCTGTACCAGTGGGCGGAGAGGTCCGATTACGCGCAGCCGTTCGTTTCCGACGAAAACGCACGTTCCAACGCCGTGGTCACCATCGACCTTGACGAGAGCATCAACGCTTCCCAAGTGGTCGCCACGTTGCGCGAGAACGGCATTGTGGACACCAACGGCTACCGCAAGCTCGGCCGCAACCAGCTGCGCATCGGCGTGTTTCCGTCCGTGGAGCCGAGCGACGTCGAGGCGCTTACGAAGTGCGTCGATTACGTGGCCGAGCACCTGTGACGCGCGCACCGAGGTAAGGTAACGGTATGAAATTTGCTCCGATTATCGACCCAAGCGTGCGCAAACCCTCCCCCAAACCGGTGCGCGTCGACCTGCGGAAGGTGTTCACGTTCGGCACCGCATTATGGGCCATCGCCTTGGTGATCTGCATGATTCTGCTGGCCTTCGGCATCAATGTCGAACGATTGCAGACCATGTGCGCCGCCGGCACGGTGATCGGCGTGCTCATGCTGGTTTGGGAGCATTTCGACCGGTGGGACTACCGCCGTCTTGGCGAATAACCCGACCGGCGGTTCAGCCAATCGCGAAATAACCGGTAACAACATTGGGCCACTTCCGCACCAACCTGCGGAAGCGGCCCTTGCCGTATATGGCGTGTCCCAACGCTCTGCAATCGCCGCTAATTTCTGGCGACCGGCAGCTCCAACGTAAACGTGCTGCCCTGTCCCGGAGCGCTCCACACCGAAGCGGAGCCATGGTGGGTCAACGCCACATGCTTGACGATGGCAAGACCCAAACCGATGCCTTCCTCGGAATGCCCATTCTGGTTGCCGCCACGGTAGAACCGTTCGAAAATACGGCTTTGCTCCTTCTGCGCAATGCCGCAACCACGGTCAAGCACGCTGAGCAGCACTTTGGTGCCATCCTCGTTCGGCTTGACGGATACGGTTATGCCCTTGCCGTCCGGTGAATAGGCGATGGCGTTTTCGAGCAGCTTTGCGACCGCGGCCTGAATCTGCTCACCTTCCCCGTTGATGTCCAGCGATTCGTCGCCATCGATTTCAATGTCGATGCCGCGCCGTTGCGCCATGTCGCGATGCGCGCCGACGACGGTTTTCACCTGTTCCATGACGTTGATACGGTTGCTCGCCGTCGGCAGAATCGGTTCCTGCGCCTTGATAAGCAGCAGCAGGTCGGACACCATATGTTCCATGCGAGCGCAGGATTGGCGCAGTTTTACGGTGTTCCCCTCAATCGCGGCCTTATTGTCCGAGTCATGTTCCAACGCGTCCGCAAGCTCCTCCAGCGACTGCGTCGGCTTGAGGAGCTGCTCCGAAACGTTGGTGATGAAGGAATCACGGATCTGGGAGAAACGGACGGTTTCGCTCACGTCGGAAACCAGCACCACCACAAAGCGTTCGTTGAGCCTGCCTACAATCACCTTCAGCCAGTTCGGGCGGGACACCGTGGTCACCGGCTTGTCCGGCGATTGGCCGATCAACGCCTGTTTGGCAACCTCCCGCATGGTTGGCTTCCCTGCTTTCGGAGCCTTCTTCGGCTCATGCAACGTGGTCGTGGTCAGGCTGAACTGCTTCTTGCCGCCGTGGGCACGGACCTCGTGCACCGCGCTTGCCACGGTGTCATCGGCGATGGCGTCGTCCCGCACCACGCCAAGGGCGTAGGCGTCCGGATGCGCGCGTATCACCTCGTCATGCTCGTCGACCACGATGGAGGCCAGCGGCAGTATGGACAGCAACGTGTTCGTCGCGTCGTCCAAAGTATCATCATTGTTGCGATCGTCACCATGGCGATGTGTCAGATTGCGCCACCACGTGCCTACGGATTCAAACATGTCTTCATTCTCGCACACCCTGACGTTCCCCGATGAATGGTCGTGACGCGATTTTCGTGAACGCAGGGTGAACGTGCCGGTGAACATTGGCGGAACAACACGTCCGTCACGTGCGAATCCGCCAATTCCCTAATACACTTAGGAGAGGTTATATCCGAACCCGATATCGACAAACGTGAAGCATTGAAAGGCAAGCATATGCGCGTTATCTTCAACGAAGAGCTCAAGGCTGTTGCCGATGACCTCGACCGCATGGCGCAAGACGTTCGCAAGGCAATCAACGGTGCCGGCGACGCGTTGCTGAACCAGAATCTTGAGGCCGCCCAGGCCGTCATCGACGGCGACATCGAAATCGATGCCCTCGAATCCAGCGTCATCGACCAGTGCGTGAAGCTGCTGGCCAAGCAGAACCCGGTGGCCACCGATCTGCGCGTGGTCGTCTCCACCCTGCGTCTGGCCGCAACGTTCGAGCGCATGGGCGATCTGGCCCGTCACATCGCCGAAGCGGCCCGCCGCACCTATCCCGCTTCCCCGCTGCCGGCCGATGCCCAGCCGCTGTTCGCCGAAATGCAGGCGTTCCTTGACCATGTGGCCGACCAGGTGGTCTCCATGCTCAACGACCGCGACACCAAGACCGCCGAGGAAATCATCCTCAACGACGACAAGCTCGATGCGCTGCACAAGAAGACCTTCGAACTGGCCCAGTCCGAGAATTGGTCGGGCACCAACCAGCAGCTCATCGACGTGGTCCTGATCGGCCGCTTCATGGAACGTCTTGGAGACCACGCCGTTTCCGCGGCTCGTCGCGTGGTGTTCATCGTCTCCGGTTTCGACCCATCCAAGGAACCAACCCGTGATGAAGGCACCGACATCGACTGATTGAGCCTCTCCTTTTCTTGCATTTTCCTTGACGAGATGGGTGGTTTCCGTTTGGAAGCCACCCATCTCGCTTATATGTGGCAGATGACCTCGGCCAAAACATCATAAGGGGGTAAAAATCCCGCCCCCGAACATCCTTTTCCAAAAGAAATCTGCCACATATAGGCAAAATCACTTTCGCATGCAGGCGCAATCCGCCACCTATAAGCGAAATTCCTCCGATAGTCGTAAAAACTAGACATCGCGTCCAGTTCATGCCCGTATACTTGTGTCCCACGACGCGGCACAATAGTGCCCAGCGGCATCCAAAGGAGGAAGTCATGTACTATTCCAACGGCAATTACGAAGCATTCGCCCGGCCAAAGAAGCCCGAGGGGATCGATAGCAAGAACGCCTACATCATCGGCACGGGTCTTGCAGCGCTGTCCGCCGCCTGCTATCTGGTGCGTGACGCGCAGATGCCCGGCGACCACATCCACGTATTCGAGAAGGACCCGGTTCCGGGCGGTGCCTGCGATGGCGCGAACATTCCTGGCGTCGGCTATGTGATGCGTGGCGGACGCGAGATGGACAACCATTTCGAGGTGATGTGGGATCTGTTCCGTTCCATTCCGTCCATCGAGACGGATGGAGTGTCCGTATTGGACGAATACTACTGGCTTAACAAGGAGGATCCGAACTATTCGCTATGCCGCTCCACTAAGGCGCGTGGCGTGGACGGCGGCACGAACGGCAAGTTCGCGCTGTCCGACAAGGCGTCGATGGAGATCATGAAGCTGTTCTTCACACCGAACGAGGAACTATACGGCAAGAAGATCTCCGACTTCTTCGACGATGAGGTGTTCGATACGAACTTCTGGATGTACTGGCGCACCATGTTCGCCTTCGAGAACTGGCATAGCGCGTTGGAGATGAAGCTGTACATCCGCCGCTACATCCACCATATCGGCGGACTGCCGGACTTCAGCGCACTGCGGTTCACCCGCTACAACCAGTACGAGTCGATGATTCTGCCGATGATCAAGTATCTGGAAGGCTTCGGCGTGCAGTTCCACTACAACGTGAAGGTGGAGAACGTCGATTTCGCGATTGGCGGCGGCATGGGTCCCGTACGCCAGCGCACCGGCACCGGGCAGGATACGATTTTGAGGAAGCAGGCCGAATACGGCGCGTATCCGCGCAATCCGTTCAGCTCGCCGACCAAGAAGTTGGCCACGCGCATCGACCTGACCAAGGCGGATGGCACGACCCGCAGCATCGATTTGGGCGAGAACGATCTGGTGTTCATCACCAATGGCGGCTGCGTGGAGAACTCCTCGATGGGTTCGCAGACCGAGCCGGCCGCGTGGGCTCCGGAGATCAAGCCCGGCGGCGGTTGGGATATGTGGCGTCGCATCGCGGCGCAGGATCCGAGCTTCGGACATCCGGACGTGTTCTGCTCCGACCCGGAGCATTCGAAGTGGATGAGCGCCACCGTCACCACGTTGGACGACGAGATTCCGCCGTACATCCAGAAGATCTGCAAGCGCGACCCGTTCTCCGGACGTGTGGTGACCGGCGGCATCGTCACCGTTGAGGATTCCAATTGGCTGATGAGCTGGACGCTGAATCGCCAGCAGCAGTTCCGAGACCAGCCGAAGGACCAGCTGTGCGTATGGGTGTATGGTCTGTTCCCCGACAAGCCCGGCAACTATGTGAAGAAGCCGATGCAGGATTGCACCGGCGAGGAGATCTGCGAGGAATGGCTGTACCACATGGGCGTGCCGACCGACAAGATCGCCGACTTGGCGAAGAACCACGCCAACACGGTTCCGGTGATGATGCCGTACATCGATGCGTTCTTCATGCCGCGTTCCGCCGGCGACCGCCCCGATGTGGTGCCGGATGGCGCGGTGAATTTCGCGTTCCTCGGCCAATTCGCGGAGACGCCGCGCGACACGATCTTCACCACCGAATATTCGATGCGCACCGGCATGGAGGCCGTGTACACGCTGTGCGACGTGGACCGCGGCGTGCCGGAGGTGTGGGGTTCGGTCTACGACGTGCGCAACCTGCTCAACGCCACGGTGATGCTGCGAGACGGCAAACCGATCACCGATATGAAGCTCAACCCCATCGAAAGGGGCGTGTTGAAACAGATCGTGAAGAAGCTGGATTCCACTGATATTCCGACATTGCTCAAGGAATACGGCGTGATCTGACGTTCTTGCGATTCCGTTTTGTCCGCCTTGCCTGCGCCGCACGGCACCCGCCGAGCCGCGCAGGCAAGGCGACATCAGCAAAACGCAGATACAACGTGAAAAAGACTTACCGACAAAGGCGCCGGCAATAACGAAAGGTGGGAACCTACGGTATGCAGGTTCCCACCTTTTCGTATGTGTTTCATGCGATCAGCCGCGACTATTCACGCACCCAATCGCAACAAACTCACTTCTGGCCCTGAGCGGCGACGGCGGCAGCGCCGGCAGCGGCGGCTTCCGGATCCAGGTACTCGCCACGCGGCTTGATCGGCTTGAAGTTCTCGTCCAGCTCGTACAGCAGCGGCATTGCGGTCGGGATGTTGACCTTGGCGATCTCCTCTTCGGAGAGGTTGTCCAGCATCTTCACGATGGCGCGCAGGGAGTTGCCGTGAGCGGCGATCAGAACGGTCTTGCCAGCCTTCAGCTCCGGCTCGATGTCGGACTTGAAGTACGGCTCAACGCGCTTGACCACGTCGGCCAGGCACTCGGCTTCCGGAACCGGATCGCCGGTGTAGCGCGGATCGTTGTTCTGCGCGTACTCGTCGTTCGGATCGATCTCCGGCGGCGGTGTGGCGTAGGAACGACGCCACAGCATGAACTTCTCGTCACCGTACTCCTGACGGATCTCGGTCTTGTTCTTGCCCTGCAGGGCGCCGTAGTGACGCTCGTTCAGACGCCAGCTGCGCTTGACCGGAATCCACAGGCGATCGGCCTCGTCCAGCGCGACGTTGGCGGTGTTGATGGCGCGACGCAGCATCGAGGTGAAGACGATGTCAGGCAGGACGTTCTTCTCCTTGAGCAGGCGGCCGCCGTTCTTGGCTTCCTCGACACCCTGCTCGGTCAGCGGGACGTCGACCCAGCCGGTGAACTGATTGGTTTTATTCCATGCGCTCTGTCCGTGACGGAGCAGTACTAGTTTGTAAGTCATGCTTGCAAGTCTACCGCCTAGCACGCCCAACACAACCGTCGATGACGATTATTTGGTTACGTTCATGCAACAATTTTCATTCTGTTGTATGCCGTTTGCATCATCAGGCAATCGCCGATGCTCAATGACGAAATCGTAAATGCAGGATGCAGCTACACCATGAAACCGGCCTGACAGGCATTGAGCACGAACGCGCCGGCTGCGACCAACGAGGTCATCGAGCACAATGGCAACGCCCGACGCCACTGGTCATGCCGGACGGCTGCGACGGCACGAGTAGCAATCGCCACACACCCTGCGATGGATACGAACGCCGCAAGGCTCATCCAATCGACGTTTCCCCACGACCAGTCATCGCATATGCCATATTCCGTGCATGAACGTTCGCGATCCACCTCCGCAGGCAGAACTATGAGCAGATCCAGAAGTTCGGCATACACCGATAATGGCATGGCGAAAACCACCGTCAGACCAGCAGCCCATCCCAGCGCACGCATGCACCAGCATTTGCCCTTCCCACTGCCGATGCGCACCATCAGCGTACGCTTGCCGTGCGCGGCGTCATCTTCGAGATCGCGCAGGTTATTCACCATCATGACGCTGACGGACAGCAGGCCGCAGATCACCGAACCGGCCGCTCCCGTCACGGTAATCGACCCGCTTAGCGCATACTGCGTGCCGAGGGCTGGAACCAACCCGAAGAATACGAATGCCGCAAGTTCGCCCAGACCCCGATATCCGTAAGGATGCCGACCGTTGGTATATCCCCAGCCCGCCAACAGACAGGTTGCGCCAAGCGCGATCAGCCACCAGCGACCAGTTATGACGACAGCGACCAGTCCGGCGGAACAGGCGGCTAAAGCGGTGACCGCGGCAGCCAGCAACACGCGACTGGGGTCAATTCCGGAAGCGACCAACCGCCGAGGTCCCGCGGCGTCACTGCCTCGTCGGGCGTCCGTGCCGCGTACGCCATCGGCATAATCGTTGAGATAATTCACAGCAATCTGCAGACCGACCGCCACCACGGCGCACAACATCGCAACGACCGCAAACCACGGCCGAGAAAACGCACAATGCCCCAGCACATCACCGGCATCACGCTCTTCCAGCAATCCTCCCGGAAAAGCCGGGCACGACCGCAGGCCACCCAAAGCATCCCACCGCCAACTGGCGGCAACGCCGACCAGAACCGGGGCAAGACCCAGCGGCAGCGTTTGAGGGCGAGCGCCACGAATCCAAGTCGATATTTCCATGAATCTCATGTTAGATGTTGGGTGTGCGAGAGTGTGCGAGGGTATGCAAAAGGGCGCTCCCGTATTGGGAACGCCCTTGGATGATTGTTCGTTAATTCAGTGGCTTCACCAGCGGGAAGGTGATGGTTTCGCGGATGGTGGCGCCGGTCAGGGCGATGAGCAGTCGGTCGATGCCCATGCCCATGCCGCCTGCCGGAGGCATGCCCACGCCGAGGGCCTCCAAGAAGTCCTCATCGATGTCGCAGGCCTCCTCGTCGCCGGCGAGCGCATCCTTGGCCTGGGCCACGAAGCGTTCGCGCTGCACAACCGGATCGTTGAGTTCGGAGTAGCCGGTGGCCAGCTCGAAGCCGCGCACGTACAGATCCCACTTTTCGACCACGCCTGGCTTGGAACGGTGGCCCTTGACCAGCGGGGAGGTTTCGACCGGGAAGTCGCGCACGAAGGTCGGTTCGTACAGCTTGTCCTCGTAGAAGTGCTCCCACAGGTGTTCGACGAGCTTGCCGTGGTTCTCCACGTCGTCGCGTTCCACGCCGAGTTTGTCGGCGATCTCGCCCAGGTGCTCCACGGAGGTGCCGGGGTTGTCCGGACCGCCGTTCGGCACGATCTCCTCGCCCAGGGCCTCGGAAAGGGAGTCGTACATGCTGATGGTCTTCCATTCGCCGCCGAAGTCGTATTCGGTGCCGTC
>ENA-OVGE01002391-OVGE01002391.1-human-gut-metagenome-genome-assembly--contig:-NODE-2391-length-12327-cov-9.498289_pt1 | contig 12327 bp, 10 predicted proteins | sample MGYA00237769_ERZ505417 | MGnify/ENA primary metagenome ERZ505417 (study PRJEB26158, sample SAMN06016403) | human gut metagenome | biome: human gut; feature: ankylosing spondylitis patient; material... | reverse complement strand
AAGATCGAATGTTAAACTAACATAACCCATGAAGGGACTTTTTCAGTGCCCTCCCAGGCGTTCGCCCATCTCCACGAGATGCAGGCGGAGATTGACCGCATCAACAACGAGCTCACTACCCGCACGGATTATGACAGCGACGACTATATGCAGCTCATCGAAAAAGTATCTTCATTGTCTGAGAAATTCTATGCAATCGACATGACCCACTTCGAGGAGGATGTAGAGAAGACTCTACTCGGTCTGGGCTTCGAACGCTCTGACTTCAACCGCCCTACCAGCGAGTTTTCGGGAGGTTGGCGCATGCGTATCGAGCTTGCCAAACTGCTGCTGAAATCGCCTGACGTGCTGCTCCTGGATGAGCCTACCAACCACCTCGACATCGAATCTATCGGATGGCTCGAAGACTTCATCATCAACAGTTCGAAAGCGGTGGTAGTGATCAGTCACGACCGAAAATTCGTAGATGACATTACAACAAGAACCATCGAGGTTACCATGGGCAGAATCTACGACTACAAGGCTACCTACAGCCAGTATCTGGAACTGCGCAAGGAACGCCGCGAACAGCAGATGAAGAAATATGAGGAACAGCAGAAGATGATTGCCGAGACCAAGGACTTCATCGAGCGATTCAAGGGTACGTATTCGAAGACATTCCAGGTGCAGAGCCGTGTGAAGATGCTCGAAAAACTGGAACTCATCGAGGTGGATGAGGAGGATACCAGCCGACTGAGACTGAAGTTCCCGCCAAGTCCGAGAAGCGGTGCCTATCCGGTACAGATGAGCGATGTGGCCATGTCGTTTGACGACAAAAAGATATTCAGCGGCGTGAACCTCACCGTGGAGCGTGGCGACAAGATTGCCTTCGTGGGAAGAAACGGTGAGGGTAAATCTACGCTCGTAAAATGCATCATGGGTCAGCTTCAGAACGAGGGTAAGCTGGAATTAGGACACAATGTTCAGATTGGCTATTTTGCTCAGAATCAGGCTTCTCTGCTCGATGGCGAGCTTACGGTTTTCCAGACGATTGATGATGTTGCCAAGGGCGAAATCAGAAATAAGATTCGCGATTTGCTGGGTGCATTCATGTTTGGTGGCGAGGATTCTACCAAGAAGGTAAAGGTTTTGTCGGGTGGAGAAAGAACCCGTCTGGCTATCCTGAAGCTGCTGTTGGAGCCGGTGAATCTGCTGATTCTCGATGAGCCTACCAACCACCTGGATCTCAAGACGAAGGATGTACTGAAGCAGGCGCTGCTGGATTTCGACGGCACGCTGATTGTAGTGAGTCACGACCGAGACTTCCTGGATGGTCTGGTCAGCAAGGTGTACGAATTCGGCCATGGTCGCGTCCGCGAGCATCTCTGTGGAATCTACGAGTTCCTGGAAACAAAGAAAATGGAAAGCCTTCAGGAATTGGAGAAGAAATAAAATCTCAAAAGGTATTTTTCGAAAGAAGATGCGTCATTATTCATCGAAAGAAGAAACGAAAAAGAGGGTGTGTCATAGACTTACGACACACCCTCTTGTATTTCAAATAATTTCTTTAAAATTATTTCTTTTTCTTCAATTCCAACTTCGGAATCTTGACTTTCTGACCAGGCTTCAACAGGGAAGTACCATTCAGAGCTTCAACGTAACATTCCATTCCTGGACCTAAGTACTTTTGGCTGAGCGACTTGATGGTTTGTCCTTCTCTTGCCGTAACTACCTCGGAAACACCAATAATACGATAGGCTCCGGTTCGAACACGAACATCCTGGTCGTATTTGCTGCTTGCCTGGGCAGCATGCTTTTCTGCCTGCTTTCTGGCTTCTTCTGTCTTCTTAGCTTCTGCAAGTTTTTTAGTCTCCTGCTGTTTCTTTGCATCTGCGAGTTTCTTGGCTTCCAAATTCTTCTTTGCCTCAGCCGATTTTACATCAATTGATTGCTTATCAGCCGTCGCATCCATATTTTGCTCGACATCTTCGACTTTTTTGACAGCTTCACTTGCCTGTGCCATTCTTACACTATCCTCGATAGCCTTTTTGCGAAGAATTTCTTCCTGCGTTGGGGCAGACTTGGCTGGCGTCTTCTTCTCTGTCGCAATCTGCTGGTAATTATCCAACTGTAGAGCGAGATGATCACGCTGGGCAGCCATCTTGCCATAATTAAAAGCAAACCAACCAAAGCCTCCTATCATTGCCAGGAATACTACGCTCGCTGCAATAACCAGATAACGAGGCAAAACAACATGTCGCTTATCGGTTACCTCATCTGAAGAAGGAGTTTCCTCATCTGAAGAAGGAGTTTCCTCATCTGAAGAAGCTTCCTCTTCAATAGGAGTTTCTGTAATAGAGTTATCCTCACCAGAAGGAACTTTCTCTGCAATAGGAGTTTCCTCTGTTAATGTCGATTCATTTTCTTCATCAGAAACAACAGACTCAACTTCATTCTGAGCTGGAACTTCAGATTCCTTTGTTTCCAATTCAGAAGTTGCAGATTCAGATTCTACCGGTTCAGATACTGCAGGTTTAAATACAGCAGGTTCAGGTTCTGTCGCTACAGGTTCTGATCCTTCCGGTTTCTTTTCTTCCGGTTCAGCAACATTTTCCTGAGACAATCTCTCTCCTATCACAATCATTTCATCGCTAACAGGAGCATCGTTTTCTTCATCCAAAAAATCTATCACACCACTTGTTACAGGAGAATCCTGTTCAACGAAAGAATCCAAGGAAGAATTATCTGAATCAGGAACACACTCTAACGTAGAATCGAATGCAGAACCGTCCTCTTCAGCATTTTCAAATTTTCTGTCGATTTCATCAAAATCCACACCATCATTCACCACGATGGTCTCAAACTGGGCGAAAGGCTTGTTCACAATCTCCTTCAGAATATTATCGGGCGTGAAGGAAATCTTGTCACGGCCCTCGATGATGATACGCTCGCCCGTGTTCACATCCACGCTTTCACGATCCTTCACCGCCATTACCTTGAAAGTACCAAGCCACTTCATCTTCACGAGCTTATCAGACTGAAGCCCCTCGTTGGCAACATCAAACATCTTTCTGATAAACAATTCGGCATCCTGCAGACTGATTCCCGACTTCTCTGCCAGGCGCTGCGCCAAATCGCTTAAACTAATCTTACTCATAGTCTTCACCTCCATTCTTCAGTTTTTCCTTGACACTGGCCACAGGGCGAAAGCCGAGTACGAGCTTAGGCGGAACAAGCTGGCGCTTCTTGGTTGTAGGATTAACAACCACACGCTCCAAGCGCTTCTTTACCTCAAACGTACCAAAGTTGGGGATGGAGACAGCCTCACCATCCTCAAATTCAGCAATCATGGCATCTATCACCTTACGCACCATCTTCTGGGTGTCGTCCTGTGAATAGCCAGTCTGCTGAGCAAGTTCTGCAATATACTCCTTGTTATTCATTCTGATGTCAAAATATTACCTCCCATATTACTTTACCACTTCTCCGTAGAGATCAAACTCCTCACTCTGGGTAATCTTCACATTGTAGAAGCACCCCACGCGCAGACGCTTCTCTCCTGCCTTAATCAGCACTTCAGGATCCACCTCTGGCGAGCAGAATTCGGTTCTTCCTATATAGTAATCACCCTCCTTGCGGTCGATAATCACCTTCAGTATCTTGCCCACTTTCTCAGCCTCTACCTCTGCGCTGATTTCCTGCTGCAAAATCATCAGTTCGTCAAGACGGCGCTGCTTCACCTCGGCAGGAACATCATCCTCGTAGTTATTGGCACTGTAGGTACCCTCCTCCTCAGAATAAGCAAAGGCACCCATACGCTCAAAGCGCTGAGTACGAACGAATTCGAGCAATTCATGGAAGTCTTCCTGAGTCTCACCAGGGAATCCCACCATCAGAGTAGTGCGGATATGAATGCCCGGCACACGCTCACGGATGGTCTTGAGCAGATCGATGGTTTCCTGCTTGCTCACGTGGCGATGCATTCTGTTGAGCATATTGTCGCTGATATGCTGCAGGGCGATGTCAAGATACTTACATACGTTTGGCTTCTCGCGCATCACATCGAGCAAATCGAGCGGGAACTGGTTAGGATAAGCATAGTGCAGACGGATCCACTTCACACCCGGAATATCCGCCATGCGGCTGATGAGTTCGGTGATGTGATGCTTGCCATCCAGGTCCACGCCGTAATAGGTGAGCTCCTGGGCGATAATCTGGAATTCCTTCACACCATCGGCTACCAGTTGGCGCACCTCGTCAAGGATTTCATCCATCGGACGGGAAACGTGCTTGCCAGTGATGATAGGAATGGCGCAATACGCACAGCGGCGGTTGCAACCTTCAGAAATCTTGATATAGGCATAATGATGAGGAGTAGTGAGATGGCGGGTTCCACTACAAGCAGGCACATCAGCCTTGCCCAGTTCCTTGAGCAACTCCTTATAATTAAACTTACCATAAAACTTATCCACCTCGGGCATCTCTGCCTCCAGTTCCTTCTGGTAGCGCTGTGAAAGACAACCCATCACATAGAGTTTGCGGAGTCGTCCCTCTTCCTTAGCCTGGATGAACTCCAGAATGGTATCGATACTCTCCTGCTTGGCATCCTCGATAAAGCCGCAAGTATTGATGACGGCAATTTCACCCTGTGGGCGTTTCGGGTCATGAACGCAGTGGTAGCCATTGTCCTCGAAAAGCTTCATCAAGGTCTCACTATCCACCAGATTCTTGGAGCAACCCATGGTTACTATATCTATCTGATTTTTCTTCATTCTTATCCTACTTATCCTAATAATAATCTTAATCTAATTCTTTTCTCGACTATTTTTTATATCGAGCTTCATCTAATTCTTTTTTCAAAGTCTATAAGTACCTGTATTCTAGTGCTTAAAGAGTGAGTCAACAAATTCAGACTTATTGAAGAGCTGGAGATCCTCCATGCCCTCGCCCAGTCCGATATACTTCACTGGCACCTTGAGCTGGTCTGAGATACCGATTACCACGCCACCCTTAGCCGTACCATCGAGCTTGGTGATGGCGAGCGAAGAGATATTGGTAACGGCAGCAAACTGCTTAGCCTGCTCGAAGGCGTTCTGTCCGGTACTTCCATCCAGAACGAGCATCACCTCATCCGGAGCCTCAGGCATGACCTTCTTCATCACCTCCTTGATCTTCTTCAACTCATTCATCAAGTTCACCTTATTATGAAGACGTCCGGCAGTATCAATCAGCACCACGTCGGCACCATTCGCCTTGGCGCTCTGTAGGGTATCGAAGGCCACGCTGGCAGGGTCAGAACCCATCTGCTGCTTCACCACTGGCACCCCTACTCGCTCGCCCCAAATGCAGATCTGTTCCACGGCAGCGGCACGGAAGGTATCGGCAGCACCGAGATACACCTTCTTGTCAGCCTTCTTAAACTGATAGGCGAGCTTTCCTATGGTGGTAGTCTTGCCCACACCGTTCACACCCACTACCAGAATCACGTATGGCTTATGATCGGAAGGCAAATCCCAGTTTTCATTGTCATCAGTATGATTTTCCTCCAGGAGGCTTGCAATCTCTTCCCTCAGGATTCTGTTGAGCTCTGAGGTAGAAACATACTTATCTCTTGCCACGCGCTCTTCTATACGTCGGATGATCTTCACGGTAGTCTCCACACCTACATCGGATGTGATGAGCACCTCCTCCAAATCATCGAGCACGTCATCATCTACGGTTGACTTACCAGCCACCGCACGCGCCAATTTTCCAAACACGCTCTCCTTGGTCTTTTCGAGACCTTTATCGAGAGTTTCCTTTTTTTTGTTGCTAAATAATCCGAATAATCCCATAATTATAGCTATATTTTTTTGCAAAGATACGAAAATATTTGAAACTAGGAGCGTTTTTCCTAAAAAATATTGTTAACTTAGCAAAAGAATGTATAAATAATCGCTTCCAAATAGAAATATATCAAGTTATTTTTATACCTTTGTATGTTAGAAACACCTCCGAGCTCCTATACTCGGACGAGGAGGACAAGACATTAAACATTTAAACAACAGATCATGAAAAAGATATTTATCTCAATACTCGTGCTGATTTCTGCTCTCACCATGCAGGCACAGAATGTGCTTACCCCTGAGCAGCAGTTGGAAAAGGCGCAAAAAGAGTTAGAGGAAGCCCAAAAGGCACTGGAAGCAGCCAAGGCTCAGGCAGAAGCTGCCAAGGTGAAGGCGGAAGCTGAAAAAATAAAGGCGGAAGCTGAGAAAACGAAAGCGGAAGCTGCGAGATTGAAGGCTGAAGCTGAAAGAATGAAGCAGGAGGCAGAAAAGCTGAAGAAGAATGCAGAGAATTCGGTGTCTGCTACCAAGACTTCTGTACCAGCTACAGAAACTGTGCCTGCGATGAAGATCCAGGATAATGCCACCAAGAAGCAGAATACTACCGGAACTTCTGAAGGTGCGGGTTGGGTCGTACCAACCGTGACAGGGGAGATAGAAGAGAAAAAGGTGGAAAAGACTGCCGAGGGCGTGGTGCTCAAGGAAGATCCGAAATACCTGGCGGGAGCCATCCAGCTTAATGCCGAGGGAAAAGTAGAATTTGTTCTCGACACCCAGGCAAACGGAAAGAGTGCAGACGAAATCTACAACATCGTTTTCCAGTATATGAGCAAGCTCATCAAGAATGAGCAGAACATCAATAGCCGCATCCCCCTGGTGAACAGAAACAACAAGAACGAGCAGATCATCGCCTGTATCATGGACGAATGGTTTGTCTTCAATCAGTCGTTCATCTCTCTCGACCGCTCTGAGACCAAGTACCAGCTGGTGGCAACCATCAGCGACAACCATCTCCACCTCTCTATGACCCGAATCGTATTCAACTACGAGGAAGGCAGAAGCACCGGTTTCAAAGAGCCTGCAGAGAATGTGATCACCGACAAATATGCCTTGACCAAGAAGAAAAACGACTTGGCTAAGATCTACGGTAAGTTCCGCCGCGGAACCATCGACCGTAAGGATCAGATCTTCAACGATCTGACCAAACTTGTTCGCAAATAAAAAATCAATTCATAAAATATGGATCAGACAAAAGATAACAACATAACAAACACCCCACAGAACGAGGAAACCGCAAAGGCACCGGCAATGAACGAGACCCAGTGCCAGGAGGCATCTCAGACACAGCCACAGACCAGCTATGCCGTGCGCCCAAATCGTCGCCACCACAGAAGATTGGAGTATGCAGACAAGAGCAATATGCTCGTAGCCAGAAACTGGCTCAACATCGGATTCATGCTCTTCGCCATCGTAGGCGTCATCCTCTGGACACAGATGGACGACCGCACGATTGCCAATGTACTGCTGATCATCGGCGTAGTCTTGAAAATTGCCGAGGTTTGCATCCGACTATTCAAAAAATAAGAAATGAAGAAAATATTATTCTCTACAATCCTAGCTTGTGCTGCAACCCTACCAGTTGCGGCACAACGTGATTTTACGGATTTCAACAATAACGAAGACTCACAGTTCCGCCCACAGACCGGCAACCGCGTAAACACCGACTCGCTGGGCACCGACAAGGAGATTCCGAAGGGAATCAGGGTATGGACTGTGGATGAGAGATTTGGAGATACCCGGGCTGCTGTGGTGGACACTATGCAGGCAATGTACCAGAACACAACCTTCACGGAAGGACTGCGCGGAGAGTACAACACCCTGGGTAACATGGGTACCGCCCGCATCAACCGCATCTTCATCGACCGACGCAATACGCAGGGCAACTTCATCTTCACCGAGCCATACGACAACATCGTTACCCCGGTGAGTGACTTCCACTTCACCAACACCTACTCGCCTATCACCAACATCACGCTGAATAGCTGCGGTGACAGAACCAACGGTGAGGATGACTTCAAGGCAATCTTTGCGGTGAATGCCAACAAGCAGCTGGGTGGCGGATTCCGATTCGACTACAAATACGGTCGCGGCTACTACGATGCACAGAGCACGGCGCACTTCAAATATACGATGTGGACTTCTTATCTGGGCGACCGCTATCAGGCGCACTTCCTTTTCAGCACCAACCACCAGAAGGTGACGGAGAACGGAGGTATTACCAATGATGACTACATCAAGCATCCGGAGCTTTTCACCGAGAGTTTCGCCACCAACGAAATACCGACCGTGCTGCAGCAGAACTGGAATCGCAACGACAATCAACACATCTTCTTCACCCACCGCTACAATGTGGGCTTCAGCCGCAAGGTGAAGATGACCGAGGAAGAAATCAAGGCCAAGAAATTCGCCATGGAGTCAGCAAAGGACAATGCAGCCGAGGAAGCCAAGGAGGAGGCAAGAAAGAAAGCAAGGGAACAAGGCAGGGAGTTTGACGAAAAGGCTTTCGACAAAAACCAGAAGAAGCAGTTCTCAGGTCGCCCTACAGATGCAAAGATTGCCGGCGATGAACCTGCCAAGAACAACAAGGCGATAGCTGCGAACAAGGCTGCCCAGGACTTCAAGGGCGACAGCACTCGAATTGCAGTAAACAGCAAGGCAATGGCAGACAGTCTGCTCGCCGTAGAGAAGAAGAAAGCGCAAGACTCACTCTTCTTTAAGACTGAATATGTTCCAGTTACAAGCTTCATCCACACTGTGCAGTTTGACAACTACAAGCGCATCTACCAGGCTTACCAGACTCCACAGGACTACTATCTCAAGGAGTACTACAATGCCGGCAAGTTTACAGGCGATTCTATCTACGATCAGACCCGTCACTGGCGCATCAAGAACACCGTGGCAATGGGAACGCTCGAGGGATTCAGCAAGTGGGCAAAGGCTGGTCTGAAAGCTTTCGCCAGCTATGACCTCCGCCACTACGAACTGCCGAATACCGAAGGCGGATTTGAGAAGTTCAATGAGCATGCGCTGAGCGTAGGCGGTCAGCTGAGTAAGACTCAGGGCAAGACCCTTCACTATAATGTAGTGGGCGAGGTAGGACTCACCGGAGTAGATGCCGGTACCTTTGCCATTGATGGAAGCGCAGACATCAACCTGCCATTCCTGGGTGACACCGTACAGGTAAGAGGCGATGCATTCATACATCACGAAACGCCATCGTTCTACTATCGCAAATATCACGCCCGACATCTCTGGTGGGATGATGATCTGAGCAAGATTATCCATACCCGCATCATGGGAACTCTGAGATTCGGCAAGACTAACACCACGCTGCGTGTGGCTGTGGATGAAATCAAGAACTATACTTATTTCTCACAGCAATATACGATTACAGAAAATGGTCTGCGCACAGGCGTGACAGTGACACCAATGCAGAGCGGCGACGCCATCAATCTGATTACAGCGCAGCTGCAACAGGACTTCAAGTTCGGTATTTTCAACTGGCAGAATATGATTACCTACCAGCATACCAGCAGCAAGAGTACCCTGCCAGTGCCAGACCTCAACGTATATACCAACCTCTTCATCAAGTTCAAGGTGGTAAAAGTACTGAATATCGAGCTGGGTGCCGACGCCAGATACTTCACCAGCTACGAGGCTCCGGATTATTCTCCTTACATCGGTCAATATACCGTACAGGGCAACGGCGAGAAGAACGTGAAGGTGGGCAACTACCCTATCGTCAATGCCTACGCCAATGTTCACATCAAGCACACCCGCTTCTTCGTGATGATGAGCCATCTGAATGCAGGTCAGGGCGACAAGAACTACTTCTTCACCCCTCACTATCCGATGAACCAGCGAGTTTTCAGAATGGGTGTAAGCTGGAACTTCTTCAACTAGGAAGCGAATCTTTTCCACAAGAGATTCTTCTGAAACAAAATAGAAGCGAATCTTTTCTTAATGAATAACAACAAGGAGCGAGGTTCCCCAAAACCTCGCTCCTTATAATTTAAAAGCAACAATATGATGATAAAGACAAATTCTATCAAGGCATGGTTTCTCGCCGCCCGCCCCGTCACCCTTTCGGCAGCGGCAGTACCGGTGATGCTGGGAGTAGCCCTGGCATACAAGGATTCAAGTGCCAACTGCCAATGGGTTCCTGCCCTGCTCTGTCTGCTCTTTGCTTGGATAATGCAGATAGACTCAAACCTGGTAAACGACTTCTTCGATTTCAAGCATGGCAACGACGATGAAACCAGATTAGGTCCAAAGAGAGCCTGCGCCGAAGGCTGGATCACCATGAAAGCCATGAAATGGGGCATCATCATCACTACCCTTCTGGGCTGTATCATCGGTTTGCCCCTCGCCTTTTACGGCGGAAAGGAAATGATCATCGTGGGTATCTGCTGCGTCCTCTTCTGTTTTCTCTACACCACCAAGCTGAGCTATCTGGGATTGGGCGACCTGCTGGTACTTCTCTTTTTCGGCATCGTGCCGGTCTGCTGCACCTACTACCTGGTCATGCCTGAAGGAATACAGACTGTATCAGCAGAAGCCATACTGACTTCCATCGCCTGCGGACTGGTAGTAGATACGCTGCTCATTCTGAACAACTATCGCGACTACGACAACGACATCAAGGCGGGCAAGAAGACGCTGATTGTTCACATCGGCAAGAAAAACGGCGAGCGTCTCTACTGCGCACTGGGCAACATCGGTATCCTCATCATGATTGGAATCAACATCTATGGTGCACTTGCCTACGATGCAGATACTAAGTTTTTGCCTTTCGCCGCCACATATCTCGTGGTGCACAACCGAACATTCGCCAAGATGAGGAAGATAGGAGAAGGCAGAATGCTGAACAAGGTACTGGGCTACACGGCTCTCAACATCTTTACCTTTGGTATGATCTCTACCTTCATCATCCTTGGAATGATGTGGTAATTCCAGAGATACCCGCCCCCTCTGGAATGGCATGAGAAGATTCTAGAATGAGAAGATAACATTCAGGAATAATAATTATATAATGTACGCGCGTACATTATATATAGAAAAGAAGAAAAAGTATGAAGCAACAAGTAAATCTCGAAATCATGCAGTTTGTGGAAACACAGATTCTGCCCAAATATAACGAGTTTGGCGAGAGCCACGGATTGCGCCACGTGACCCGTGTGATCAGAAACGCCCTGAAACTCGTACCTGTAACAGGTGCCGACATCGACATGGTTTATATCGTTGCCGCCTACCACGACCTGGGAATGAGCGGTCCGCGCGCCATCCACCACCTCACTAGTGGGAAAATCCTTTTGGCTGATGCCAGACTGAAGCGCTGGTTCACTCCCGAGCAGATTAAAATCATGAAAGAAGCCGTGGAGGATCACCGCGCCTCCTCCAGTCGCCAGCCCCGAAGCATCTATGGCAAGATTGTAGCCGAAGCCGACCGCGACATCGATGTCCACGAAATCTTTCTTCGTGCTATCGAATACGGAGAGGAGAACTATCCCGGAAAAGGAAAGGAAGAGCAATGGCAGCGGTTCGCCGACCACATGGACGAGAAATATTCCCGCAACGGCTACATCAAGCTCTGGATTCCCAACTCACCCAATGAGAAGGCTCTGAAAGAGCTGCGGAATATCATTGAAGACAAGACAGAACTCAGGAAATATTTCGAAGAAATATACGAAGAGCTCAGGAAAAAGAAGTCTTGCCCCTTGAGAGAAACAAGGAAAAGGGAGTTCTGACTTTTGATAAAGAAGATTTTTCGAAAAAATCAGCAGAAAGATTTGGTAGTTTCAAAAGATTGCATTATCTTTGCAGTATAGAAAACCCAAAGACTTCTATCAATAGATGATAGCCTATGCTATGTCTATTCGACAAAGATATAAGGGTCGTGTCGGTTCGATCGGGATACTCATCAAATTACACTTATGAAACCGAGAAGACTTCTCTTGCCAATGGCGGGCCACATAAACTGACATGTCAACTAAGCTGCAAAGCCGGTGGATTACAAAAGCGGAGAGCTCTCAAATGTTACTGACATTCGGAGTTTCATCACATCATCGAGCGGCCCTTTCCTTTTAAAAGGCAGATTTCCTTAGTTGGAAATCTGCTTTTTTCGTATTATCTAAAATTTATTTTGCTCATAAACCTCGAAAACACGTTCTTCACACTCGCTTTAAACTTACATCAGACTTGCCACATTTTATACTTTTATCTACATTTTACACCTAAACTCCATTTTAAAAGATAAAAAGTAAAAAAATGGGGGCCTGAGAATGAGAGGGTTACGAAAAAAGTGAATTTTTATTGAAAAATAATCGCTGAAAAATTTGGTAGAACCGAAAAAAAGTAGTACCTTTGCAACCGCATTTGAGAACGATGCTTGTTGATTCGGTAACGATTTCCGACTGGAAGGTTGGGTGAGTGGCTGAAACCAGCAGTTTGCTAAACTGCCGTG
>ENA-OVGE01002380-OVGE01002380.1-human-gut-metagenome-genome-assembly--contig:-NODE-2380-length-12404-cov-16.564094_pt1 | contig 12404 bp, 17 predicted proteins | sample MGYA00237769_ERZ505417 | MGnify/ENA primary metagenome ERZ505417 (study PRJEB26158, sample SAMN06016403) | human gut metagenome | biome: human gut; feature: ankylosing spondylitis patient; material... | reverse complement strand
CACTCGTAATGAGCAGGTCGCCTGTTCGAATCAGGTCAGTAGCTCCAAAGAGAAATCCCCAAAAAGTGGCTTTGTGCCTAGCTTTTTGGGGATTTCTCTTTTTATAGCCGTCCTTCGGTTTTTAGAAAAAAACGCCTTAATTACCCTTATTTTACCACAACTTCCCTAAATCAGTGGCGCAAAAAGTGGCGCAGAATGGCACACAGCATCAGATTATTTTCGTGCTCTGTATCGCTGTGTATACTTTCCCTGCGCCTTCAGCTTGTCGTAGGTCTGGCCTGCCTGAAGGGCTGCTGCTATACTATGACTTTGTTGGCGTTAACATTTTCGTGATGCCGCGAAAACATCACATATAGGTTTTCTGGCTGCGCACCTGTGCTTCGATCATCGGCTTCAGGTAGCTGTCGAGGTCGCCAAAGGTCTCCTTGATGAACGTGATGGTCTCCTGCGTCAGGGCTTTCTTCGCTGCAGCCAGTGCGCGGTTGTAGGCAATGCGCTGCGCAGCCTCGTCGAACTTGTCCTGTTCCTTCAGGGCATCAACGTAGGTCTGGTTGACGTACTGGACGGCGTTGAACACCGCGTTGGCGGCATTCTGGAGACAGGTCTGCGCAAACTTGTTGTTGATGTAGCCGTTTGCAATGCTGACACCTTTGTTCAGGCCCCAGCCGAAAATGACGGTCATTGCAGGGATGCAGGCAGTAAGAGCGACTTTCAGGAATTCATTCATAAGAGCTTATCCTTTCTGCTCGGTTTCCGAGCGCTGCTTTAAAATGTCCACGGCCTTGGTGATCGCTGCCGGGATTGGCAGTCCCATCAAGCCCGCGTTTTCGATGATGGAAATGGTCTCGTTGCAGATAAAGCCGATCACAACGGCATCCCGCACAAAGGTGGAACCCATCACGGCATCCAGCCTGCAGGCCACCAGCACGATCAGCAGCGTTTCGCCCTTGCGGCACAGGCCCTTCCAGCCTGCGCGGCTTTCCAGCGTGCCGCTTTTGGTCTTGGGGCTTGCATGGAACACTCCTGCCACGATCAGCCCGGTGATGTAGTCGATGGCCATAAAGATGATGAGCGTCTGCAGCGCTGCGTCCCACCCGCCAAACAGGCTGGCAAACGCAGCGCCCAACGCACCCACCGCCATGCAGAAATAATCTTTCAAAACGTCACCCCCCTCACAGTGTCCACCGGCTCTTGTTCGGGCGGGTGTCTACATGCACCCAGCCCTTTGCCCGGCCTGACTTGACCGGGTAGCGGCCCACGCCGCCCCAGCCGGGCATCAGGCTTTCGGCGTAGGCGGCCACAGCCAGTGGGTCGGTGTCCTGCACCTGAATGTCAGCGGCCCGGCCCAGCAGGTGCTGGCTGGATCTGGAGCCGCCCACCTTGGTGTTGTGGCTGGCGGTGCGGTAGCCGCTGGTGATGGTCACCGGCTTGCCGAAGTGCTCCCGGATGCACTGCAGCAGCACCACAAGGCCTTCGTCAATGAGGATGGTGTCGGTACCGTCGCGGCAGCGGAACTCCCGCACACGGAATGCGGGGGAGAGCTGCTTTGCGCCGTCCTTCTTCAGGCTGTACTGTTTGATCGCCATATGGATCACGTCCTTTCACGGCCCGGTCAGGCGCTGGTCTTTTCGTTCAGCATCTCGGTCAGCTCGGCATATTGCTCGTCGGTCAGCTTGGCGGCGGCGTAGAAGATATCCAGCTTCTTTTCCATACCGGCGGTCTGGCCGCGCTCGATCATGCGCTTGCAGGTGTTATAAAGTGCCATAGTAGTCATTCCTTTCTGTTTATGCGGTGGTTTCATCATCGGTCACGCCCAGCTCCAAAAGAGTTAGGCGGTAGTCCTGGTCAAGGTTCAAAGCGTCTGCGTCGGCAAGAGCGGCATTCAGCGCCGCCACCGTCTCCGGCAGCTTGTCCTTTGCTTCCTGCTTTTTGCGTTCTTCTTCCTGCGCGGCCAGCTCTTCGGCGGTGTAGCGGATGTATCTCTGGATGGGTACCTTTTCCACCCATTCCTCCTGCGCCTGTACGCCGAGCACATCCACCACCCGCTGCACGTCCATGCCGCCGTTCGGATACTCGGTCACGGTCTCCCAGTGCCACTGCTCCTCCACACCCTCTACGGCAGGGTGGGTGATCTCTTCAGTGCTGGTGGTCAGATACCCAAGCGTCAGGTCCGGGTTTTCCACGACCGCGCCGGTCTCGTCAAGGATCTTCATTGTGTCACCTCCATGGGGGTCACATATTTGCCGATTCGCGAGTAAGATACTTTTCCGTCAGGACTTTCAGCCGACAGCATCCACTGTCCGCCGGTCTTGCCGGAGTCACTGCGGTTTACTTTTACGCATCCATTTTCGTCCAGCTGCATCGGGGGCACAAAGCTACCGTCGCTGCGCCGCAGGTGGAGTCTGATTTTGCAGGTTTTCCACTCTTCCGGGATGGCAAAGTGCAGACTGGTCGGGTGACCCTCACTGCCAAACTGCAATGTTGCCACAGTGTCAAATGTCACAGGGATCATCGCTCAAAACCTCCTTTCTCAGGCCACGCGCCGCCAGATGTGCACATAGTAGGCGGCAGGCTGCACGGTGGCGCTGCGGCCGTAGATGGCATTAGACTTGGACGCATCCAGACTGAACTTATATACATCAGAAAAGTTACTGTATTCGCCCGTAGATGCGATCGCGCTGCCGGCAGTGAATGCGCCAGATACCTTATGTTCACCCTTTTTTACATCCGCGACAAAAGAGCCTGTGATGTTCGGCAGTCCGGCCTCCACGGTGGTGCCCGCTGCGTGGCCGCTGCCAGCACCCATCAGTACCCGGTTCTGCGCAATCTCCTGCCATGTACCGCCGAACAGTGCGGCAGGGCTTGTACGGGCGGTGCTCTGGTAGATGCTGCCCACGGGAAAAGGATCCACGCTTTTCAAGCTTTTCAACAGCGCATCCACCTCGGCACGGGTATAAAAGCTGCCACCCCTCATGGATTCGATCACGGCCTTCCACTGCTGCACCAGCGTGCCGGTGGGGATGCCGGTCACGCCATCCCGCATCACGCCGCAGACGGTCTCATCTGCGCGCGTGTCGTAGATGTCGGCGACGGTGACGGCGGTGGAGCCTGCGGGGCGCTTGATCTCGGCAAGGCAGAGGTCGTAGATCAGCTCGGTGCGGGTGATGGCCGGGGCCGCAGGGGCAGCGGAATCCGGCGTGCCGTCCAGCACCAGCAGGCTGGTCTTTTTGGCGGCGGCGTCGTAGCGCAGCACCACGCGGTCGATGCGGCTGCGCACGGCATCGGCGGCGGTCAGGGGCAGTGTGGCGGGCTGCTCCATGATGATGCTGCGGCCCTTGAACCGCGCCGGGCGCACCCATGCCTGACCGGCGCTCACCTGTACGCTCAGGCCGCCCTGTGCCGTGACGGAGAAATCCTCCTCGGCGCTGTACACGCCGCTCAGGCGGGTGGCGAGGTAACCCGAAGCGTCGTCGGCATCGTAGGTAATGCCGTTTTCGGGGTAAGTAATGATATCAGCCATAAAGTCCTCCTTTCAGGTCTTGTGCCATGTGGGCGTGCCCAGCCGGATTGTGCGGGTGGTGCCGCTGTCCTCGCTCTGGGTGATGATGTCGGCCACGCGCACCATGGCGGTGTAGCCCAGCTGAGGCAGGCTTGCGCTCAGCACATCGCCCACCTGCAGGGTATCATCGTCCACGTCAAACTCGATGGACCCGGTGCGCAGCTGGGCCAGCAGCTTTTCGCCGCCCCGGTCAGCCAGCTTTTCCAGATAGCTCTGGCTGGTGCTGGTCTCGCCGTCCTCCGGCTGCACGTCCCGGGCATCGACGTACATTTCCCGCCGGTCGGAGCCGGTAGCGTTCACATCGCCCACCCAGACGGTGGCGCGCTCGTCACCTTCGCCAGCGCCCTGCACAAGGGCGATGTTGGCGTAGTCGGTGTCGGCAAAGCTCCACCCGGCATTCAGCAGGTTGCCCCACCGGGGGCTGTATCTGCGGTTTGGGTCGAAGGTGGGCCGGAAGCACTCGAAGAGCAGCTTTTTCTTGCTGCCCTTGCCGTCCAGCACGATGCGGAACCCCAGATCACAGGCCTGCCCGATGGTCTTGCAGTAGTCGAACACCGTACCGCCGGAGGTCTGCTTTTCAAAGGTGGTGTCAAAGCCGTACTCGGTGCCCAGCGCAAGGCGGGGCCATGGCTTTGCGGCGCTCACAAGGCTGCGCATGGCGGATTCCGCGTTCTGGTTCTTCACCGTCACAGCAGAGACGCGCTTTGTCAGCAGCCATGTTGCCGGGTAGCCGGACACCACAAGGTTCGCGTCCTCGTTCTGGTTGGCGCGGGCGCAGATGCGCATGGGGATGCGGGGGTTCTCGTCGCTGCGCACCAGCCAGCGGCCCTCCTGCAAAAGCTGCAGGTTCTCGGTGGTGGGGCGCACCTCAAGGGTAAAGCTGCCCTCGGAGTAATAGGGACTGTCCCAATAGAGGGACACCCACACGTCCACCCAGCCCACGCGGGCAAGGGTGTCTGCGTCCAAAACGTCCAGTCTCATAACGGTTCGGGCAGGATGCCCGCCTCCATCGGGTAAAAGCTGACGGATGCCTGCAGGTAGCCGGAGCCGTTCTCGGCCTGCATGGAGAGCATGTTATCGCCGGGCTGCAGCTCGGTGAGGGTGCTGTCCTCGTCCAGCTTGGAGAAGATGTTCTCGGTCACGCCTGCCCGGGTCAGGGTGCAGGCCAGCCGGTCAGAGGTGCTGCGGTAGATTTCCAGCGTCTCGTCCGGCTGCAGGGTCAGGTCAAAGCCGATGAAGGCCCCGGTCTGCAGGTCCACCACCTTGGGATGCGTCACCGGCATGTCGCACCGCAGGGTGGCCGTGAAGGGCACCGGCAGGCTGCCCTCGTTGCGCAGCACTGCCGCCGTGCCGTCCCGTTTGATGCCGTAGATGTGGCTGTCGTAGCAGACAGGAAAGCGGAACGCCTTTTCGTACCCGCCCAGCACGCTGCTGACGGCGTTGAGGTCGTACCAGAAGGGCTTTTCGCTGTAGAGCATGAGCGAACAGCGTGGCTGCGGCGTGTAGCTGGAAAAGTAGGGCGTTTTCTGCAGCACAAAGCGGGTGAAATAGTGGTCGCTAAAGTACAGGGTGCCCTTGGTGAAGTAGGGCAGCTTTTTGCTGAAATCCCGGGCATTGTCCAGCGCATACGCGCCCCAGAACACCACATCGAGGGTGCGGGACACGCCGGAGACGCTCTGCCCCTCCACGGTGTCGCCCACCTGATTGACACCCTGCGCGGTTTTCAAGTCCACGTCGATGCCGTTCAGCGGGTCGAGAAAGTAAGGGGCATCGTAGTCCCAGCCCAGATGCAGGACGGCACCGGCATCTGTCACGACCTTGAGATGGTCTTTAAAAAGCACAGTGTCCTCCTTTCATCGTTTGCGGGCCTTGGCCTTGTCGGCTTCCCAGCGGGCTTCCCGCTGCTGTGCGGCGGCGGTGTCGTGGCCGTTGTAAAAGTTCTGGGTGATGTTGGTATCACCCTCGCGGTGGTAGCTGTTGGCAGCAGACACCACCTGTGCAGTGCCGGAAGCGGCCACGGTGGAGCCGAGGCGCATGTTGTCGGAAAGCACCAGCGCCCCCGCCTGCCGGATCATGTCGGCAAGGGCAGAGTTGGTCTTTTCTAGCGCCTTGGTGTTGGCGTTGATGGCATCTTCCAGACTGCCGGTGCCGGTGGTGATATCCACGCTGCCCATGCTGCCAGAGCCAGACGAACCGCCGCCAGAGGAACCGCCGCCGTGGCTTACGTTCTTTTTGGAGCCGCCGAGCGATGCAACGATGGCCGCAATGGCAACGCCCAGCGCGACCGCTGCCGCTGCCACGATCAGGCCCATCGGGATGCCAAAAAAGGTAGCGCTCAGGGCGGCGGAGATCGCGGCCAGCAGGCCTTCAAAGGCTGCACCGACCGCGCCGATCAGGGAAGCGACGCCCGCAAAAATGGTGGGGAAGCTGGACAGCAGACCGCCGCTCAGGCCCTGACTGATGGCGAGAGCCGCCGTGCTCAGCGGCCCCTGCAGGCCCTGAAAGACCGACACGAGGGTGGAACCAAGGCCCTGTGCCTGCTGCCAGACCTCAGAGAAGCCGCCGGTCAGGCCGTTCACGATCTGCCCGCCAAGGTCGATAGCTCCCTGCACCAGCTGATCGCGGGCACCGCCCAGCGCTTTGTTGAGCTTAGTCACGATGCCAAGGGCAAAATCATTGACCTGCTTCTTCTGGTCGGCAGTCAGACCGCCGTAGATGGTGCTCGCCACCCACTTGCCGATGCCCAGCCAGTCCTGATTCTTGACGGCGGTGTACAGATCATCGAAGGTGCCCAGAATGCCGGTATCTGCTTCGGTCTGCAGCTCCTTCCACAGGCCGTCAAAGTTGTCCGCGCTGGACTTTTTGATCTGCTCGGCCACCTGCACGGTGCCGTCGGCCGCGACGGTCTTGATCTTCTCCACCGTCACAAGGGCACCGTCCACCACGTCGTCGTAGACCTCGGTGATGACCTGCTTCTGGGTCTCGGTGCCGTCGGTCAGGGTCTCGGTGACGGTCTGGGTGGTGGTCTTGACCCCGTCTGCCAGCGTCTCAAAGGTGGAAGTGACCGTCTTGGCGGTCTCGCGCACCGTCTCCATGGTCTGCTTGACGGTCTTGGTGCCGTCCGCAGCAATGCTGGTGACGGTCTTGATGTCCTTCAGCACACCGCCCACCATCTGCCGGGAAGTCTCGGTGATGGTCTGTTTCTGCTGTGTAGCACCGTTCGCCATCCGTTCCGTGACGGTCTCCACGGTCTTGGCCACGCCATTGGTGAGGGTGGTGGCGCTGTCGGTTACGGACGCGACCACGGTCTTGGCTGCGTCCTTGACCTTCTTATTTCCGCGGTCGAGACCCTGCGCCAGACCGTTGCAAACCTGCACGCCGATCTCGTCAAAGACTTTGGACGGGGAGTGGATGCCCAGCCGCCCCTTGACCCCGGAGACAAGGCCGTTAATGCCGTCGCTGACCCACTTGGTCAGGCTGTTCCATGCGCCCTTGATACCGTTCAGCAGGCCGCTGACGATGTTCTCGCCGATATGGCCCCACTCGTCCATGCTGCCGTCCCACACGCCCACCAGCTTTGCCACGCAGGCGAGGGCGGCCTCCGCCAGATTCTCAAGACTGCAGACAATACCGTCCACCAGAGTGGTCAGCATGGCTGCACCGCACTTGAGGATGTCCGGCAGATGGGCGATCAGGGCAGCTGCCCATTTGGCGATCAGGGCAGCTGCCGCCGTGATGAGCTGGGGCAGGTTATCGGTGATGCCGATGACGAGGCTCTCCAGCAGCTGCATACCGGTGTCCATGATCTCGTCTGCGTGGTCGCCGAGGTAGAGCATAAACTCTGCAATGATCTCGGTGGCGCTGGTGAGCAGGGCGGGAGTGGCATTGATGATGCCTTGCGCGAGGGCTGCCAGAACCTCAGCACCGGTGTCCAGCATGGCAGGCATCGTGTCGGTCAGGTTCTGGGCCAGCTGGGTGATGATCTCCACGCCGGTGGTCATCAGCCCGGGCAGCTGCTCGGCAATGCCTGCCGCTAGATCGGAGATGATCTCACCGGCAGCGGCCAGCATAGCTTCGGGGCCACCCTCAGACAGGGCGGTGGTCAGCTGGGTGAGGCAGTCTGTGCCCCACTTGACCGCTTCAGTCAGGGTGGGTTCCAGCTCATCATAGACGGCCAGCTGCATCCCCTCGAACGCCGAGGACATGATGGTCATAGCGCCCTGCAGATTGTCGATCTGAGTTTCAGCCATCTGCCCCATGGCACCGTCGGCGTTATCAATCTGGGCGGCCAAGGTGTCCCACTGTTCGCCCTGCGCCGCCAGCAGGCCGTTGACGGCGGCGAGGTCGGTCTTGTTGAACAGCTGGTTGATGATGCTATCCTTCTGGCCCTGCGTCATGCCATTCATGGCGCTGTTCAGGTCGCTCAGAATGTCGTTCAGCCCGCGCATTTTGCCCTGCGAATCGTAGACTTGCAGGCCCAGCTTCTGCATCTTTTTGGCTGCTTCGTCGGTGGGGGACTGCAGCGACAGGATGATGTTGCGCAGATGGGTACCGCCCTCCGCGCCCTTGATGCCCACGTTTGCCAGCAGACCCAGAGCGGTGGTCAGCTCGGTGGTGCCGCCTTTCAGGTTTGCGGCGGTGCCGCCCACCGTCAGGATGGCTTCACCCAGCTGCGAAACGTTGGCATTGGCCTTGCTGGCCGCCATGGCCAGCTTGTTGCCGAAGTCGTCCACGTTCTGCTTGTTGGCCTCGATGTTCAGCGAGGCCATAGCATCGGTGACAAGGTCGGAGGCGTAGGCTAAGTCCATGCCGCCAGCAGCGGCCAGATTCAGCACGCTGGGAAGCACCTCTGCTGCTTTGTCTGCGTCGTAACCGGCCAGCGCCAGATAGTTCAGCGCGTCCGCTGCCTGTGTAGCGGTGAATTTGGTGGTGCTGCCCATCTCTTTGGCGACCTTGGTCAGATTGTCGATCTGATCCACCGTGGTGCCCATGGTGGCGGCTACCTGGGACATGGACGCATCAAAATTCATGCCGACGCTGACCGAGGATTTTGCTAGACCCGCCAGCTTGGTGGCGGCGGTCTTGGTCAGGTCGGAAATCAGATTACCGGCGGCAACCGTCATGCTGGATACGCCTTTGGTAAAGCCGCTGGTGTCCAGCTTGGTATCGCCGGTAATGCTGTAATCTGCCACGTGTGTCCACCTCTCAGTCGTGAGCGCGGGCACAAGGGCACAGGCTTAAAGTTTTATCTCGATTTCCCGCTTACAGGCGGGATTTTTGCATTTTACCCACACGCCGACAGCTGCGGCGTGTGGTTCTGCCCATACCGGCAGCGGTCTGCCGCAGTGCGGGCAGGGGATGGGGGCGCGTTCAGCGGCCACGGAAACGGGCAATGAAGCTTGCATTGTGCTCTTCGACGGTCTGCGCACGTACTGCACCCCCTCTCAGCTCAGCGGGCAGGGCAAAGCGTTCCCGCTGCTCTTCGTAGATGCGGCGCTTCTCCGGGTCCATGTCGGAAAGGTCTGCGGTGCGCCAGTCGATGATGCGGCTGAACATGCAGTCCTCGCCGATCACGCCCCGCAGCAGTGCCCGGAAGCGGAACCAGTGGACGTGCTCGGTCGTCAGGTCGATGCCGTACAGCCGCTGGAACGCCGCCACGATATACGGAGCGTCGCACTGGTAATCAAAGGGCAGTGTAGCTGGTGCTTCCGATTCACCGGAAGCGTCACCGCCGGATGCCGCCTTTTCACCTGCCTGATAAAATTCCAGCAGGTGCTGGTAGCCGTCAAAGAGCATCTGGTCGTCCGTCAGAAAGCAGTGCGGGTCCTTGTAAAAGCGCCAAATTGCGCTCCGGGCAAAGCCCACCGGGTCAGTGTTAACACTGCCCCGGACATAGGAGTTGACCAGCCAGACCATGGGCCGGAAATCCGGGACGATCTCGTGCCCGTGCCACCGGGTGGGCAACTCGTCCAGCAGCAGATCAGACATGGCGCTCTGCGGCGATCTGCAGTGCGTATGCCGCCAGCTGCTGCATGGCATCAGGATCGTCCCGCAGAGCGTCTACGGCCTGCCGAGCATCGATCAGCTGCTCGGTTTTCTGCTCGTCGGTCAGGGCGGGAACCACCACGTCGGGCTCGCCGCCGTAAGAGACCTCGGTCTGGCCACGGATGAAGGTGCTCTCGGTTGTAGTCTTGGGCGTAGAAATGACCTTGTAGGGGCCGGTCTTTTTCTGTTTGGCAACGGCACGGCGCTGCTCACGGTTCATGGGCATTGCGGCCGCCTGCTTTACGGTGGCCTGTTCTGCGGCGATGGATTCCTTGATGGCGTTCGTCACACGGACACATGCGCCGAAGTTGTTTCCGTCCAGACCCAGACGTTCTGATGCGCCCTCGCCCAGCAGCTCGTCGAAGTAGCCCATCATAAGGCGGCACTGGCCGCGCAGGATGTCGGCGGTGCCCGTATGCGCGCGCTTGCTCTCGCGGTCAGAAGCCGCCTGCATGTGCTGCTGTGCCGCGTCCATACGGTCGAGGTCGTTAGCGTTCAGCGCCGAAAATTCAAATTCCTGCCCACAGATGATCATGTATCTGTACCTCCTATAAAATGCGCCCCTGCCAGAGGTGACAGGGGCGATATTGGTTTTATGTTACGCGGTGACGTTAGTAAGGTAGTCGAAGGCTTTGGGAGTGCCCACCGCCTTGACATCCACCGCAAAAGTGGCGGGGGCGTTTGCGGAGCCGCCCACGTCGCTGGTGACGACCAGAGAAGCATTGCCCGTCTCGCCCTTACCGGTGCGGACGCTGAAGTAAACGTAGGATACGATCACGTCCTTACCGGTGCCGTACTTGATTTTGTGGCTCAGCACAAAATCCTGAAACGCGTCGCCTACGCAGCGGTTGCCGTTGACAGCAAGGGTGCGCTGGGTGCCGGTCTTTTCGGTGACGTTGCCGGTGCGGATGTACTGGGCATCCTCGGTGGTGGCGTTCAGAGAGCCGGAATGCTCCTTCACATGGTCGGCGCAGACGATCCACTGGCTTTCCTTGGTCTGGGTGCTCTCGATCTGGAACGCCAGCACAAAATCGTTCGCCGTCTCAATGCCGGTATACGACGCGCTGGGCGTGATGCCGGACTTGGTAATGGCTTCGGATACAGTCATATCAAAACTCCTTTCATTTTGGCATGTAGTAGGTCAGGCGCATCTGCAGCTGCATCTTACAGCTGCCCGCGCTGTTTGTGACGATGTAGCCGCTGTTCGTCACGGCAATGCCGGTGGGGGTTTTATTCCCGCCGCAGGCCGAGAGGTCGGGCAGGTTGTGCCGGGCATCCTGCCGCATGACCCACTCGGTGAGCTGCTCGAAAAAGCCGCTGTTCTGAATGTTAACGGAATCCATCTCGCTGTACTCACCGCGAGACAGAAAGAGGTAATTCTTCGCCATTTCCCAGCCGGAGATGTACTCGGTGATGATGGGATCACCGGGGCTGTCCTCGATGGAAAAGGCGGTGGATTCTTCTTCCAGTCCGGCAATGCGGAAAGCCGCGCCGGTGGCTTCCTGCTCGTCGGCGATCAGCGGGCAGGTCTTGAGCCATGCCCGCAGGGCGGCAATGGTGGGCTTTACGGTTTCGCTCATTTGTTCCCTCCCAGAAACTGCTTTGCGGCATCATGGGCGAACTTTTCAAGCTCGTCCTTGTGGTCGGCAATGGCGTTTTGTCCCCAGTAGGAACCGCGGTGACGTTCCGTTTCGCCCTTCGCGCCGTGCAGGTCGGTGCCCCGTTCATGCAGATAATACTGCCTGCGGGCATAGGGCGTATTGTACACCAGCAGACCTTCCTTAAAGTTGGATGCCTGATTCACGCTGTTCTTCAGCGCGCCGGTTTCCAGCGGCACATATTTGTCCACAACATCGACCACTTTCTGTGAAAAGGCAAACTGCAGCCTTGCGAACCGTGCGTCCATGTCGGCCTGAAAGCCGGGACGGAATGTGATCTTGAAATCAAAAACCGGTGCGCTCATACGATCAGCTCCCTTCCACGTGCCAGTGGGGCAGCAGCGGCTCCCGGTTATCGGAGACAGCCGCTGCCGTGCAGCATAGGTGCGTTTTTTCGAGTTTGGCATACTCGGCTTCGGTCAAGGCAGGCACCGCGCCCTGCACCAGCTTCCAGCCGCGTTTCAGGGTCCAGTGCTTGGTCTTTTCCGCTGCAGACAGCGCCGCCCACTGGGCATAGGGCAGGTAGCCCATGGTGCACACGCTGGCCGGGATGCGGATGTGGGTGGTGCGCTCCGGGTTCTTGGCGGTGCCGGAGCCGGAGGTGGAGCGGCATTCCCGCCAGCTGCAAAACGGGAACACCCAGCACACCGGCCTGTCCGTCTCGGTGGCGGTGTCGTGTATGAGGTTCACCACAGTAACAGCTGTCTGCATCACAGAATCCCCCTGTACAGCAGGCCGTGCGGGTCACTGCCCAGCGCGGTGCGGATGATCTCATAGGCTTCCTGCCGGGTGGCTGCGGTCACACTGGCATTGCTGCCAAAGGTGACGCTGTAGCCGTCGTTTGAGACGCTGGCAGCACCAGGCACAGCGCCCGCCGCAGATGCAGCGGCCAGCAGGCCGACGATCTGCCCGCAGGCATCCGCCAGCGCTTCCCGGCAGGCCTCGCACCCGGCGGCGTGGCTCTCCGCCCGGCCAAAGGTGGCGGCATCGATCATGCGGGAAGCCCGGCTGCACAGCACCCCGAAGGCGGCTTCCGGCACTGTACCGCCCGCCGCCGCATACTGGTCATAGGTGCAGTAGAGCATGGCCTTACGCCTCGATGCGCTTGATGTACAGGGTCTTGGGCTTGGACACCTTGATGC
>ENA-OVGE01002379-OVGE01002379.1-human-gut-metagenome-genome-assembly--contig:-NODE-2379-length-12405-cov-4.343644_pt1 | contig 12405 bp, 8 predicted proteins | sample MGYA00237769_ERZ505417 | MGnify/ENA primary metagenome ERZ505417 (study PRJEB26158, sample SAMN06016403) | human gut metagenome | biome: human gut; feature: ankylosing spondylitis patient; material... | reverse complement strand
AATGAGGGGCAAAATACCTTTTGACCCTCATATCATATTATAATTGACAGTAAGGAAAGTATCAAAATGAGTGAAAAGCTTGTACTTATAGACGGACACAGTATTTTAAACAGGGCATATCACGGGCTGCCTGATCTGACCAATTCAGAGGGGCTTCACACAAATGCAGTCTATGGTTTTTTGAATATCATGTTCAAGATTCTTGACGAGGAAAAGCCAGACTATCTGACGGTGGCATTTGATGTGCATGCGCCGACGTTTCGCCACAGAATGTTTGATGCGTACAAGGGCACGAGAAAGCCTATGGACGAGGAGCTCAGGCAGCAGGTGCCTATGATAAAGGAAATGCTTACTGCTATGGGCATTAAAATCGTGGAAAAGGAAGGCTATGAGGCCGACGATATACTTGGAACCTTATCTGTCAGGGCAGAAAAGGCCGGTATGGATGTCGCCATCATTTCCGGAGACAGAGACCTTTTGCAGCTTGCTACTGACCATGTCATGGTAAGGATTCCAAAGACAAAGAAAACAGGAACCGAGATAGAAAACTACAATACAGCAGATGTTATCGAAAAGTACGGCGTCACTCCAAAGGAGTTTATCGATGTAAAGGCTCTGCAGGGAGATACGTCTGATAATATTCCCGGGGTACCCGGTATCGGCGAAAAGACAGCAGGCGCACTTATAGCAAAATATCACTGTATAGAGGCAGTACATGAGGACGCTGAGAATGTAAAGCCGCCAAGGGCTTCAAAGAATATAGTGGAGTACTGGGAGCAGGCGCTTATGAGCAAGGAGCTTGCGACAATCATACTTGATGCGCCGGTTGACTATGAATTTTCTGATGCAAAGCTTAGTGGCGGAGTAGAGTCGCTCTACACTGAGGAAGCCTTTTTACTGTGCAAAAGATACGAATTCAAAAACATGCTGTCACGGTTTAACGTGGAGGCTCCTAAAAACAATGCCGAGGAGCATTTTGTGGTAGTAAGGGACTTAAAGACTGCAGAGAGTGTGTTTGAGAAGGCAAAGGGCAGGGAGGTCGCTTTTGCGGTAGTACCGGGAGAGTCTTTGGAAAACTGCGAAAGTGATGGACAGCTAAGTCTGTTTTCAGAGCAGGTTTCTAACGATTATCTTGCTGTTTCGATTTGTTTTTCAGAGGAGGACATTTATTTTATCTGTACAGGTGATGAGATTTCAAGCAGCTTCCTGGATGAAAAATTAAATACCCTGGAAGTAAAGTCATGGATATCACCGGATTTAAAGACCAATCTGCACAGATTTAAGAGCAAAGAGATAAAGGCAGATGACAGAGACAGATATTTTGACATGATGGTGGCTGCATACCTTATCAATCCGCTTGTCGGGGAGTATCCCTATGATGCGGTTGCAAAGGACTATCTGGGGCTTATGCTCTCATCTAAAAAGGATTATCTGGGAAAGCTTGATTTCACGCGGATGATGAAGGAGGATGAGAAAAAGGCAGTGGACTGTGCCTGCTACGAGGTGTATACTGCCTGGAAATCAAAGCCTGTTCTTTTGCAGAAGCTAAAGGAAATGGATATGCTCACGCTTTATAAAGATATCGAGCTCCCGCTCGTTTTTGTGCTGTATGATATGGAAAATGAGGGTATAAGGGCTGATGGAATAAAGCTTAAGGAGTATGGAGACAAGCTTGCTGTTTCGATAACTGAGCTTGAAAAGAAAATATATGAGGCAGCAGGTGAAGAGTTTAATATAAATTCGCCAAAGCAGCTTGGAGTCATTCTCTTTGAAAAGCTTGGACTGCCAAATGAAAAGAAGACAAAGACCGGTTATTCTACTGCGGCAGATGTGCTTGAAAAGCTGGCGCCGGAGTATCCTATTGTCGCGGATATTCTGGAATACAGACAGCTCACAAAGCTAAAGAGCACATATGCTGACGGACTTTCGGGATATATTGCATCCGATGGCAAAATCCATACTACCTTAAATCAGACAATCACTGCGACAGGCCGTCTTTCAAGCACAGAGCCTAATCTGCAGAATATCCCGATAAGGATTGAGCTGGGCAAGCTTATCAGAAAGGTATTTCTGCCTGAGGATGGAGATCTGTTTGTTGACTCAGACTACTCGCAGATCGAGCTTCGGGTGCTTGCGGCGCTTTCAGGGGATGAAAGGATGATAGAGGCATTTAAGAATGGTCAGGATATCCACAGAAGTACAGCATCCCTTGTGTTTGACACACCGTTTGATGAGGTCACAGACCTTCAAAGACGAAATGCCAAGGCGGTAAATTTTGGTATCGTATATGGTATCAGCGCGTTTGGTCTGTCTAACGACCTGGGGATTTCAAGGAAAGAGGCACAGGGCTATATAGACAGCTATTTTGTCAAATATCCAAAGATTAAGGAGTTTTTGGATCAGACGGTTTTGGATGCCAAGAAAAATGGCTATACAAAGACCATGTTTGGACGTATCAGACCGATTCCCGAGCTGAACTCGAGCAATTTCATGCAAAGACAGTTTGGAGAGAGAGTTGCGATGAACTCACCTATTCAGGGTACAGCAGCCGATATCATAAAGATTGCCATGATACGTGTGCATGACAGGCTTCTTGACGAGGGCTTAAAGTCAAGACTTATCCTTCAGGTGCATGATGAGCTTTTAATTGAGACAAAGGAAGCTGAGAAGGATAAAGTGATTAAGCTTCTGGAGAAAGAAATGCGTGGCGCGGTGGACATGAAGGTATCCATGGAGGTGGGCACCGAGTGTGGCTATGACTGGTATGATGCGCATTGATGACAGAAAAGGAAATAATATGATTTTTATAGGAATAACAGGTGGTGTAGGTGCCGGAAAATCGGCAGTGCTTAGCTATCTTAAGGAGCTTGAGGGCGTAAGGGTCATGCTCTCCGATGAGATAGCACATGAGCTGATGGAGCCGGGAAGTGACTGCTACAACAGATTAAGGGAATTGTTTGCGGGCGAACCGATATGGCTTGAGGACGGGCATTTTGACAGACCGGCACTTGCCGGAGTGATTTTTTCGGATGATAAAAAAAGAGAGCTTTTAAACGAAGTAGTGCATCCTGCAGTAAAGGAATATGTGCTTAATGCAGTTAAAGAGGCAAAAAAAGATGGTCTGTTCATGCTTGTGCTTGAAGCAGCACTCCTTATAGAGGAGGGATATGGTGAAATATGCGACGAGCTGTGGTATATTTATGCAAGTGAAGAAGTCAGAAGAAAAAGACTTAAGTCATCAAGAGGCTATTCAGATGAGAAGATAGACAGCATCTTTGCAAGCCAGCTCAAAGAAGATGAGTACAGAAGGCACTGCAGGGAGGTTATCGATAATAACGGAGATATCGAAAACACGATAGCTTCAATAAATAAAGCGCTTAGCAAATACAAGGAGTAGTGGAAATGAACAATGTATTCGGTTTGGACATTGGTACAAGAAATGTTGTAGGAACTGTCGGCTATCAGACTGATGACAAGGAATTTGTGGTTACAGCACAGTATGTCAGGGAGCATGAGACCAGAGCGATGCTTGACGGTCAGATACATGATATAGGCAGGGTGGCAAAAACCATTAAGGAAGTAAAGGACGAGCTTGAAAAACAGACAGGACAGCCACTTGAAGAGGTGTGTATAGCAGCCGCAGGACGAGTATTAAAGACTGTCACGACGCATGTGGAATATGAGTATGCGCAGGAGTCTGTGGTGACAGGCGAGGATGTCCATACGCTTAACCTGCTTGGTATAGAAAAAGCACAGGAGGCACTCAAGGAGGTTAACGATACAAGCTATAAGTTTTACTGCGTGGGATATTCTACAGTCAAATTCTTTTTGAATGATGAGGTGTTTATCAGCCTTGAGGGTCATAAGGCAAACAAAATAGGCGAGGATATCATAGTTACATTTCTGCCGGAGGATGTGGTGGACGGACTTTATGCGGCAGTGGGACAGGCAGGGCTTAGTGTTGCCAATATGACATTGGAGCCTATCGCCGCTATCAATGTGGCAATTCCGGAGAACTATCGTATGCTTAATATCGCACTTGTCGATGTGGGAGCCGGAACGAGTGATATCTCAATCACAAGAGACGGAAGTATCATAGCCTATGGCATGATACCGCATGCAGGAGATGAGATGACAGAAGTTATTGTGCAGCATTTCCTCGTGGATTTCAATATGGCGGAGAGCATCAAGCTTCAGTCTACGACAAGTGATACGGTTACATACAAGGATATCATGAGCATCGAGCACACAATTCCTGCACAGGATGTCTGGGATGTGGCAGCACCTGTTGTTGATAATATTGCACAAGAGGTATCGGCTAAAATCAGAGAGCTAAACGGTGACAAAACAGTGAGTGCCTGCTTTGTAGTCGGAGGCGGAGGCAAGATACACGGCTTCACGGAAAAGCTTGCGGAAGACCTTGACCTGCCGGAGGAAAGAGTCGCTCTAAGAGGTGAGGAAGTGCTTGGCGATGTGACCTTTGAGCAGGAGGATATTAAGAAGGATCCGCTTCTTGTCACTCCAATTGGTATATGTCTGAATTATTATGACCAGAGAAATAATTTTATCATGGTCAGATTCAACGGTGAGAGAATAAAGCTCTATGACAATAACAGGCTTACAATAGTCGATGCGGCGCTTCAGGCGAGATTTTCAAACGATGAGCTGTTTCCAAAGCGCGGCACCCCGATAAACTTTACGGTAAACGGTGTGGCAAGGCTTGTAAGAGGCGAGGCAGGAGAGGGCGCAGTGGTGACCATGAACGGAAAGCCAGCAAGCATAAACACACCGCTTGAGCCAAACAGTGAGATAGTCATCGAGCCGTCCAAAGCAGGAGAGGCAGCAGAGTATAAGATATCGCAGCTTGATGAGTACAATCATTCCGTCATTACTTTTATCATAAACGGCAGAAAGGTATCATGTCCAAGGTTTGTCCAGGTAAACGGAAGGCTTGAGCCGGAGGATTACAGCATCAGGGAAAACGATGTGATTGAGACAAGAAATTACTATACAGTGCGTCAGATTGCGCAGTTTATGGACCTCGTTATTGACACAGACCAGATGATATTTGTAAACAATGAAGAGGCAGGTCTCGACACTCTTGTATACGAAAATTTCTCTGTTGAGTGGAAAACAGATGAATATGGTGTTGCAAGAATCGACAATAACAATTATAATGACACACAAGAGTCTGATTCAGATGATGCTTCGGTCTTAGCTGAGCAGGACGCAAACAGCACAGAGTCAGACAACACAGTGACCAGAACATCAGAGCAGATGATGAATCAGGTGCTCGATGAGCTGCATGATGAGTTTGCTAAAGAAGCTGAAGCATCTGCTGTGCCGGAAAACGAATTGCCAAAAAATGATATACAGGAAGAAATACACGAAGAAGACTCATCAGAAAATACAGTTACAGTAATTGTAAACGGTGAGCCTGTAGAGCTGTCCGGCAAGGATACATATATATTTGTCGATATATTTACCCATATCTCATTTGATTTACAGGAAGGAAAGGGCAGGGCAATAGCCACTGTAATAAATGGCAGGGATGCCCAGTTTTCCGAGGAGCTTCATGAGGGAGACAAAATAGAATTATACTGGAAAGAGAATTAACATGTTAGAATTGTGCAGCATTGCCAGCGGCAGCAGTGGAAACTGTATATGCGTGGGTACGGATGATTGTCATGTGCTTATAGACGCGGGCATCAGCGGTAAGAAAATAGAAAACGGACTGAATGAATTTGATATGACTGCCACAGATATGCAGGGGATTCTCGTGACACATGAGCATATAGACCATATCGCAGGGCTTGGTGTCATGGCAAGACGCTATCATATTCCGATTTATGCAACAAAGGCCACAATCGGGGCCATAAAATGTACCAAATCCGTTGGAAATATAGATGATGAGCTGTTTCATCCTGTTGAGGCAGGCGTCGATTTTACAATAGGCGATATAGAGTTTGAGCCGCTTCACATATCACACGATGCGGCTGATCCTGTCGCGTACAGATTTAAAAACGAAAATCATGCGATGGCGGTCGTGACAGACCTTGGCACGTATGATGACGCACTGGTTTCAAAGCTTCAGAACCTGGATGGGCTGCTGCTTGAAGCCAATCATGATATAAATATGCTCCAGACAGGGGCATATCCGTATCCGCTCAAGCGCAGAATCATGGGTGACAGCGGACATTTGTCGAATGAGAGAAGCGGGCAGTTGTTATGCGAGCTTCTTCATGATAAATTTGGCTCAGTAATACTGGGACACCTTAGTAAAGAAAACAACTACGAAAAGCTGGCGTATGAAGCTGTCAGGCTTGAGGTCACAATGGGAGACAATCCATATAAGGCAAGTGATTTCCCTATGTATGTGGCTAAGAGAGACAGGGCATCAGACCGCATAGCCGTAGAATAAGAGAACAGGAGAATAAGTTGTTATGGATAACACAAAGAACAAAGTAATCATCACAGTTGTCGGAAAAGACACAGTAGGAATCATCGCAAAGGTATGTACATATCTGTCAGAGGGCAGTGTAAACGTGCTTGATATTTCACAGACTATCGTTTCAGGTTATTTCAACATGATGATGATTGTTGATATGGCAAATGCTACAGCTTCATTTGCAGAGATTTCTGACCAGCTTGATGCACTTGGAGAAGAAATTGGTGTAACAATAAAGTGTCAGAAGGAAGAAATCTTTGAGATGATGCATCGAATCTAGTTTAGCATAAAAATGTCATACACAGTTAAAGGAGAACAGCAAAATGATAAATATTGGTGAAGTAATTGAGACCAATGACATGGTGGAGAAGGAAAATCTTGACGTGCGTACAATCACACTCGGTATCAGCCTGCTCGACTGTATAGACTCAGACCTTGCAAAGGTAAATGAGAATATCTACAACAAGATTACAACACTTGCAAAGAATCTTGTATCAACAGGAAAAGAGATAGAGAACAACTACTGTATCCCTATTGTAAACAAACGTATTTCAGTTACACCTATCGCCCTTGTCGGCGGTGCGGCCTGCAAGAGCTCAGAGGATTTTGTTACCATAGCAAAGACTCTTGACAGAGCAGCCAAAGAGGTAGGTGTCAACTTCATCGGTGGATACTCAGCACTTGTGTCAAAGGGCATGACAAAGGCGGATGAGCTTTTAATCAAATCTATCCCTGAGGCAATGCTTGAGACAGACCTGGTATGCAGCTCTGTAAATGTTGGCTCTACAAAAACCGGAATCAACATGGATGCAGTAAAGCTGATTGGCGAGATGATAAAGGAGACAGCAGAGGTGACAAAGCACCTTCCTGTATCAGGCTGTGCCAAGTTTGTAGTATTCTGCAACGCTCCTGATGACAATCCGTTTATGGCAGGAGCCTTCCATGGTGTGACAGAGGCAGATGCCATCATCAATGTAGGTGTCAGCGGACCTGGAGTAGTAAAGACTGCTCTTGAAAAGGTAAGAGGCGAGAACTTTGAGGTGCTCTGTGAGACAATAAAGAAGACAGCCTTCAAGGTTACACGAGTAGGACAGCTTGTGGCAAAGGAGGCTTCAAAGAAGCTTGGAGTGCCATTTGGAATCATAGACCTCTCACTTGCACCTACACCGGCTATCGGAGACTCTGTAGCCGATATTCTCTGTGAGATAGGCTTAGAGAGAGCCGGAGCTCCGGGAACAACAGCAGCACTTGCACTCTTAAACGATCAGGTGAAAAAGGGCGGTATCATGGCATCCTCATATGTCGGCGGCCTCTCAGGTGCCTTTATTCCAGTATCAGAGGATCAGGGAATGATAGATGCCGTAAACGATGGTGCACTCACTCTCGAAAAGCTTGAGGCTATGACCTGTGTGTGCTCAGTGGGACTTGACATGATTGCAATCCCGGGCGATACAAAGGCCACCACAATTTCAGGAATTATCGCAGATGAGATGGCTATCGGTATGATAAACCAAAAGACAACAGCCTGCAGACTGCTTCCAGCAATCGGAAAGGATGTAGGTGATGTGGTAGAAATCGGAGGACTCCTCGGAAGTGCACCGGTTATGCCGGTAAACAGATTCTCTTGTGATGCATTTGTAAACCGTGGAGGAAGAATCCCGGCACCTATACACAGCTTTAAAAATTAATAAATAATGGCATTATTTACAAGCATGTACTTATAAGAACAACTTATAAGTACATGCTTATTTTAAAGTGGTACTTGACAATGACAAAAATACATGCTTAAATAAAGACAGTTATATGACTGACGGAAGTGGATAACCACATGGAGTATAACAGTTGATTGCCGACCGTCTGGGCGCACATTTATATAAGTTTCCTGCAGAGCTTTATATTATTATGTGTGTTCAGACGGTCTTTTTTATTCCGGCAGGCCCGAGTAATTTGGGGATGCAGACCACATTATCAGAAAACATGGAGGATGACATGGAAAGAGTATCATTAGCAAAGGAATTATCAAGCACAACATACCCTGGCAGAGGTATCGTAATCGGCCGCACAAAGGATGGTAAGAAGGCTGTAACAGCATACTTTATCATGGGCAGAAGCGAAAACAGCCGCAACAGAGTATTTGTAGAGGATGGCGAGGGCATCAGAACACAGGCATTTGACCCTTCAAAGCTTGAGGATCCAAGTCTTATCATTTACGCACCTGTAAGAGTGCTCGGCAACAAGACAATTGTCACAAACGGTGACCAGACAGATACTATCTATGAGCTGATGGACAAGCAGCAGACATTTGAGCAGGCATTAAGGACAAGAGAGTTTGAGCCTGACGCTCCTAATTATACACCAAGAATTTCAGGAATCATGCATATTGACAATGGCGAGTTCAACTACGCTATGTCAATCTTAAAGAGCAACAACGGCAATCCTGATGCATGCAACAGATATACATTTGCATACTCAGCACCGGTTGCAGGAGAGGGACATTTTATCCATACATATATGGGCGACGGAAATCCACTGCCAAGCTTTGAGGGTGAACCTACATGGGTAGACATCGAGGGAGATATCGATGAGTTTACCGATATGGTATGGGAGAACTTAAACGAAGACAATAAGGTATCACTCTTTGTCAGATATATTGATATCGCTACAGGCGAGTATGAGAGCAGAATCGTAAACAAAAACAAATAAAACACTATATAAACGGTCAAATATACAAGATAAGCAGAAAAAACAGGAGAACAGAAAAATGCAGGAATACGAATTAAAATACGGATGTAATCCAAATCAGAAACCAGCCAGAATATTTATGAAGGAGGGAGAGCTTCCTATAAAAGTGCTTAACGGCAGAGCCGGATATATCAACTTCCTTGATGCCTTTAACGGATGGCAGCTTGTAAGAGAGCTTAAGAAGGCAACAGGTCTTCCAGCCGCAACATCCTTCAAGCATGTTTCACCTGCAGGTGCAGCAGTAGGACAGCCACTTTCAGATGTAGAGAAAAAGATTTACTGGGTTGATGATATGGATATCGAGTTTACACCACTTGCAAATGCATACATCAGAGCAAGAGGAGCTGACAGAATGTCATCATTTGGTGATTTTATTTCACTTTCAGATGTATGTGACAAGAGCACTGCACTTGTAATCAAAAGAGAGGTGTCAGACGGTGTTATCGCTCCGGGCTACACAGACGAGGCTCTTGAGATTTTAAAAGCTAAGAAGAAAGGCAATTACTGTGTTATCGAGATTGACCCGTCATATGAGCCGGCACCTATCGAGAGAAAGGATGTATTTGGCATCACATTTGAGCAGGGCAGAAACGAGCTTCATATTGATGATGATTTCTTCTCAAATATCGTGACAGAGAACAAGGAGCTCACAGAGCAGGCTAAGATCGATCTGGCAATATCTATGATTACATTAAAGTATACACAGTCCAACTCTGTATGCTATGTAAAGGGCGGCCAGGCAATCGGTATCGGAGCAGGTCAGCAGTCTCGTATCCACTGTACCAGACTTGCAGGCTCAAAGGCAGACAACTGGTGGCTTCGTCAGTCCCCACAGGTGCTTGGACTTCAGTTCGTGGATGGTATCAGACGTGCAGACCGCGACAATACTATTGACCTTTATATCGGTGAGGATTATATGGATGTGCTTGCAGAGGGCGAGTGGCAGAAGTTCTTCAAGGTAAAGCCGGACGTATTTACAGCAGAGGAGAAGAGAGCTTGGCTTGACAAGAATACAGATGTAGCACTTGGATCTGATGCATTCTTCCCATTCGGTGACAACATTGAGCGTGCTCACAAGAGTGGCGTGAAGTATGTAGCCCAGCCGGGTGGATCTGTGAGAGATGACCATGTTATTGAGACATGTAATAAGTACGGTATGGTAATGAGCTTTACAGGAATCAGACTTTTCCATCACTAATCACAAGGTATAGCGGTTATTAAGCTGAATTGAAGCACAATAAGTAATTCAATAATAGGGGACTTCATGATATAATTACTGTATACATTTTACACAGTAGTTAATCATGGAGTCTTTTTATGTCATTACAGTTTATCACAGGTAATTCAGGAAACGGAAAAACAAAATATCTCTTTAACAGGATAGTGAAAGAGGCAAAGGCAAACCCAAGGGACAATTATCTTGTAATAGTGCCTGAGCAGTTTACAATGCAGACGCAGAGACAGCTTGTAGATTTGTCGGAGAATAAAGCTATCATGAATATAGATGTGCTAAGCTTTAAGCGCTTAGCCTACAGAGTGTTTGATGAGCTTGGAATCACAAATCTCACGGTGCTTGAGGAGACAGGTAAGAACCTTGTACTCAGAAAGCTTGCGGCACAGGAGGCCGATAAGCTTGGCGTAATAGGCAGAAACTTAAACCGTATCGGCTATATAAGCGAGGTAAAGTCACTGCTTTCGGAGCTTGTGCAGTACAATATATCACCTGAGGAGCTCGGAAGATATATTGCCTCAGGCAGGCTATCGGATACACTTTCAGATAAGCTCAAGGATGTGCTCGTACTCTACGAAGCATTTGAGAAGTTTATGCAGGACAAATATATCACTGCAGAGGAAATACTTAATGTGCTTAGCAATGTGGCGGAGGAGTCTGCCATTCTTAGAAATTCAGTCATTGCATTTGATGAATTTACTGGATTTACACCTATACAGAACCAGCTCATCAAAAAGCTCTTTGTCATTTCAAAGAAAATATATGTAACGCTCACAATAGACTGTCGTGAGGATATTTTTAAGAGCAGAGGCATGCAGGAGCTGTTTGACATGCCAAAAAGGACAGTGAAATCACTCACCGAAATGGCAGCGTTTTATGGCATAGAAGTCGAGGAACCTATTATCCTTGATAAAAACTACAGGCTTGCAGAAAACGAAGAGCTAAGCTTTATGGAACAGCAGCTTTTCAGAAAACGAAGATGCTCCTTTAAAAAAGAACCAAAACACATTCATATAGACTGTCTGCGTGACCCGAAGCAGGAGCTGACAAAGATAGCCAGAAGAATTAATGAGCTTGTAAGGAACGAAAACCTACGTTACCGAGATATTGCTATAGTCACAGGAGATGTGAATATATATGCAGGTTATGTGCGTGAAATATTTGACAAATACAATATTCCTTACTTTATCGATGCCACACAGGAGATACTTTTCCATCCGTTTATTGAGTTTATCAGGTCAATTCCTGATATTGCGGCACAAAATTTCTCGGCAGATGCGGTGTTCAGATTTTTGCGGTGCGGCTTTACGGAGCTTTCGGACAGTGAAATAGATGTACTTGAAAACTACGTGCTCGCCTGTGGAGTAAGAGGTAAAAGCGCATGGGACAAAAAGTGGGTAAGGCTGCCAAAGCATAAGGCAGGCTATGACCTTGAGCTTTTAAACCAAAGCAGAGAGTATATAATGGAGCTGCTAAAGCCGGTATATCAGGTGTTTTCCGATAAAAAGTCAACGGTAAAGGACTATGTGCTAGCTATATATAAGCTGATAGTTTTGCTTGATATACCTGATAAGCTTGCAAAAAAGGAGCAGGCACTGCTTGATGCAGGGGACCAGACCGCATCAAAGGAATATGGACAGATATACAAAATAGTCATGCAGCTATTTGAAAAATATGTGGCGGTGCTGGGCGATGAATGCATGGATGCAGAGGAATTTACACAGATACTGGATGCAGGACTGGATGCGGCAGATGTAGCAGTCATACCGCCGGGATACGACACTGTGACCATCGGAGATATTGAGAGAACGCGTCTGACCAACATAAAGGTCATGTTTTTTGCAGGCGTAAACGATGGGATTGTTCCAAAGGCGGCAGGAAGAGGAGGCATTATATCCCAGTATGAGAGAGAGGCACTTAAGGAGCTGGATATAGAGCTTGCGCCTGAGTTGTGGTGGAGAAGGCTCCGGGCATACTCTCGATG
>ENA-OVGE01002376-OVGE01002376.1-human-gut-metagenome-genome-assembly--contig:-NODE-2376-length-12422-cov-11.479664_pt1 | contig 12422 bp, 5 predicted proteins | sample MGYA00237769_ERZ505417 | MGnify/ENA primary metagenome ERZ505417 (study PRJEB26158, sample SAMN06016403) | human gut metagenome | biome: human gut; feature: ankylosing spondylitis patient; material... | reverse complement strand
GGGATAAGGAGCAGCCATGTCCAACGCACCCACGCACTCTGTCCACAGCGCAATCGCAACAGGTCCGCTGCTCCTGCTCCTCTTCCTGCTTTTCGGCTGTCTGGCACCGGGAGCCGCATTTGCCGTCGATGGCTACGACCAGCTCGGCTTCCGCACTATTAGCGATGATTGTGGGCCCTTCTTCATCGGCAAGTATGAAGCTCAAGACGCCTCGATTGCCTACTGCATGAACCAGGAGCGCCCCGGCCCCACCAAGCCGGGCGGCCCATGGCTCAACTTTGATCAAGGCTGGGTGTGGCTCGACGACGAGTTCGCGGCAATCGTTTGTCACGGATATCCTACCGCCACGTCGTTTGGCGGTTACCATCTTTCACCCGATCGCGCCCGCGCCGCCACCCAGCTTGCCGTATGGATGCTCAACGGCACTACCCATGTCGACGGCACCTACTCCTACACGACCGCTCAGGGCAAAACCAAGAGCGGGCACTTTACCGCCGACAATGAAGTCGTGGCGGCTGCGCGGTGGCTCCACGACAGCGCAAAATCAGGAAGCATCAAAGCCGCTCCGCACCGCGCGCGGCGCTATATAGGAACCGTATCGGGCGGCAGCAAACGTCAAGACATGCTCTATGTACTGCCGGCGGTCTCTGTTTCCTTCCAAAAGCAGTCTGCAAACGCTGCCATTACCAGCGGAAACAATACTTATCAGTTTGACGGGGCAACATTCGATGTTTTTGAGAGCGCCAGCGGCGCGCATGTCGGCACCGTCCAGATGGACAGCAACGGTCGAGCGCAGGCAACACTCCTACCCAACACGGCATACTACCTAGTTGAGACAACAGCGCCAGCTGGTTATATCCCCCTGCACGATCGCATTGCCTTTACCACGACGAATAACGGCGGATACGTCACCATTGATGAACAACCCGGCACCATTACCTTGCGCATTGTAAAGCTCGACGCCGCAACGAATGCAGGCCCCCAAGTTGGGGCTTCGCTCGCAGGAGCAGAATTCGTGTGCGTATCGCAATCAACCCCTGGATGGACACAAACTCTCAGGACCGATGAAAGCGGTCGAGCTACCCTCACCGATGTCCCCCTGGGAACCTTTACCATCTATGAATCGAAGGCGCCCGAGGGCTATTTGCCCTCCGGTGACAGTTGGTCTTACACCGTTGGAGCCGACCAACTCGGCGATTCAGGCGTGGTCGAGATCGAATCTCGCGTTTCCGATATCCCCATTGCGTTTGACCTTGAGATTTCCAAATTCAAGGACTACGGCAATAGCGATCAATCCGGCCTGGAGCAGCCGGCAGGAGATGTTGTCTTTGAGGTTGTCAGTAACAGCTCTCAGCAGGTTGTTGGCACACTGACTACAAACATCTATGGCTTTGCCTCCACCAAAGACCAGCCCGAAGCATGGTTCGGCACAGGCAAGCGACCAGCCGGTGTCCACGGAGCCGTCCCATACGACCGCGCCGGCTACACGGTTCGTGAGGTTCCGGAAACCGTCCCCGAGGGTTTTAAACGTGCGGGGGAATGGACCGTCGAGGCCAATCAGATTTCCGACGGCGCCGAGCTTCAATATATCGTGGACAACCACGCTCTGTCGACGCATCTCCAGATTGTAAAACGCGATGCCCAAACAGGCGCTTCTGTTCCCCTAGCCGGATTCACCTTCCAACTCCTCGACAGCAATCACAAACCTGTCTCACAAACATGCTGGTATCCAGCACATAACGTAATGGACACCTTTACGACTGACGCGACCGGCACCGTCACACTGCCCGAATCGCTCGTGCCGGGCACCTATTATTTACGCGAAACCTCGGCCAAAGAGCCCTATCTTGTCGGCGGAGAGATCGAGGTAAACATACCCGCCGATATAAACCTAACGCCCGTTGCAATCGTCTCGTATTATGACCGCGCCGCGACCGGAAACATCAGGATCGTTAAAACCGATGCCGTAGACGGCAGCAGCCTCGCGGGCGCCATCTTTGAGATCCGTGCCTCAGGTGATATCGTGCGCCCCGACGGTAGCATTGCCGCGCTCGACGGTGAGACTGTCGCTACCGTCACGACGGATGAAACTGGAGAAGCACGCGCGGACGACCTCCCGCTGGGATCTGGCACCGCACGCTACGAGGTTGTCGAGACTCAAGCGCCGACCGGCTTCTTACTCGACCGGACGCACCATATCGTCGACCTTACCTATGCCGACCAGAAAACACCCGTTGTGGAAGCACGGCTTAACGTATCCGACGATTACACCAAGGTTGATATCTCCAAGGTCGATGCAAGCGGAGAGCAGGAAGTGAAAGGCGCACAGCTCACCTTATATGGTCCCGATAAAACCGAAATAGACTCCTGGACCTCATCCGACAAGCCGCACCGCATCGAACATCTTGCACCCGGCACCTACTCGTTGCGCGAAACGATGTCTCCGCGGACCTATGACCTTGCCGAGGAGATAACGTTTGAAATAAAGGATACGGGAGAAGTCCAATCCGTCGCGATGAAGGATGCGCCCATCGAGATCAAAGGACAGGTCGACAAGCGTCAGGAACTTGTCCAACCTATCGGGAAGGGTCTGTTGGCTAACGGCGATGGAAAAAACCGCGCCGCGATGCAAACCAATACGGACGGACTTTTCTCCTATACCATCGATGCTCGAAACGATTCCGCTACTTGGGTTGATGAGTTTACGATTACCGATGATCTTGAGTGCGCCGAGGACGATACGGCGAGATTCGTCTCAATCGAAACCCCCGTCGCCATCGGCGACCTCAACGGTCTGTGCAACGTGTGGTATCGCACGACGCCGTTGGACTCGACAGACGTCGATGAGCCGGCAAACGCGACGCTTGACGATGGGCACGAAAATCCTTGGCTTGAGTCCGACGAAGTAAAAGAGAGTCTGGGTGAAGATTGCCGCCTCGTCGATTACGACGGCTGGCACCTCTGGAAGGCGGATGTCTCGACCACGGAATCCGCCACACTCGAGGCGAAAGAACTCGACCTTGCATCCAATACCGTCGTAACGGGCATTCGCATTGAATACGGTGCGGTAGCCGCCGACTTTACGACTCGAAGCGATACGGATTCTTGGACCCGCGATGATCTCAAAGATGAGCACGACGACCTTGACGATGCCAAAGCAATCCTTGGCACAGATGCTCGGGGCGCAGTCGTGCACATGCAGGCAACGTCGGCTTATACACCCCAAACTGCACTCACCAACAGCGCACGCGTCGATCTTTGCCGCAACGGCGGCGGCGATAAACTTGAGTCACATGACGAGGACAATGTCATTCAACGCTGTACCCTACCGCAGGACCTACCGGCAACAGGATCAGCCCCCATCGCCGCTTGCATCACCGCGCTCCTGACCTCGGGTGCCGCAGCCCTATGGTTCGCTCGCCTTAGGTCAATCCCAAAGAAGCGCTAGCGCGATGAAAAAGCGGGCGAGGCAGTCCCCCGGCTCGCCCGCTTTCAATCATTTAAATCGCCGTATCTACTCTGCAGACGAAGATCCACCATCAACGATTGCCTGCTCGGACTCAGGAATCCCATCGGCACCCGTGCTCTGTTCTTGCTCCACCTCTTCGCTGATTGCGGAGGCGGGGGTCGAGCCCTTCGCGCCCACGATATAGGCGGCTCCAAACCCCAACGCAATGGCAATCAAGGTCAAAATCACGTAGACAGGCCAATGGCGCTTAATATACGAAAACACGTTGACTCCTTAGAGCTCCGTCTACGAACGGCGGATAACCTCGGTCACGACCTCGGATACCGTGGCAATGTTCGTCGGGTTGACATTGTGGGGCAGGTCGTCCTCGGTACGAGCGCAAGCCAGACGCGTGCCGTCCACGCCGGCGATGGTGAGGGCTCGGCGGCTCGCCTCGAGCGCGGCGTAGGCATCGGTCTTGGCATAGGGCATCTCGAGCGCGCCACAATCGACATGGAACGACTTGCACACCTTGCTGACCAGGTTCATGATGCGGCGATCGCCCTTGAGCAGCTGCTGTTCGCCCTCAACCGTCACCACCGAAAGCCTACCGGCGCCGACGGATTCAAGATTGATGAAGAAGACGCCGCGGAGCTTATCGCGATGCGAAGCCAAGAAGGCCTTCATACCGGCGCCATCACAATCCGAGGCGCCCGTTGCCACAAACCAGATATCGTGACCGAGCAGCTCATCGTCGCCCATAGAGGCGACAGCCGAGAGCATATCTTCGGAAGAAGCGCCGTCGGAAGACGTAGCGCCGCCCTTCCAGCCATCGTTATCGTCCTCGAAATTATCCCACGAACCGATGCCGCGACCGGACTTCTTGGCATCGTAATCGTCTTCGACGCCCAGCCAGTCACTCATGCTGTCCTGTTCGTTTTTCTTTTTACGACCGAACAGGCCGCCCAGGCCGCGCTTGCGAGACTTGGGTGCCGCAGGGGCGGGAGCCGAAATGGTCTCGATCGGCTGTGCGCCCGACGCAACGGGCATAGGAGGCGCAACGGGTGCCGATGTGGGTTCGGGACCCTGGGCGGTAGCAAAGGGGTCGTTGACCTGTGCGGAGGGATCGGGAAGGTCGAACAGCGACGTGCGAGACGCAACGTTTGTCTGCTTCATCGACGGCAGCGACGGATCGGGGACCGAAGCCAGCGGAGACGAGGAGGGTGCAGGCGACGGTGCCGACGCCGGATCGGGAACATTCATCTGCGGACGCGGCGATGCTTGGGAGGAAATCTGGGCCATAAGGGAATCGACCGTTTCGTCCTGGGTGGGAGCGACATTGGCAACCGTGGCACCGGAACCACTCGGGGTCGGCATGGTGAAAATCTGCGTGGAGTAAGGCCTCGACTCATCCGTCTCGGGAGTCTCGGAAACCGCAGGCACCTCCTCCTGCTCGACCTCGGCCGAATCACCTTGATCGGCTGCCGCGTATTGCTCTTCGTCAGAGTTGACCTCGACGGACTCGTCCTCGGCAGCATCCTGAATTTCGGCAGCATCAATGGGCTCGTCATCGTCTGCCGCGTCGCCCTGCTCATCGGAAACAGGAAGGGGCTCGGCAATCGCGGTGCCTTGCTTTTCAAACGTTATCGTGGAATCGAACTGCGCGGCATCAAACGACATGGTGCTATCGACGTGCTGCTGAGCCTCGAAAGACGTCGTCGCCTCAACAACATCCGTGGACGCCGGTTGCTGGGACTCAAAGGACGTTGTAGCTTCGGCAGCGTCGACGGGCACGGACTGCATAGCCTCGTTCTGCTCGAGCTCTTGCGCCGCGCGCTCACGTGCCGCCTCGGCTGCCTGCTGCTGAGCGATAGCCTCCTGCTCGGCAGCCTCGCGTGCGGCAGCGCGCTTCTCCTCGAAATCGTCGACAAATTTCTTGCCCTTTGCAAGCGCACCCTTAAGGAAGTTGGAAGCACTGGCGCCAATCGAAGAGAACGCGGATGCAATATCGGCATGGGGCGTTGCCGCGGAAATCTCGGCCGAAAAATCAGTATCGCTCTCGTAAGACACGCGCCTCGGCTGTTCAACGTAATCGTCGTCAGGCTCGTCCGCAACGTCTTGCGCCGGCGCGGCGGGGGCCAAAATGTCCAGTCCTGCCGCGGGATCGATCGCGGACACCGCCTCGGGCTCGGCAACGGCAGCGGTAACCGCGGCAGACTCATCATCCACGGTGACGGCGGGCGCAGGTGCAGTCACGACGGGGGCAGGCTCGGGCTCAAACGTCGGCTCCTCGCCCTCCTCGTAATCGAGCGTGCAGGACTCGGGAAGCATCCCGAGCGCACGGATGGCATCCGAACCAAAGCGGATGTTGCCGGCGGCATTGCGATAGAGCTTGGGCTCGGGCTCGGCCGCGACAGGCTCCTCCGCCGGCTCGGCAGCGGAAACCTCGTCATTGAACTCTTCGGCCTGGACAGCCTGATTCTGATCCTCGGGCACGATGGCGCCAATCAGCGTCTCGTCGGCAGACGCACCCTCAAAGCCCTCGATCTGCTCGTCGAAAGCCTCGCCCTGTTCGGGCTCGGTCTGAGCGTCGGGAGCAATCGGCTGACCGAACTCGTCCTCGGCGTAGGTAGGCTCTTCATACTCGATGGTGTTGCCGTAGTCGTTTTGCTGTTGGGCCGCGGCATACTCCGCTGCTGCGCGCGCCATCTCCTCGGCACGACGCTTCTGCTCCCCAAAATAGGTATCGAACGGAACATCGTCGGGAAACTCGTTTTCGCCCTGGAAGGGAGCAACGTTGTCCATAACGCCGAGCATAGCGGCGACAGAAGACTTGTTGCACACTGCGCCGGACGTATAGGGAAGCACAAAACGGTTAGAAATGATGTTTGCCGCGTTGGCGAGCGCAACGAGGGAAGCGAGGATCGCGACAATCCACAGCAGAACCTTGAGCGCGCCGGGGAGCGGCAGGATACGCAAGATGGCAACGGCAGCAGGGGCAACCGTGGCAACGGGCAACAGCTTGGCGATGAGCGCACGATACGAAGCATAGGGCTCGCGGGCGAGCAGCTCAGCACGGGGAGAGTCGTAGTGTGCGACAACGACCACCGGGCGGTTGCGCGGAGACGCGAGCGGGCCCGAGGCCTTGTGGTAGGCGATGACATTTTGGCTCACGCCCGTCTTGCCCAGGCGCGAAACCACGGGATGGCCCGTGCGCTCGAGCACGTAAAGAACGGCACCGACAATGGCCAGCAAGGTGCCGACCAAGCCGATGCCGCCGCCGATGCCCATCAGCAGGGCGCCGGCAAACGCAAGAATACCGGTAACGGCAAATGCCAACCTGCTGGGCGCCGGGGCATTGAACTCCTGAACCTCGGGATCAAAGCCGTGGTTGCGGAAGATCTGAGCGATATCCTCGGCAGCCAAGCGCTCTTCTTCGCTGCATGCCGGCGTAATGCCGGTGTTCTGCAGCAGGTGGTTAATATAGTTCTGGGTGTTCGCCATGTGCGCTCCACATCCATAATCCGACAAATAGGCCCAATGCATGCACATTAGAACCGTATATAGTCGAAAGTATACCCCGAGCGAGCGCAAACGACCGAATTCGGGCCATCTTAACGCCCCGAGCGGACAAGGATATAGCCTAATCTCCATATCGGACTAAAATCATGGCAGCAAACCACCTTCTCATGCGAGGACTCTATGACGGCAAGCGACGCGACCGCGACAATTAAAAAGGGGAATTCGGAGCCCAGTTTCGATAAAACGGCTCAGCGCATCCTCAATCTTTTCTTTGTGCTCAACAGCTCCCCCGAACCGCTGACGACCGAGCAGATCGTCTTGGATTCTGACCTGGGATATGGCTCGGGCAATATCGACTCGGATAAGCGCAAGTTTCGGCGCGATCGTGACAAACTGCTCGAACGCGGCATCTTAATCAAGGAGGTTCGCCCCGCCGGCGCGCAGGAGACCGAGGAAAGCTCATGGACAATCGACCGCGAGCACACGTTTGCGGCAGGCGGCCTCATCACCGCAGACGACGCCGATATCCTGCTCAACGCTATCGACCAGACAATAGCGGCCGGCTCATCCACTTTTGCCGCGCCGCTTGCCGATATTCGTTCCAAGATTGCCTACCTCACCGGCAGGACGACGGCGGACGAAGCACCGATCCGCCGCTCTCCCACCGTCGATGCGGTATGGAGCGCCTTTGCCGAGCGATGCGCACTGCGATTTTTATATCAGAACGGACGCGGTGAGCAGAAAGAGCGTACCGTCTGCGTCTACGGCATGTTCGAGCGCGAGGGCGTTGCGTACTTCTGCGGCCTCGACAATGCCACCGACGACATCAGGACATTCCGCTGCGACCGTATCGTTCGCGCTTGGCGTCCTTCGAAGGCCTACGCCATCCCTGCAGACTTCAATCTCAACGACTACCTGTTCTTTGAATTCGATTTTGCCGACCGCCCGCCCGTTGCGGCTACGTTCTCGTTCGCCCCGCAGACGCAGATCGATATGATCAACGGCCTCACGCGCGGGCGAGGTGAGCTCGCACACACCGATTCGGGATGGACTTGGACCGTTGACGTGCGCGATCTTGAAGCCGCCGCCTCATTTTGCATGGCCCACGCCATGGACGGCATGAGGCCCATGGCCCCCAAATCGCTCAAGCAGGCGTGGAACCACCTCATTGAAAGGACGGTGCACGAGCATGCCCGTGCGTAAACTCACCAGCGAGCAGAGGCTCTCGCGCGCCATCGACATCATGGAGGCCCTCTACGCCGCCGGCGAGAGCGGCATGACACGAACCGAGATTTGCAGTCGCTTTGACATCACGGGGGCGTCGCTCGACGAGATTCTCGAGATCGTCTCGACGCTCGCGGACCGAGAATCGGGTGCGCGTATCATCTGCGAATGCCACGGCGAGCGCGTGGTCCTCACCGGTGACGCCGGGCGTGTACTACCGCTGCGCCTGAGTGCCGCCGAGGGCGCTGTGCTCAACCACGAACTTGAATCGTTGGGGATCGAGCCCCAGGCGGCGGCTCGAATTCGACATGCTCTTCTACCCGAAGAGCTCGGCTATAACCAGCACGTCTTTGACACCGTCAACCACGGGTCGCACTGGCAGCAGCTGAGCTGCGCCATTCAGGACGGCGTTCGCTGTCGTATCTCGTATCGCTCGATGGACGATGCGCGGCCACGCGAGCGTCTGGTCGACCCCTTGCGCATTACGGCAAACGGCGACCAAACATATCTGATTGCCTGGGACATCGCGGTCGATGAGCAGCGCACCTATCGCATGGATAAAATCGAGGGACTCGCCTTGACGGAAGACTCCGTCGTGCCTCACGCACCGGACGTCGCATCCCTCCACGATTCCCTTGCCCGGACGCAGCGTAGCGCAAAGCTCTTGATGCCATTCGATATGGCGGAGCATCTGGACTGGGCCGGCATCACCCTCATCGAGCGCAGCGGGGCAGACATGGCAACGGTAACCGTGCATTACGGCTCCGAGCGTTGGCTACTGAGCCAGATAATCGCAGCGGGCGGAGCCATCCGCATCTTGGATGACCCCACCCTGTCAAAGCGTCTGTGCGATATGGCAAAAACTCTCGTCTGTCCGCTTTAGCGCCGCCGCTCGTGGCGTGCGCGCCACAGCTGTAGATAGTGCCCGATCTGCGCCGATTCGATGCGCTGGTAGGAGCTCGTGGGCAGCGACGTTAAGAACTTCTTGCCATAGCCCTTCGTCACCAGGCGAGGATCCGCCAAGATCAGCACGCCGCTATCGGTCGACGAGCGAATCAAACGCCCCGCGGCCTGCTTAACCTCGAGCACCGCCTCGGGCAGCGAATAGCGCGCCCATGCGCGGTCTTCGCGCAGGTTGCGCTCGCACGAGAGCGGGTCCGTGGGGCTCGAGAACGGCAACTTGGGAATGATGACGCAGCGCAGCGTCTCGCCGCTGGCATCAAACCCCTCCCAGAAGGCCTTGAGCGCAAAAAGCGACGAGGTCGGTTCGTTGATAAACCGGTCGCGCAGGCGACGAGGAGATGAGTTGCGCTGCTGGCAGTTGAGCTCCAGACCCGCACGGGCCATCTTGGGCTCAACGCGGGCGTATAGGTCCTCCATGTCGCGCCGATTGGTGAACAACGTGAGCACCGATCCGCCCATGGCAAGATGGGCGTCGACCAGTACGCGCTCGAGCGCCGTAAGATAGCTCTCACGATCGCGCGGATCGGGGATATCACCCGCAACGACTACAGCCATGTTCGAATCGAAGTCGTAGCTCGAATCCAAGTGCAGCGATGACGACGTTGAAGCACCGATGCGATCAAGGCCGACCGCATGGTTAAAGTGCTCAAAGCTTTTGGACACCGTCATGGTCGCCGAGGCAAAGATAGCCGTGTGAACCTCGGGCAGCCACTCGGTTGCCAAGGCCTCGCCAATGTCGATGCGCTCTGCGGTCATTGACTCTCCGCCGGCACGCAGCCTGCGATTGACCTGCAGCGAATACACGTAGTGTTCATCGGTACCATCAATGATGAGTTTTAGGTTCTCGGCCAGCTCGTGCAGGCGGCGCGAGATATCACCCAGGTCGACAACAACCTCTGGCTTGTCGGCGGCGACGGCTTGCACCAGCGCGTCGACGCTCTTGTCAGCTTGTTCCAATGCGTCGATGCCAGTGTAGGCCGACTGTAAGAAATCATGCCAGTCGTCAGATTCGCGCAGCTCGGGGCCAATCCATAGATTGGCATTGTCATAACCCCCACGCGCACGGCGGCCGAGCTCGCGAACGCCATCGAACACGCCGGCGATCGCCATGCTCGCGCGCGCAACCGTCGACGTCGCCTTGGCAGTAAGGCCCAGATAGAGCGTAGAGCCCTCGGAGGTTGCCAAATCACGGGAAACCTGGCTTAGCGCGCCGGTGCTCGAGCCACCCAGACGCTCAAACAGAACGCGCGATTCGTCCGCCGACACCACACGCGCCCACTGACAGCGCGCCTCGCGCTCGATGGAATGGGCCTCGTCGATTACCCAATGACGAATCGGAGGCAAAATCCTGCCCTCGGCCGCGACGTTGCGGAACAGCAGGGAATGGTTGGTGACCACCACATCGGCATGCGCCGCACGACGGCGAGCGCCGTGGACCAAACATTTATCAGGGAAAAACGGGCAGAGGCGACGAGCACACTCGCGCGAGGCCGTCGTAAAGTCGGGACGGTTGACACTGCGCCACCGAATGCCGAGCGAGTCGAGGTCGCCATCGGCTGATTGGCAGACGTACGCCATAATGACCGCGACCGCCGTGAGCGTGTCCGCCGGATCGCGCTTGGTGGTAATCTCGACCTGGCCGCGGCTCATGCGCTCGAGCTTGCGCAGGCACGGATAGTGGTCATACCCCTTGAGAGCGCAAAATGACAGACCACCGTCCAGTTGCTCGGCAAGTTTTGGCAGCTCATGGTACATGAGCTGGTCGGCAAGATTGTTCGATTTGGTCGCAATACCTACCGTGATGTTGTTACGGCGTGCTGCCTCGGCAAAAGGCACCAGATAGGCCATCGATTTGCCGACGCCCGTGCCTGCCTCAATTACTCGATGAGTGCCCGTGACCAGCGCATCGCGGACCTCGAGCGCCATCGCGATCTGCTCATCACGCGGCTCGTAGGTGGGATACATGCGATTGACAAGGCCACCTGGCGCATAGTCTGCCTCGATCTCCTCACGACTCGGCATCTTGAGAACCGGCAGCTCATCGGCGTCCACCCGATCGTCGGCGCGATCGGCCTTGAGAACGTCAGCACGAGCGGCGCTGAGAGAGAAGATAGAACCAGGGTTCTGCCTTGCCAAGAATGAGAAGATAGGACGATAGGACCAAGGCACGTCCGGATGCATGTCGGCTAGGCGCGCCATGAGGCCCTGGGGCAAGTCGGTGAGCGCCACGAGCAACACGCGCCATACGCCACACAGGGCGTCGACGTCGGCATTGGCACGGTGTGATACCGAGTCGCAGCCAAACAGATCGGCCATAAAAGACAGCTTGTGCGAGGCCAGGCGCGGAAGCGCGATGCGCGACAGCGCCAGCGAATCGATCCAAATATCGCTCACGTTGACGCCGCCTTTGACCGACTCGATAAACGAGCGGTCGAACGTGGCGTTGTGTGCGATCACCGGGCAGCCACCGACAAAATCGGCGAGAGCGGCGACGGCCTCAACCGCCGACGGGGCATCCGCCACATCGGCATTTGTAATGCTCGTGAGCTCGGTAATCTCGGCGGGAATCAGCTGTTTGGGATGCACGAAGGTATCGAAGCGTTCGATGACCTCGCGGCCCGAAAGGCGAGCCGCCGATATCTCGATCAGCTCGTTGTCCTGCACCGAAAGACCCGTGGTCTCGGTATCGAGGACGATAACATCTTCTTCGATGAGACCAAACGCTTGGGTTTTGGCGCGCTCGGCAAGCGTGGCATAAGAATCGATGACAAACTGCGGCGTTCCTGACGAAACCGCGTCCTCGATTAGCATGCAATGCCCGCTCGACGAAGGCCCATACGGATCAGGCTGTCACAGACCTGCGGGAACGTCATGTCGTCGGTGTGGCGGATCTCATCCGGATACAGCGACGTATCGGTCATGCCGGGAATGGTATTGGTCTCGAGGATAACGGGGCCGTCCTCGCTCACAATAAAGTCGCTGCGCGAGATACCCAGGCAACCGAGGGCCTTGTGAGCGGCACAGGCAAGTTCCTGAGCGCGAGCGTAATTCTCGGGTGAAATCTGCGCCGGAATGCGATGGATATCCGTAGGGTCGACATACTTCACGTCCAGATCGTAGAACTCGCAGTCCTCGGGCTTACGAATCTCGACAATCGGCAGGGCGCGTACGTCATCTTCGCCGTATACGCCGACGGTGATCTCGGTACCATCGATGCACTTCTCGACCAGCACTTTGTCGCCGTACTCAAACGCCTTGGCGATTG
>ENA-OVGE01002363-OVGE01002363.1-human-gut-metagenome-genome-assembly--contig:-NODE-2363-length-12484-cov-3.733124_pt1 | contig 12484 bp, 8 predicted proteins | sample MGYA00237769_ERZ505417 | MGnify/ENA primary metagenome ERZ505417 (study PRJEB26158, sample SAMN06016403) | human gut metagenome | biome: human gut; feature: ankylosing spondylitis patient; material... | reverse complement strand
ATATAAAGGTGAAACAAATGGATATATTTTTATTAGAGGATGACGAAGCTATCGGCATAGGGCTTACTTATTCGCTTGAAAACGAGGGATATAACGTAACGCTTGCAAAAAGCGTGAAAGAGGCGGAAAAAATTATTGATGAAAAGGAATTTTCGCTTTATATTCTTGATTTAACCCTGCCTGACGGAAGTGGTTATGACGTTTGCAAAAGGATTAAAGCGAAAGGTGATTTGCCTGTTATTTTTTTGACTGCGTATGATGACGAAGTTAATGTGATTATGGGTTTTGAGCTTGGTGCAGACGATTATATTTCAAAGCCGTTTAGAGTTAAGGAGCTTATGCTCAGAATTAAAAGCGTTATGCGCCGATATTCTAATGAAACGAGTGACGGAATAATCAAAATCAATAATCTTAAAATTAATACAAACGAGGCTAAGGTTTACAAAAATAATGAGGAAATTATTTTGACCGCTATGGAATACAGGCTTCTTTTAATCCTTTTGAGCAATAGGGGAAAGGTGCTTTCACGTACTGCACTTCTTGAAAATATTTGGGATGTGGCAGGCGATTTTGTTGAGGATAACACGCTGACCGTCTATATCAAAAGGCTTAGAGATAAAATTGAGGAGGACCCGGCAAAGCCTGAGTTTATAAAAACTGTTCGTGGGCTTGGGTATGTTATTGAAAAATGATTAATAAAGACGCAAAATTCACGGCTTTTTTCGGAATAGGGGTAACGGTACTTGCCTCAATAATCTGTTTTATTATAAATGCTTGGGCAGGTGCGATTTGCCTTATTTCAGGTATTATTTTGACAGGCATATATTTTTATAATATCAAGAAAAGAAACGATAAAATTAACGAACTTAACAACTATCTTTCACTTATGTGTTCAGGTAATTTTGACCTCGATATTATGGATAACAGCGAGGGCGAAATGTCGATACTCAAAAATAATCTTTATAAGATAATGACGCTTTTAAAAACGCAAAACGAGCAGCTTAATACGGACAAGCTATATCTTGCAAATTCGCTTGCCGATATATCACATCAGCTTAAAACTCCGCTTACGTCAATGATGGTGATGTCGGATTTATTAAAAGACGAAAAGGATGAGGGAAAGCGAAACGAATTTTTATCAATTATTGAAACTCAGCTTGATAAAATGAAATGGCTTATTACAAATCTTCTTAAAATTTCAAAACTTGACGCAGGCGCAACTGAATTTAAGCACGAAAAATTTAATATTGCGCCTATTTTAGAAAAAAGTTTGAAGCAGTTTTACGTCACCTGCGACGTGAGAGAAATTGAAATTGTTAATGAAATAAATGATTTTGAATTTGTCGGTGATGAAAATTGGACGGGCGAGGCAATAGAAAATATTATTAAAAACTGCATTGAGCATACAGACAATAACGGCAAATTAAGATTTTTCAGCCAGAAGACGAATGTTTATAATTCTCTTTTCATTCAGGATAACGGCTGCGGAATTACAAAAGAGGATTTGCCCCATATTTTTGAACGCTTTTATCACGGCAAAAATTCATCAAGCGAGAGCGTTGGTATCGGGCTTGCGCTTGCAAAAACCGTGCTTGAAAAGGAAAAGGGCGATATTATTGTTAATTCAGAGCTTGGCAAGGGCAGCATTTTTGAATTAAGGTTTTATAAAACAATAGTATAAACCGCCTCCCTTAACAAGGGAGGTGATTGAAAAGCAATCGGAGGGATTTTGAGCTAAAAGCCTCGTCGTTGCAAACAAAGGTTATTTCAATATGTGACATTTTTGTAATATTAGTGTCACGTGATTGTAAGTATGAACTGTTATGATGGTGATAGTGTAAGGGGACTGTACCCATTTTTACACTGACTGGGGAGGTATTCATTATGAGTATAACAAAAAAATTAGCCCTGCGCCATTTGAAGCAGAACAAAACAAGGTCGGTTTTAACTGTTTTGGGCATAACTATATCCGTAGTTATGCTTACTGTTATTTTTACCTGCGCCACATCATTTGCACATTATTACGGCGAAAGAGCAATCAACATAAACGGCAATTGGCATTTCTTTGTTAAAACAGATTATGAAAGTGCCAAAAAATATTTACTAAGTGATTCTTCTCTTAAAGATATAGGCTTTGAAAAGGATTTATCAACCGAGGAGCAAAGCTATAAGATTTATTCAGATAAAGCTAATTATTTAAGAACAGGCACGATATATCAGGGAAATGAACAGTATATTAAGGATACAGTCACCTGCAAATATGACGGCGCTTTGCCTAAAAGCGACAATGAAATTATGGTGGAGCAATCGCTTATTAAAAATAACGGGCTTGAACTAAAAATAGGCGACGAGATTAAAATTGCAGTCGGCTCAAGGCTTAAAGGCGATTTTGTCATTTTGCCGGTAAAGGGCAATTACCAATTCGGCGAACGCTTTGAAAAGGAAAAGGACGAAACGTTTAAAGTTGTAGGTATTCTCCACAATAACGAGCCGACCGAGCGTGGCGCAATTATTCGTGGAATGAGTGATTTAAAAAGTAAAAATCTTGTTGCTTACGGTAAGATTAAAAAAATCACTCCGTTTTCGTACATTAAAATCAACGGTATTTATGATAAGTTCGGCTTTACTAAGAAGAAAAGGGCATTTAATGTGGGCGAAAATACAGGCTTTTTAAATTCACGGCTTGCCTTTTCGATAGACAAAAACGATTTGCCGCAGGTATTAAAGCTTACTGCAATCGGAATCGTTGTTTTTGCCGTAATTTTCGTTTCGTCATTTGCAATGATTTATAATTCCTTTGCGCTCTCTGTCGGCGAGCAAATCAAATACCTCGGTATGCTTTCCTCAGTCGGTGCAACAAGGAAACAGAAGAAAAAGACGCTCTATTTTGAGGGCGCAATATTGGGAGGAATAGGAATTATTCTTGGCATAGCGCTTGGCTTGCTTACTACCTTTATATCGCAAAGCGCAATGAATGCCAAAATTGCCTCGATTATGGAGGGGTATAACAACAATATCAAATATTCAACTCATATTTCCCTGTGGGTGCTTTGCCTTATTGTTATTTTGGCGGCGCTGACTGTTTTTGTGTCAATCATTTCGCCCGTGCAAAAGGCGGCAAGAATTACTGCGATTGATGCGATTAGAAAAACGGACGAGATTAAGCGAAAAGGCAAAATCCGCACGCCGTTTATTATCACTAAGCTTTTCGGCTTCGAGGGTGATATTGCATTTAAAAATTTAAGGCGCAACGGGAGAAAATCGAGGACGATTATTGCTTGTATATGTATTTGCGCAGTCCTCTTTTTAAGCTGTAATTATTTTTGCGAAACATTTAAAGAGGCGTCAAACTTAGATTATGAAATTCCTTATCAGCTTATGTATCAATACAGTGCCGAAAGCAAGGCGCAGCTTGAAAAAGCAAGAAATTATTTGAAAACAAATAAAAGGGTAAAGCGATTTTATTCAATTTGGGAAGCTTGGTATTCAATTTTACGAGGCGATATAAATCCTTATGATAATTCACGCCTTTATGATATGTCGTTTCAAAATGAAAGCATTTTTGTTGATAAATATAAATTTATCGCAACGCAGGATATAACATATACCGCTCATTTGCTTGATGACGAGGATTTCAATGCGCTTTGCAAGAAAAACGGAATTGATTATAAAAAATATTATTCACCCGATAAGGACGGCTCAATTAAAACGATTGTAATAAACGGAATTGACCGTAATGATGAGCCGATTTTTAATAACAATCTACTCGGCAAAACTATCGGCTGTTATGATATTGATTCTGAAAAAACAGAAAGGGAAAATAAGCTCGACGAAAACGGGAATCAAGTTTATTTCTATTATAAAACCGGTTGCACATCTATTTATAAATTCTGCGATTTTATAAAATATGATAAGGATAATCCTATTTGTAATTTGGATTCAAGCGGCGTTGCTTTTTATGCGCCTAAGTGTGTATATGATAAATATTCTGATGATGATTCGTTTTATTTTGACTACGGTATTGAAACCGATGAGCCGTACAAGGTTGAAAAGGAACTTAAGGACTATTTGTCCGAAAACGAAGCCGAGGGCGACGTATATAACAATTATAATTGGATGATGAAGGAAAAGAGCATTATATCCGCCGTTCAATTTCTGTCCTATGCTTTCATTTTGCTGATTACATTAATAACAGTATTTAATATAATCAACACAATGACGGCGCAGATTGCAGGCAGGAAAAAGGAGCTTGCAATGCTGAAAAGCGTTGGTATGACGCCGAAGGAATTTAAAAAGACGTTGATTTTTGAAAGTATGTTTTACGGTTTATTCGGCTTGTTTTTCGGTGTACCGTTGAGCCTTGTTATTAACAGAGTGGTGGGATATATTATTTCAAAGGATAATCCTATTCCGTTTTCTGTCAATATTTGGCTTTATCTTATTGCCTGCGTGGCAGTATTTGTTATCATAGGTCTTACTATGATTTATTCATTAAAACTTATTAAAAACAATTCTATTATTGATTCATTAAAGGACGATACAAACTGACACAAAGCCGTAGGGGCGAACATTGTTCGCCTTTTCTCAAAATCTGCATACGGTTGTGCGCCGGATTTTGTATTCGTATTCAAATTTAGGTAAGTGACAAAATTGTAATTAAACAGTCACACGATTGTAAGTTCATTAAGGTATTATGGACTCATCGAAAGGAGATAACTACTATGAAAATACTTGAAGTTACAAATTTATGCAAAACATACGGCAAGGGCGACACAATGGTTAAGGCTCTTGATAACGTTTCGTTTTCAGTAGAAAAAGGTGAGTTCCTTGCTATTATCGGGCCGAGCGGTTCGGGCAAGTCAACGCTTCTTCATATCCTCGGCGGTGTAGATGTGCCGACAAGCGGCAGTGTTGTTATTAATCAGACGGATATTTCAAATCTTGATGAAACGGCACTTGCAATTTTCCGCCGCAGGCAGATAGGCCTTATTTATCAGTTTTATAATCTTATTCCTATTTTGACTGTTCAGGAAAATTTGACCTTGCCGCTTCTTCTTGACGGCAGAAAGCCGGATAAAAAGCAAATTGATACTCTTGTAAAGCGTCTTGGCTTGGAAAACAGGCTTGACCACTTGCCAAATCAGCTTTCAGGCGGTCAGCAACAGCGTGTATCAATCGGACGTGCACTTGTCAATAATCCTGCGCTTATGCTTGCAGACGAGCCTACGGGAAATCTTGACAGCGAAAACAGTAAGGAAATCATTTCTCTTTTAAGGCAGTTTAACAAGGAATTTAATCAGACTGTAATTATTATCACTCACGATGAAAAAATTGCAAATTCAGCCGACCGTGTAATCACAATTGAGGACGGTAAAATCACCGGGGATGAGGTGAGAATAGGTTGAATATCGTAAATAAGCTTACAACACGTCACATTCAGCAAAACAAGGGCAGAACGGTTGTAACAACACTCGGCATTTGCGTTTCCGTTGCAATGATTACGGCTGTATTTGTTGCAATGGCTTCGTTTTTAAACCTTTTCGGTGAAATCGGCTTAATCTCGTCAGGCAAATGGGACGCTGAATTTGACTATCTTAATCAAACACAAATAAACCAAATTAAAAATGATGACAGAATTTCAAATGTAGGTCTCGGTTACAGCGACGACTATATGTCGTTTAAGCTGAAAAGTGGATCTGATTATGAAAAAAGCACGGGTGAAATTCTTGTAGGAAACAAGAAATATTTTGAAATGATGGCAACGGGCGATTTTGACGGAAAGCTTCCGGAAAATGAAAACGAGGTTGCAGTTGAAGAAAAATTGCTTGCGGCAAACGGTATGAAAAATGCCAAGGTAGGCGATAAGATTACTTTTGCTCAGGGGGTAAGGCAGCTTGCCGACGGAGATGTTGCAACAGACGGCTATCGTGATGAAAACGAGAAATTCGTCACGTCAAAAGATTATAAGGAATATACAATTACTGCAATTCTTCACAATAACCCTGCTACAAGATTTAAAAAAATTTGGCGTGGTATGAGCGAGGCAGAGAGCAAGAGCGACAAGAACATTTTTGCTGTAGTTACGCTTGCCAAGCAGGACTCAAATGCATATAAAACCATTGAAAAAATCCAAAGCAATTACAAAATTGACAACTACAGGGCAAACGAAGATGTCCTTGCGTCATATCTTTCAGGCAGACAGGGCGGCTTTCTTTTAACGATGCTTCCAATTGTTTTGGTTGTTTTAATTCTTATCGTTATCGCATCTGTAATGCTTATTTATAACGCATTCGGTATGTCGCTTGCAGAGCGAGTAAGATATCTCGGTATGCTTGCCTCGGTTGGTGCAACTAAGGCGCAAAAGCGAAAGAGTGTGTATTTTGAGGGTGCAATTTTAGGTGCTGTCGGCATTCCCGTCGGTATTGCGGCAGGAATACTCGGTATCGGAATTACCCTTAAATTAGTAGGCAATAAAATTATTTCTACAGGAATGATTGCAGGCGTCAGTGACAGCAATATGCAAATGAAAGTCGTAGTTCCTTTGTGGGCGATAATCGGGGTTGTTATTGTAAGCATATTAACTATTTTTATTTCTTCATTCATTCCGGCACGCAAGGCGTCAAAAATCACTCCTATTGACGCAATCCGTCAAAGGCAGGAGATTAAGGTTAAGCCTAAAAAGCTTAAATCGCCTAAATATATCAGAAAAATATTCGGCTATGAGGGCGAGCTTGCATATAAAAATCTTAAGCGCAACGGAAGAAAATCAAGGCTTATAACCGTTTCAATCGCTCTTTCAATCGTACTTTTTATTTCCTGCAACTATTTTTGCAATATGTTTGTTCAGGCAAGCGGATATGAAAAAACAATTCCTTACCAGATATCAACAACAATTACTTACACTCATAAAAAAGAACTTTATGACGCACTTGACAAAATGCAGGGAGTTAATAAATATTATATTGATACGACGGATATGAGTATTTCCCTCGGCAAGTCAACCCCGATTATTAAGAATAATGAAATTAAAGATTTGGAAAATTATACCTCTGCTTATTCAAAGCTGTTTGGCGGGGAAAAGGATGTTGCTACAGTAATTCACTATGTTGACGACAGTGAGTTTAACACGCTTTGTGAAAATAACGGTATTGATTATAATACTTTTTACGGTAACAGCCTTAAATGCGTTTTGCTTAACAATCTTACTCATAAGCAGGACACAACGAAAGTATTTAATGACAGCATTATAGGCAAGCATATTATTCAAAATTCCGATTATGCAAAAGATGAAAAAAATCCGCTTGATATCGAGGTCGGTGGTCTTGTTAAATTTGATAAAAACAGCCTGCCGTGCAATCTCGTTGCGCCAAGCGTAGTCGGTATAATTATGCCTTATTCTCAGTACGTAAATGTTGTAAATAAAGGCGAAAAGGCAAGCAATATTCCAATGAGCGTTTGTATTGAAACCGATGAGCATAAGAAGGTTGCGGAAAATCTTAATAATCTTTTGACTGAAAAAGATTATGGAGGAACGTTCGTTTCTGACAATGTCGATACTCTCCAAACTATGAATACCGTTATCTTTATTGTTCAGGTATTTGTTTACGGCTTCATTTCGCTTATCTCTCTTATCACGATTGCAAATATTATTAACACCATTTCAACGAATATATCGCTTCGACGTAAGGAATTTGCGATGCTTAAATCGGTCGGAACGGCTCCGAGCGGATTTAGAAAAATGGTCAGCCTTGAAAGTGTATTTTATGCGCTTAAAGCGGTCATATTCGGCGTGCCAATAAGCGTTTTGGTTTGCGTAGTGCTTAATATAATGCTTGGCGAAAGTAAAATCCCTTATCAGTTTGATTATAAGCTTTATTTAGCTGTAATCATTGTGGTATTTGCGATTATTGCACTTACGATGATTTATTCCGTAAGAAAATTAAAGGATGATAATATTATTGAAACCCTTAAAGAGGATATAAGCTGATAATTTTCGGCAGGCTTTTATTACCCATTTAAACCCCAATATATTCCTTCTGCCGAGAAAATAAAAAGGCTCATCTTCGATAATTTGAAGATGAGCCTTAATTTATTGTGGCTGTTACTCATATAAAAATTCATAGAAATTCGGTGTATAGTTGCCGACCTTGACAACAATATAATCGCCTGCGTCTAAAATATAACCGCTGTCATTATACGAGGGAATATTTATATATTTTTTTGTTGCCTCTTTAAATTGCTCATTTGTGCCAAGCTTGAAATCATAGTCGCACGCATTGAAAAACTTTTTAAGTTCAACATTTGCGCTTGAAAACGAATAAATCGACCAAGAAATGTAAGAACTGATTGATGTCTGACAAGCGGTATAAGCATATGACTTTTCCGCTTTTTTAGAGGTATAGTCAATTATTCTGCCTGCCACACTGTCTTTTTTAACAGCGTATTTATCTTTAATATTATTAGAAAGCTGATAGTAACCGATAAAAATGACAGGCTTATTTTTATCATATTTTTCAAGGTCTTTTGCAATATTACAAACGACTTGCTTTTCTTCTTTATCTCTTAAAACGTTTACGTGATACCAATAATTTGATGAGCAAATTTGAACTGTTAATATTATGACAAGCGACAGTGAAGCAATTATTTTTAAAGCTTTTTTGCCGTTTGAATTAATGATTTTTGATGAAAGCAGCAGGGTAATTGCACTGATATAAAACGGGATTCCTTGCTCGGTTCTGTATGCCAATTCCGTTCCCCGATAAATGCTTAAAAAGAAAACAGTAAGTGCAAGGCCTAAATAAAAGAAAATGAGAATAGGCTTTTTGGTGTTCTTAGTTTGAAGTATCATCAAACCAAATGCAACGGCGAGAAAAATAAATAAAATTGTAAATGGGGCATAGCAAAATATTTTAGATACAAATGAATATATAAAATCATAAAAAAATGATTTTAATGTGGCAGAGCTTGAAAGCCAAGCAGTGCCGACAGCGTTGTTGTTATCTTGTGTAATATTGCATATATTTATTATTGCGTTTGATATTATTTCCTCTAAAGAAAATCCTAAAAATAAAGTCGGTGCAAGCCAAAAACCGTTGAAAAATAATTCTTTTTGGCTTTTTTGACCGTCGGCAAGAAGTATAAGAAGTAAAAATACTGCGCCGATATAAACTAAAATGAACGATTCATACCATGAATATGCAAAGAATATAAAAATTGAAGAAATAAGTATTGAAGCAATCAAATTTTTAATTTTCAGTGCAAAATAAAGTGCAAAAGATACTAAAAGAATTGAGCCTCCGGTGGTTAAAACTGAGCCTTTGAACATAAAATATTCATTCATCAGTGGGAAAGTTATGTAAAGGCAGGTGAAAAAGGTATAAGGCAAAACATTGCTTTGAGGCTTTGCTTTGTCAAATATTATGCAAAATACAGTTGCTCCTAAAATAAAGCAAATAAGACCTATTATATTTTCAACTGCAATCGGCAAATGTTCAAAGCCTAAATAATTTTCTATAATTGTTGCTGTAAGCCTGCCCTGCGCAACAAGTAAGCCGTGATAATATCTGTCACTTGAAAGCGAGTCGATTGTTACCGTTTCGTGAGTGAGATAATATGCATAGCACAAAATTGTGCTAATAAGAACGGGAAAAATATACAGAGGATTTAAAAGAAACTTTTTGAATCCTTGTTTTAAACTTAAATCGCTGTAAACAAGCCTTGCGTTTTGTTCCTTTTTCTCAGTCAATCTTTTTTTACTCATAATTTCACCATAATCTAAAACAGCCGTCATTACTGACGGCCGATAGCTTGTTAATATTTAACCGGGCTTGATGCAAGGTATTTATTTACCATGAGCGCTACCTTAAATACAATAGCGTCATCAAATTCTCTAAGGTCAAGACCTGTGAGCTTTTTGATTTTTTCAAGCCTGTAAACAAGAGTGTTTCTGTGAACGAAAAGCTTTCTTGATGTTTCAGAAACATTAAGGTTGTTTTCAAAGAATTTTTGAATAGTGAAAAGCGTTTCCTGGTCAAGCGATTCGATAGAGCCACGCTTGAACACCTCTTTAAGGAACATATCGCAAAGAGTTGTCGGAAGCTGATAAATAAGCCTTGCGATGCCGAGATTTTCATAGCTGATAATTGTTTTTTCAGTATCAAAAACCTTGCCTACTTCAAGTGCTACCTGAGCTTCCTTAAACGAATGAGCAAGCTCCTTAATGCCTGTTACACAAGTGCCGATACCGATAATTGCATTGAAATAAAACTCAGACAAAAGGGTATCGTTGATTGAACGTGCAAGCTTTTCAAGGTCTTTAATATCAACGTTAGGTCTAACTTCTTTAACAAGAGCGATGTCGCTTTCGTTTACATTGATAACGAAATCCTTACTCTTATCAGGGAAGAAGTTTTGAATAATGTCAAAAACAGAAATTTCCGTTTCCTGGGTTGTCCTGATTAAAAATACAACTCTTGACGCATCGTTGTTGAAATGAAGTTCCCTTGACTTAATATAAATATCGCCCGGAAGAATGTTGTCCAAAATAACGTTCTTAACAAAGTTTGACCTGTCAAATTTTTCGTCATTGTTTTGCTTTATTTGGTCAAGAGCAACGGCAATGAGCGAAGAATAATGATGTGCAAGGTCATCCGTTCCGTCAACAAATACTGCATATTCGGGGCGGACAAGTACGTCAAATGTGGTATATGTTGCATTATCAACGCAGGTTTGATTTGTACTGAAAACGCCGGCAGAGATTACGCCCTTGCGAATTTCTCCTATTAAGCCGAGCTCACTGCACGCAATAACCGTACCCGTTTCGTCAACAACGCCGATATTTCTGTCGATTGCTTCACGCATTTGATTTACTATTCCTTGGAATAATCTGTTTGGCATTATATTCACCTCTCTGTTTAGTTGGGCAGTATGCACAAAGAAATATTGCACAAAAAGTATATGCCCTACTTGTTCATATTATACAAGAAGATTAATCATATTGCAACCATTTTAACAAAAAAAGTTGCACTTTTTTGTGCAACTTGTTATGAATGTTGAAATTGTTTATAGATAAACACAATATATTGTTGTTAAATTGAATAAAAGTAGCAGAATTTGTTGTCATTTGTCACAAAGAGCAGAAATTTCTTCTTTTGTAAGATATCGACATTCTCCCATTTTTAAATTTTCGTCAAGGTCAAGCGAACCCATTTTTATCCTTTTAAGTTCAACAACGTTTATTGAAAAATGAGAAAACATCCGTTTGATTTGATGATACATTCCCTGTTTAATAACGACCTTTCCTACCTGATAATCACCGTCAACCGGTTCAAGGCTTGCGCCCAGGCATTTGGCGTCTTTAAGCTCTATTCCTTTTTCAAATTCCCTGATTATTTCATCGTTAAACGGTTTGTCAAGCTTTGCGATATACGTTTTCGGAATGTGATTTTTAGGACTTAATATCGAGTGCGCAAGTTCGCCGTCGTCGGTAATGAGCATAAAGCCTGTTGTGTCTTTATCAAGCCTGCCGGCAGGGAACAGATTTTTACGCTTCATATCGGGCGGTAAAATGTCAACAACCGTCTTTTCTCCTTTTCCGTTTGAAGCTGAAATCACACCCTTGGGTTTATTCATCATAATGTATACATATTTATTATAGTATATTTGCTCGTTATCGCAAAAAAGCACGGCGCCGTTCTCGTCAAACTTTGCCTTTGGGTCTTTGATTGTTTCTTTATTTACCGCTATTCTTCCTCTTTTAATAAGCGCTATTGCGTCTTTTCTTGAAATTTGAAGAGCAGTGGCAATTATTTTATCTAATCTTTCCATAATATTTGTTTATTCGTTTTTCTCAAACCCTACTAAAAAACCGTCTTTGGCAGATGGATTGCAAATATCGCCGCCGATAAGTTTTCCTTCACAAACAAGCATATCGGCAACAATGCAGTCACCCTTGCCTTTATAATTTGTGACTGTGTAGGTGTAAAGCGTTGCTTTTTGCCCCTTGTAATCAGTCAAATCAAAGCCTTGATTTTTTTGAATTTGGTTATAGCTGTTATACACATCATTCCATTTCTTAGGAATGGTGATTTCCTTTTGCTCGCAGTCGCTTGCCAGCTTGTAGCCGTATTTGCTTAAATACGCTCGTCTTTCGCTGTCGGTCTTTGCGCTTATTACTGCCACCACGCTTTGCGCTTCGCTCGTATGGTTTGATACAAACGTTACCGATATAACGATAATTCCCACAAGCAAAAGAACTATGCCGAATATCCTTTTCGGCGTTAATTTTAAAGTAAGCATTTTCATAGTATCACCTAAATAATAATATGAAATGCTACTATTGCTTATTCATCTATAATTTTAGACTTCGATAAAGCGGCTAAACCGCGCCGAATATTATTAATAAACCTCTTTGCCTCCCTTGCAAAGGGAGGTGGGTGCAACTTGTTGCACTCGGAGGGATTGGAAAAATGGCAAGGACATCGAG
>ENA-OVGE01002360-OVGE01002360.1-human-gut-metagenome-genome-assembly--contig:-NODE-2360-length-12504-cov-22.592497_pt1 | contig 12504 bp, 10 predicted proteins | sample MGYA00237769_ERZ505417 | MGnify/ENA primary metagenome ERZ505417 (study PRJEB26158, sample SAMN06016403) | human gut metagenome | biome: human gut; feature: ankylosing spondylitis patient; material... | reverse complement strand
TGGGCCTTGGCCCCCGCATCCTGCGGTGCGAGACCGCCCCGCTGGCCGTGCTTGCTTCGGTCATGACCCTGACGGGAAATCTGGAATAATGCTTTGTGCTGCCCGGCAGCGCCTGCGGGCCTTCCGGACAGCAACAAGGGGCCGCTCCCGGAAAGGAGCGGCCCCTTGTTTTTTTTATTGTTCCGCTGTGCAGACGCAGGGCAGATCAGTCAATGAGACCCTTGTCCTTTGCATTCTGCCAGGTAAGGCAGACGCGCAGCTTGCTGACCGGGAAGCACGGATGGAACTTGTTGTTGTCCTCGTCGAACTTCATCAGCTCCTGCTCCACCATCCAGTGTGCAGCCTTCTGGGCATCGGTATCGGCGGCGTCAATGTCCGCATACAGGTCCTCATCGGTCATGTTCTGCGGCTCCGGCTTGCCTGCACGCTCCCAGACCAGCTCTGCCAGCTCGATGCGGTCAGACGGCAGGGGGAGGCCCTGCATGTTCATCAGACGGTAGATGCCGGTGCCGGTCTCATAGGCACCCAGGATTACAGCGCCGCCGATGATAACACCGGGCAGGACGGGGTCCACGGGGCCCACCGGGTCCACCGGGTCTACCGGGTCCACCGGGTCTACCGGGTCCACAGGCTTCGTACACGGCTCTGACCGTCACGTTGCCTTTGGGCATTTCAAAGTTCGCCGTGGTATGGTCCTCCTCATTGGGGAAGCTCAGCAGGTCATTCATTTCATTCTGTACAACGCCGTTCAAGATCACGATCCCGGTCCAGCCTGCGAACTTCTGTCCATCGGGGGCTGGGTCTGCGGTCAGGGTGACCGGGGTGCCTTCGTAGATCTCGTCATTGGGGTCAACCTTAGTGTCAACGCCCCCGACCTTGATCGTTGCCGTGGCATCCTTGGCGGTCAGGGTGTAGCCGGGTGCCCGTTGGGTCAGGTAATAATAGTGCTGTGCCTTGTCATACGCCACGCGGTAGCTCTCGTTCTGGCCCACAAGGTGCAGCTTGTTTGCATTGCCTGCGACCGTGAGCTGACGGCCTTCTTCCGGGTCGGCAACCTTGATGGTGGCGGGGGTGGTAAAGGTATCGCTGATGGTGATCTTCTTGCCGGACTCGAGGTAAATATCGCTCTCGTTATTCTCAAACGTGGCGCTCTTCAGCTCTGCGGAGGTGCTGCTGCCCCGACCGAGATAAATGCCGTATTTGCTGTTTTTGATCGTGCAGTTCTCAACGACCAGCTTGCCGCCGTCCCCATATTTATAATGGTAATACGACCCTGCCGGTTCGCCCGAAGAAATGGCAGCATTGTCGCCCGTGCAATCCACAGTGGCACCATTGACGCTCAATGTGCCGCCGTTCCATACCTTCAGTGCAGGGGACTCGTAGCCAAGATTAAGATACTGGTTGGTGTTGGTATAAGTACCGCCGACAAGGTTGGCGGTGGCGCCCGTCACAAACACATCGCAGTAGGTTCCGGTGACTTTGGCATTTGTGACGTTCAGCGTTGCATTATCGGCGGCGCGCAGCGTCGGACGGTCTGGGAATACCCGGACGCCCTCATTGCTGAAGTAAGAGCCGCCGACGACATCGACCCAACTGTTGATGGCGTTCAGGACCCAGCCCGCGCCGGAGGCTGTCACATCCTTGAAGGACGAACTGGGGGAATTCTGAATCCAAAACGTCGCGCTGGTGCTATAGCTGCAGTCGTAGGTGCCGCCTTCGACGGTCACATTGGCTCCATCTGTGTCAATAGCACGCCAGACGGCGTTCATGGTGAGATCGTTAAACGTCCAGTCGCCGTCGCACAGATAGCATGCGGAGCTGTTGTTACACTGCCAGTTATAGGTGCCGCCGTTAAGCTCTGCGGTGCCCGTGAAGCTGTCTTCGGCATAGAAGCAGCGGCTGAAGGCGAGGCCCCCCTCTGCCGTCTTGATGGTCTGCCCCACAGCGTTGACGGTCACGCTCTTGGCGTTGCGGACTGTAATAAAGTTCGCATAGTCGTCTTTATTCCCACCCTTTTTATTAAAGGTCGTTTCTCCGGTGACGTTGATGACCACATCGTCGTTCTCAGCGTCGATCACGATCCCGTCCGCATAGGTACCGCTCATGGAATAAACCTTGCTGCCGCCATGCTCTTCAATGAACTCCTTGTTGATGATGTCGCCGCCGGTCAGGGGACAGGCCGCTGCCGCCTCTCCGGAGGGCTCTGCAGGCGCATCGGAATTTTCCTGTGCGCTCACAGTGCCTTCAAATTCTGTACTTCCCTCCAGAGCAAATGCGCTCACGGGAAGGACAGAGGTCATCATGCAGCCTGCAAGTACCGCACTGATGAGCCGTGTGCCAAACTTCTTCATAAAGATAACTCCTCTCTCGTTTTTTTCGTGCATGCAGGCTTTTTTCGCCTGCCCGCACGTTTTAAACATTTAAAGTATAGCATTTCTGCAGCAAGGCGCAATCTTCATTCTGTACGAACCTTTTGGACCCCCCCGTTTTTTCGTGCGTTCTGTAAAAAAATGGAAGAGAGAATGCTTTCGCAGCCGCAGAAAAAACAGCCCGGAACGATCTGTGGGTCGTTCCGGGCTGCTGTGTCAAAAATGGTTTGGAGCGTCAGAGCTTCAGCAGAGCTTTCTTCACATTCAAAAGGTTCTGCGGGCTCACCGAGAAGCTGCGCAGGCCCAGCTGCAAATACTGCACCGTGTTGGCCGGGTTGCCCACCGCAAGGCCGCAGATGGTCACCGGCACATTGCGCACCTTTGCGGCATCCAGCACCATAGTGATGAGCTTTTTCATGGCCTTGCTGGCCGGGCGGTAGTAGTGCTCCGCGCTGGCAAGCTCCCGGTCGGCGGCGTGGGTATACTGGGTCAGGTCGTTGGTGCCGACCACAAGAAAATCGACCCCGTGCTCTACAAATTCCTCAGCGGTCAGGCAGGCAGCGGGTACGCTGAGCATCACGCCGAACTTTGTATCTTCGTTGAACGCCACGCCGCGCTCCCGCAGGTGTTCGCGGCAGCGCTCCACCACACGCATGGCTGCGTCCCAGTCCTCCACATTCGTCACCATGGGGAACATCACCCGCAGCGGGCCGCGGGCCGCTGCGCGCAGCAGCGCACAGAGCTGCGTCTCGAACTGGTGGGGCTGGCGCAGACTGTTGCGGATGCCCCGCAGGCCAAGCTTGGAAGACTGCAGGCCCTGATAGGCGTCGGAAATGGTGCGGTCTGAGCCAAAGTCGAAGGTGCGCACCGTTACCGGGCAGCCCTTGGCGGCAGCAAGACAGGAGCAGTAGAAGAAATACTGTTCCTGCTCATCGAGGATGCGGCCCGGCAGCATCATGTAGCCGGTGCGCAGCAGGCCCACGCCCTGTGCGCCGGACTGCATGGCCGTGTCGATGTCCTCCGGCCCAAAGCAGTTGGCCAGCAGCTCAAAGGCCTGGCCGTCCTTTGTCCTGCTGGGCAGAGCATGCAGCTGCCCCATCTCTTCGTTCTCGCGCTGCAGCTCGCAGATGCGGGTCTCGGCCTGCTGGCGGGCGGCAGCGTCCGGGTCCAGCGTGCACTGGCCCCCGGTGGCGTCCAGAATCACGGTGCGGCCGTCGCAGTCGTCCAGAAAATCCCGGCCCACCTGCACGATGCCCGGGATATTCATTGCCCGGGCAATGATGGCCGCGTGGCTCTGGCCGCTGCCCTCTGCCGTGATGATGCCTAAAATCATGCCGGAGGGCACGCTGAACAGGTCGGTGGGCATCAGCCGCTCTGCGGCAAGGATCACCGGGTGATCCAGCGCCAGCCACATGCGGGGGCGGTTGGTGATGATGTTGATGACCCGGCGGCTTGCGTCGAGGATATCCACGCTGCGCAGCTGCATGTAAGGGTTGTCCTTCATGTTGGCCAGCTGGTCGGCGTAGCGCTGGCCCACCTGATTCATGGCCGCTGCCGCGCCAATGCCTGCATTGATGCAGAAGCGCACCTCGTTCATCATGCCCTCGTCGTCCAGCATCATGCTCTGGAACTGGAAGATGGCCTGCTCGCTGGGCGCAGCGCGGTCTGCCATGGATTCCAGCTCGTCCTGCGCCGTGCGGATGGCATCGGTGAGCAGCTGCAGTTCCCGGGACGGTTTAAAGGGGCCCACGGTCGTGGTCTCCACATGGTGCTCCAGACGGCTCACCTGCCCCAGCACAAGGCCGGGAGAAGCGCAGGAACCTTTATACACTTTCATGTTCGGTCACCTCCGGCAAAAGCTCGGCTTCCGGCGTGGTCAGGGTGCGCCAGACCAGCGCCTGCAAAAAGGTATTGGGCAGCAGCGCGGCCAGTGCGGCCCGCGCCGCATCGGCACTGCCCTCAAACAGCGGTGCAAAGCTCTGCATCCGTGCCTGATCGCACTTTGCAAGGAATGCATCGCACAAAGTATGGGTGGTGTAGTAATGGGCCGGGTCCACACCGGCATCTTCCGCGGCGGCTTCCAGCGGGGCAAGGTCGGCATCCTTCATCTTGGCCAGCAGCAGGGCCGCATCCGCCGTCAGGGTGACCGGGTATTTCTCCCGCACGGCCTTTTGCACCCGCTCAAATTTTGCGTGGAACGCAGCAGCGTCCGCGCAGCTCTGGGCATCACAGGAGACAGCATAGGCACACCCCCGCAGATATCCCATAGCGCGGCGGGTATCATAGTAGCCCAGCTCGATGTTGCGGCGGGCGGTGTCGGGGTCAAAGTGCAGGATATCGCCCAGCTCCCAGTAGCTGCGCACCATCACGGTGGGCAGGCCGGTGAGGTTGGGGCGGGTGATGCCCACGCCTTCCAGATCGACGCACACCAGTTCATCCGCGCCCATGCGTTTGGCAAGGCCGGTGGGCATGTTGTCGCTGTAGCCGCCATCCAGAAACTTGACCCCGTCGATCTCCCGCGCACGCAGCGCCGGGAAGCAGGCAGCGGAGGCCATCAGGTAGTCCTTGACCTTTCCTGCCGGGATCTCGTCCAGCGTCAGCTCCCGAGGCTTTAAGCCCCGCTGCTCCACCGTGACAAGGCCGAAGCGGATGGGAGCCGCGCGCAGGGCATCCTCGTCCAGCACCCGCTCCACGATCTCTTCCAGCGGGGTCACATCCATGCCGCCGGCTTTCACCACGCTGCGCAGGAACTGGTGCAGGGCCGAAAGGTCGGCATCCTCCTCCGGCAGCTCCATCACATCCTTGCTGCGGATGGCCAGCCACATATCGCGGGCCGTCTCGTACTGGTCCAGCACGAACATGGCACCGTTCAGGCTGCCAACGCTGGTGCCGGTAATGATCTGCGGGTGCCAGTCCAGCTCCATCAGCGCGCGCCACACACCCACCTGATAGCTGCCCCTGGCTCCGCCGCCCGCCAGCACCAGAGCTTTGCACGGAGCACTGCGTTCATCCATTGCCTCCGCCTCCTTTGATTGGTTCCGGTTTTGTTCAGATTATAGCATATTTCCAGAGAAATTTCTTCCGTTTTTTGTAAATTGATGCCTTTCTCCCGGCAAAGAAACATGGTATACTTGTCAGGATTTCAAAAGGAGGCATTCTCATGCACTGCAAGCAATGGATCTTTGATATGGACGGCACCCTGACCGACAGCATGACCGTGGTGTGGGAGGGTGCCCCCGACGCACTGCTGCGCCGCTATGGCCGCACCCCGCGGGGGGATCTGCGCGCCACACTGCTGAACATGGGAATGCAGGAGGGCGCACAGTATCTGATCCGGGAGTACGGCCTGCCGCTGACCGAGGAAAGCTATTTTTCCGTGATGCGCGAGGTGATCGCCGAATTGTACGAGACCGTGGAGCTGAAACCCGGCGTGCGCACGATGCTGGCAAAGCTGCAGGCCGAGGGCGCACGCATGTGCATCTGCTCCAACACCTGGGCCGAACAGTGCCGCACCGTGCTTACCCGGCTGGGCATCGCGCAGTATTTCTCCTTCATCGTGGAAGCGCAGGGCGTGCTGCACAAAAGCCGCCCAGAGGTGTTCTTTGAGTGCATGAGCCGTCTGGGCGGTGCAGACCCCGCCGCCTGTGCCGTGTGCGAGGATGCCGTATACGCCGCCGCCACCGCCCACAAGGCCGGGTATTACGTCATTGGCATCGCAGACCGCACCTCTGCCGCCGACGAGCCGGAGATGCGCCGCATCTGCAGCCAGTTCGTGCCCCGGTGGGATATGCTGGACTGGACACGTGTGTAAGAAAAAAGGGCCGCAGCGTGCGGTTCTTTTCTTTATCTGATCCTTCTTTGCTCTTGCATTTTGTGCGCAAGAAGAGTATGATATTATAAATAGGACTGCCCCAAGGGGGAAGTGTCCTCATTTGTGAGAATACACTCTGTGATTTTTAATATAAAGGTATAATATCCGTAAAGAGGAGACCTTCCGTCATGAACAACCCACTCGTCAGCATTATCGTGCCTGTGTACAACGTGCAGAATAGTGTTGCCCGCTGTCTGGAGAGCATTTGTGCCCAGACATGGAAGAATATCGAGGTCATTCTGGTCAACGACGGGTCCCGGGACGAAAGCTTTTCCATCTGTGAGCAATTCCGTGAAAAGGACCCCCGCATCGTTCTGGTGGACAAATCCAATTCCGGTGTGTCGGAGACCCGCAACTGCGGCATGTCCCTTGCAAGGGGCAAGTATGTGCAGTTTGTGGACAGCGACGATTATCTCGACCCTGATTTTACCGAGCGGCTGGTGACTGCCGCCGAAGCGAACAACGCCGATCTGGTCATTGCACCTTACTGGATGGTGATTCCCGCCAACTCTTCCAAGGCCACGCAGGCACTGGAAAACCTGCAGGAGAACCTTGGCATCGATACCGAGAAAAAGCCTGATGATATCCGTGAATACGGCTTCCTGCCCGAGGGCATCTACGACCGCGATACCTTTGCCCTGCGCCTGATGGAGAAGCCCGCATCCTTCTTCTACAGCGTGCTGTGGAACAAGCTCTACCGCCGGGATATTCTGGCAGACCATCATCTTCAGTTCACCAGCGAGGTGCGCTGGGCCGAAGACCTGGTTTTCAACCTGGAATACATTTTGTACGCCAATGTTTTCGTATCCATTTCCAAAGCGGGCTACCACTATGTGCAGAACCCCCAGAGCATCTGCCACACCCAGATCAATCTGGCTTCCATCGTGCAGAACAAACTGCAGGTGTTCCGCTATTACAAGGAGCTGTACACAAAGCTGGGCCTGTACGATCAGGTGCAGCCGCAGCTGTATAAATTCCTGACCGCGTTCTCCGAGAACGCCTATCCCTCCGGTTCTCCCCAGAAGATCATCATGGACATGGCCAACCGCTGGGGCTTTGGTGTTCTGGATGCTTCCGACAAGGAAAAGAAACACAAAACCGAACCTGATGCCTGATCTCCGGGCACGAAAAAAAGAGCCGTGAAAGCGGCTCTTTTTTGTTTGCCATTTTACCGGTCGATCCAGCTGCGGAAGGCTTCGCGCACTGCACCCTCCCGTCCGCGCGGGATGGGGATGCGCGCACCGCTGCACATCTGCAGCTCACCCGCCGTCAGCAGCTGTGCCGCCGCCAGATTGACCACATAGGAGCGGTGCGGCTGCAAAAAACGCCCGTCTTCCAGCAGCGGCTTTGCTACCTCGGCAAAGGACACCCGCAGCGAAAGGGACACCACATCCTCGCCGCTGAGCAGATGGAAGTGAACCACATGGTGGGTGCACTCCAGATATTCGATCTGCGCATAGGCCAGCGCCCGCAAGCCTTCGGCGGTGACAACGGTCATTGCCGGGCCGTACTCCGGCTCGGTGGCGCGGGCAAGCAGGGCCGAAAGCTCCTGCTGGTGCACCGGCAGAAGCAGATACTGCATGGCATCCACCCGGAAAGCGCTGTAGGCGTGGGCCGGTGTGCGGGCCGCAAAGGCCAGCGGAGCCCTGCGGCCCCGGCGGCGCAGCTCCGCAGCCGCCGAAAGCCCTGCCGGGGCCGCTACAGCGCCCAGCTCGATGAGATACAAGTCAAACCGTTCTCCCTCGGTGTCCCGGCGCAGCAGCGCATCTGCATCCGGCAGCTGCTGCACGATGCACGCATCCTGCCGCCGGGCAAAATATTCCATGCACTGGCGTTCCAGCCCGCTGCGCAAGGCCGCATCCGGGCTGCATACCGCAATGTGAAATACCATCTCACATTCTCCTTTCCGCCAGCCGCCCGCCTTGATTTTTGCGCAGGGCTGGAGTATGATAAATAAAACTTTGCTGCATCGAAAAAAGAAAAAACGGAGGGACCCGCCATGCCGCAGCCGCTTGTCAGCGTTATTGTGCCCGCCTATAACGCGGCGGGCTTCATCTCCCGCTGTGTGGAGAGCATCACATCCCAGAGCTACCCGGAGCTTGAGATTCTTCTGCTGAACGACGGCTCCACCGACGACACCCTTGCTGTCTGCCGGAAGCTTGCTGCCGCCGACAGCCGCATCCGTGTGGTGGACAAGCCCAACACCGGCGCAGCAGACACCCGCAGCTGCGGCCTTGCCCTTGCCCACGGCGAATACATCCAGTTTGCGGACAGCGACGATCACCTGCTGCCGGGCTGCACCGCAAACCTGGTGGCTGCTATGCAGCGCAGCCATGCCGACCTTGTGCTAGCTCCCTACCGGATGATGGTGCCCCGCAAGGATGGCGGCTATGACACCCGGGAGTACAGCCTGCTGCCCGCCGGGGTGTACAACAAGGTGGATTACCTGTGGCAGCTCACCGGCAATGCCGCTGCCTTTTACTACGGCGTGCTCTGGAACAAGCTCTACCGCCGGGATCTCATCCAGATGGCGCACATCCGGTTCGAGCATGTGGTATACGCCGAGGACCAGCTGTTCAACACCCGGTATCTGCAGGTGGCACAGCGGTTTGCCGCCATCGACGAAGCCGCCTACTGCTACATCCAGAACCCGCAGAGCGTATGCCATACGCAGGTGAGCGCGGCGGACATGCTGCGCCACCGCAGCCGGATGTACCACACCTACAAGGAACTGTGCATCCAGCTGGGCGTGTACGATAAATTCCGCCTGCGGCTGCACGGCATCTATCTGAGCCTGTTTGAAAGCCCTCTGCCCAACGGCCCGGTGCAGAAGCTTTCCGACGCATTTGCCCGCACCCACAGCCGCATCTGAGAAAAGGAGAACCTATGGAATTTTCCCTTGTAAGCATCATCGTGCCCATGTACAACACTGCCGGGTGCATTGCCCGCTGTGTCAAAAGCATCTGCGCCCAGACTTATAAAAGCATTGAGATCCTGCTGCTGAACGATGGCTCCACCGACGACACCCTTGCCGTTTGCCGCGCCCTTGCCGCCAGCGACCACCGCATTGCACTGGTGGATAAAACCAACACCGGCGCAGCGGATACCCGCAATCAGGGCATTGCGCTGGCCCACGGCAAATACATCCAGTTTGTGGACAGCGACGACTGGCTGGCCCCCGATTTTACGGAAAAGCTGGTCTCCGCCGCCGAGGCCCACACCGCCGATCTTGTGATCGCGCCCTTCTGGATGGTGTACCCGGAAAACTATGTGGAGCACATCCGCCCATGGGAAAAGGCGCTGCAGCATGTGCTCCAGCGCAATCCGCCCCGCACCCGGGCCTATGGCTATCTGCCTGCCGGGGTATACACCGGACAGGAGTACGCAAAGCATCTGATCCAGAAGCCGAACACCTTCTACTATGGCAGCCCCTGCAACAAGCTCTACCGCCGTGACCTCCTGCGGAAGCACAGCCTTCATTTCCGCAAAGAATTGTTTGCGGAGGATCAGCTGTTCAACACCGAATATCTGCGCTATGTGCGCACCGCCGTTTCCATCCCGGACATCGGCTATTACTACCTGCAGAACGGCCAGAGCGTCTCCCACTCCAGAGTGACCACCGCCGACATCCTTTCGCTGCGGCGGCGGGTGATGCTCCTGTACCGGGACATCTACACCGAACTTGGCATCTACCCGGAGACCCGGGCCGCCATTCTGCGTTCGCCCTTTGGCGAAAACGAGTTCACTCTTCCGCCGCTGGACACCCCACAGACGCACTGCTGCAAGCTGTGACCCTATAAAAAGCACCCGGCTGCCGCCGAGAACCGCTCTGGCTCCTGCACGGCTCCGGGTGTTTTTTGCGCTTTCTCAGCAGCCGATGGCGGCACACTTCTCCGCCAGCCAGCTGCGCTCTTCGTCGTTCAGGTGCGGTGCCAGCTTTGCAAACACCTGACGGTGGTAATCGTTCAGCCATGCGATCTCGTCCTTATCCAGCACACCGGGCAGGATGGGAGAGGTGGCAATGGGCACGAACATCAGCGGTTCAAAACCAAGGAAGGTACCGTACTGGTTATCGGCCTTGTGCACGCACACCAGCTCGTTCTCGATGCGGATGCCCACGAGGTCAGTCTCGTAAACGCCCGGCTCGTCGGTGACCACCATGCCGGGACGCATCCGGGTGGTGTTGCGGCTGTTCAGGGCATGGGGGCCCTCGTGCACATTGCCCACAAAGCTGACGCTGTGACCGGTGCCGCAGCGGTAGTTGATGAGGTGCCGCCACAGCGGTTCCCGGGCAATGGTGTCGATCATCTTACACTCGCAGTAATCCAGCCAGACGGCCTTGGCAAGGTCGATGTGGCTCTGCAGAGTCCATGTGTAGAAGCGCTTTTCGTCCTCGCTCAGCGGGCCAAGCGGGTAGGTGCGGGTGATGTCGGTGGTGCCGTCCATGTAGGTGGCACCGCTGTCCACCAGCAGAAAGCCCTTCTTTTCCAGCACAGCGTGATCTTCCGGGGTGGCGTGGTAGTGCATCATGGCTGCGTTGCCGCCGTAGGCCGCAATGGTGCCAAAGCTTTCCACAAGGAATTTATCGTCCGCGCTGCGGTACTTGTGCAGAATTTCATCCACCGTCAGCTCGGTCAGGATCTCACCGGCAGCAAGGCGGCTTTCCAGCTCGATCTGGAACCGCACCATGGCCACAGCGTCCCGGATATGGGCCTGCTTTGTGTGGGCAAGCTCCGTTTCGTTCTTCACGCCCTTCATCATCAGCAGCGGGTCGGTGCCGTCCTTCACGGTGAGGGCAGGGTTCTGCTCCAGCACCTGATACACGGCGTAGTTCACCGTGGAGCACTCGGCCAGCACGGTCTGGGGTTCCGTCTCAGCAGCGAGGAACTCCAGCACATCGTCGTACTCCGCCAGTGTGATGCCGTTGGCTTCCAGCTCTGCCTTTGCCTCCGGGGTGACGCGGGCTGTGTTGATGAAGAGTACCACGCGGCTGGGGGTCACATAGCAGTAGGCCATGGCATAGGGAGTGCACTCAATGTCCATGGCGCGCAGGTTCAAAAGCCATGCCAGATTATCCAGCTTGCCCACAAACTGAGCGGTGCAGCCCCGCTCCTTGAGCTTGCTGCGCAGCTGATCCAGCTTTTCCGCCGGGGAGAAGCCCGCATATTCCTTCGGCAGGATCCACGCTGGGGTATCCGGCAGGGCAGGGCGGCCCTCCGTCCACAGCTCGTCCTCAAGGTTCAGGGTCTTGATGGAAGCGCCCTTCTTTTCCAGTGCCTTTTTCAGGTCGTTCACGAGGGCCGTGCTGGCGGTCAGGCCGCACAGGCCCAGTGCTTCGCCCTCATTCAGGGCATTTGCGCAGTATTCCTCCACGGTGGGCACGCCGGGTTCCCCCATGCGCTGCAGCTTGATCTCGGTACCCGCAATTTCCTTCTCGGCCTGCACAAAATAACGGCCGTCGGCCCACAGGGCGCTCTCGGTGCGGGTGACCACGAAGTTGGAGTTCTCGCCGTGGAACCCGGAGAACCAGGTCAGGCTGGTGTAATGGCAGGGCAGGTATTCGCTGGCGTGGGGATCACCCACAGGGATCAGATAAACGGCCACGCCGTTTGCAGCCATGGCGGCACGCAGCGCGGCAAGGCGCTCGGGTACGGTATTCATGCTCATATGATTTGCTTCCTTTTCTCTCACCGGAAAGCCCGGCAGCGGTGCATTTCTGTTTGGCCTTATTGTATCATTCCGGGAAAAAGATTGCAATGCAGGGGCAGGACGGTTTGGAATGACCTCCGCTGCCGGAGAGCATCCTCGCCCTCTCAGTCTCGCATTCGCTCGACAGCTCCCCCAAAGTGGGAGCCTTTGGCAGTCCATGCAAAGTATATCATTATGCCAAGGCCTCTCCCTTTGGGAGAGGTGTCACCGTAGGTGACGGAGAGGGCGAGCCCGCTGAAGAAGAGAACATTTTTCGCCTTTTCCCCGAAAACGCAACTTTCTTGCAAAAAAAGTTACAATTTTTTCTTGAAAAAGGCCGTTTTCCCATTGACAGCCTTGTTATAATAGGAGTGTAAGTTTTTTGAGCCAGCACTCTGCGGCTCTGTGTGCTATTCAAAGAAAGAGGCAATTGAATCATGACCAAAATCGATATTTTCTCCGGCTTCCTTGGTGCCGGTAAAACTACCCTGATCAAAAAGCTCATCAAAGAGGCCTTTGCCGGCCAGCAGGTGGTGCTGATCGAGAACGAGTTCGGCGAGATCGGCATTGACGGCG
>ENA-OVGE01002359-OVGE01002359.1-human-gut-metagenome-genome-assembly--contig:-NODE-2359-length-12506-cov-2.912296_pt1 | contig 12506 bp, 12 predicted proteins | sample MGYA00237769_ERZ505417 | MGnify/ENA primary metagenome ERZ505417 (study PRJEB26158, sample SAMN06016403) | human gut metagenome | biome: human gut; feature: ankylosing spondylitis patient; material... | reverse complement strand
GGAGTTCAGACGTGTGCTCTTCCGATCTCCCACGATTCTGCTTGATCTTATCAATACTGTCCTGCAGATGTCTGACAAATGGATCTGTCGTTGAAATCTCTTCTGCTCGCCCGGTATTTTTCACATAATTCAGAAACTGCAGTAACTCTTCAGGAATACCATCTCTATTCCTTCCATGTGCATTGAGATAAACAGTTCTTACACCATCACTTACAGATTTTCCCGTTTCTTCACAGACCATACCTGTTGAATAACGATACAATCCATCACCGAATGGATCAAAATCACAGATAAAAATAACATAAGTATCCGGAAGATTCTCATAGGAATCACCCGCAAGTAATGCATCCATGTCTATCTGGTCATGATAATAGCGGCTTCTTTTAGGAAGAAATTTCTGCAAAGTAACCTGCATCTCCACATTAAAACGTCTCTTCTCTGCATCATCAGCATAAACATCCAGACGAACCCCATGATACTCCGAATGATATGCCATGGTTTTCTCTGTCTGAATGTGTACTTCCGAAATCGGAATTCCCAATGCCAGTTCCAGCACTCTTCGACAGATTTCCGGATCAGACATCACTGCTGCAAACATAAACGCATCCCGTATTGTCAGATCTTTGAATTTTCTGGTTTCCATTCCTCTGTCCTTTCCGAAACAGAAGAACTCTTTGGACTTAGTATAATGCAAAAAAATGAATTCTACAACAAAAAGTTTTCGACAAAATATATATCTACAACAAAAACCCCGCCTCCCGCAGATTTTCTCTGCAGAAGCCGGGATTTTTATGTAAGTATAGTAATGAGAATATGTCAGATACATGGCTGAGGTTCATAGGGCCATATACATCTGTAACAATTGAATATCGTAAATATCCATCTGCCATAGCCTGAGCCATGAAAAAAACTTTATTTAACAATCATACCAGTCTTTCTGTCACTAAAGATTGCTACCTCAATCAGGAAGATGATACCAAGGATCAGCTGCTGTAACTGTGTCGGCATCATCAGCATTACCAGACCACTGGAAAGTACTTTGTATGTCATAACACCAAGAATGATGTTATAGAATCTTACTTTAGCACCGCCGTTTACAGGCATTCCGCCAAGTACCAGGGCGATCATAATCTGTGTTTCCAGCTGGTTACCTGCTGTAGATGTAACGGAACCTACTTTGATAGCATTTACAAATGCTGCAAGTCCTGTGATACATCCTGCTGCCACGAATACGAGAATCTTTGTAGTCTCTACACGGATACCTGCGAATCTTGCTGCTGTTTCACCTGCACCGATTGCTTTCAGTCTGGAGCCCAGACCTGTGTAAGTGAATACAAGATATGCCACTACGAAGATGATCACTGTGAAAGTAAGCATAAATGGCAGTGTGTTGTATTTGGAAATATCACTTACTGCGTAAACAGGTGAGTTAGTTGTTGCATAAGCACAAACTCCACGGAACAGATACATTGTACAGATTGTAACAATGAAGCTTGTGATTTTTCTCTTAACATTGAAGTAACCATTGATCAGTCCGATCAGTCCGCCTGTTACCACACCACCCAGCGCTGCCAGAACCATGTTGTAATGGGAAAGGTAGCAGACTACGATGGAAGCAACACCAAGCATGGAGCCCTGGGAGAAATCCAGACCACCCATTGTCATTACCATGAACACGCCGATGGATGAGATCAGCAGCATGTATGACTGGCTCAGAAGCAGTGATATATTTTTCGGCTGAAACAGTCTGCCGTCTGTGAGGATTGCAAATAATACACAGATGATCACGAATCCTGCGATAGGAAGGATCGTACGCACAATGGGACGTTCCAGAAATGGTACTTGCTCAGTTGATTTTTTTGTTGTACTCATTTTTTTACCCCCTTAAATCATATTGTCAATCAGATCTGTGTCTTTCAGATCCGGAGAGCGAAGGAATTCACCATTGATCTTACCGTCCTTCATGATCAGGATACGGTCTGCCATACCCAGAAGCTCCATGATTTCCTCAGAGATCATAATAATGGATTTTCCTCTTTTTCTCATATCGTCCATCATGGCGTAGATATCAGCTTTAACTTTGACATCAATACCACGTGTAGGGGAGTCAAGGATGATCAGGTCGGAGTCCTTTCCAACCCAGCGTGCAAGAACGACTTTCTGTTTGTTACCGCCGGAAAGAGCGGATACAAACTGGTCAACGCCTGTCATTTTTGTACTCATCTGTTTTGCAAATTTATTGGCAAATTCATTCATTGTCTTTGCACGAAGGAATCCATGAGTCTTCAGATCCTCCAGAGATGGAAGACAGATGTTATCGCCAATTGTATCATTGATGACCAGAGATTCATTGTCACGGTCCTTGGAAGCATATGCAATACTGTGTTTGATGGCATCCGGAATGGAATTGATCGGTGTGCCGTCTCCCAGAGTTACACTTCCCTGACGGAAATAGGAAGCTCCGAAAAGTGCCTTTCCAACCTCATGCATACCACATTCAGAAAGTCCTCCGATACCAAGAATCTCCCCTTTGTGAAGATCAAGGTTCAGGTTCTCGATCTGCCCTTTTACTGTCACGTTCTTTGCAGAAAGAACAACTTCGTCAGATACTTTTTCACCGTAGTCTGTACGATAGTAGCTGTCACCGATCTCACGGCCTACCATTAAGGCTTTCAGTCTGTCAGGTGTAGCTTCTTCCTTTGTGATGGAACCGATCTTCACACCATCTCGAAGTACACTGATATTATCAGACTGCTCGATAACCTCCTCAAGGTCATGGGAAATAAAGATTACGCAGTTTCCTGTGTCACGAACCTTGTGCATTACCTTGAAAAGCTCTTCACGGCCTTTCTGTCCAAGTGCTGTTGTTGTCTCGTCTACAACCAGAACCTTCGGATTAAAGTAGGTAGATTTTACGATCTCTACCAGCTTACGATCCTCGAAGTTGTAATCATCGATCACCTTAGTTGCATCAATATAGTTGAATCCGTAACTGTCCAGATATTCCTGGGCTTTCTTGTTCATTGCTGCGGTATTTTTGATACCACATTTAGTAAACTGATCCTCGTTTCCAAGGAAAATATTCTCTGCTACAGTCAGTCCGGAAAGTGTTCCGATCTCCTGTACGATAATGGCTACACCCTGATGGTTGGCTTCAACCTGGTTTGTTGCGGTGATCTCTTTTCCTTCAAGGATAAACTTACCGGAATCTTTCTGGTAAATACCTGTCAGACAGGATGTCAATGTGGATTTACCGGAACCATTTTCACCGATCAGTGCGTGGATCTCACCTTTATTGAATGTAAAGGAAACGTTGTCCAGGGCGTGTGTGATGCCAAAATGTTTATCAATATTTTCTGCTCTTAATAATATTTCACCCATAATCGTTCTCCTTATTTTACTACAAGACCTTTAACCGGTTTAGTTGTCAGTGCAACGATAACCAGCAGAGCAACACCTGTTACTACGTTCTGGATCGTAGTCGGAGCTCCCAGTGCAACGAAACCGTTGAACATAAGCTGGATGATCATTTCACCGATTACAATAGCGATAACCGGATGGCCATATTTCTTAAATGCCAGTCCAAAGAATGTTCCCATCAGAGGAGTAAAGTTACGGCTCATAGAGGAAAGGTTGGAAGCTGATGTCATGGAAGTACCAAAGCTGATTGTCAGGATTGCCTGAAGTCCGAAGAAGAAACCTGCAAGAGTAAAGGCTACAATTTTATATTTGGAAACATTTACACCCATGTTCTTTGCAACAACTTCGTTGCTTCCGATTGCGTATGTATAAGTACCGATTTTTGTGTATTTCAGGATGAATGCACAGAGCAGATATGCGATCAGTGCCAGGATCAGGTTGACCGGATAATCACCGAATGCTCTGTAATCTGTAGACAGGATTACGTTCTTTCCGTTTGTGGCATATACACTGAACGCCTCGTATATCAGCGACAGGGCACATGTAACGATCAGGGAAGAAATATGTAATTTGATATAAACCACACCATTGATGAGACCAATGATCGTACCACAGATCAGCGGTGCAATGATAAGACCGGCATAACCGAATTTTTCACTTGCATTGCAGGCGATAATGGATGAAAGTACGATATTGGCACCAACGCTCATATCGAAAGGTCCCATTACGCAGATAAAGTAGAGTCCGCATCCGCCAACTGCGTAAATTAATGCTGATTTCATGTAAGTGGCCAGTTTCTCCGGGGAACCGAAAGTAGTCGGTGCAAGTACTTTAAATACTGCCCAGAAAACTACAAGCATAAGAACCAGAAGGCCGATTCCATAATACTGGCTTTGTTTGAGTTTTTTCATAACCATTCTCCTTATCCAATTCATCGCCCGCCAAAAGCAGGAGGTCACACGCTTCATCAGGGTTTGGCCTTTTGCTTCGAGCGGGCACTGACAATTACCTCTTAAAAGTTTCTCCACTGCCCTTTGGAGAAAAGGCAGTGGAGCACAAGTTCATCATATTAGTTGCTGTGACGGGAAATAACATCCTCAATAGAAAGTGATGTAGCTGCTTTGTTCAGATCATCAAAGCTGTATCCTGCTAATTCCACAAGCTCTTCATCTGTGTATGGATCGTCATCTACAAAGTATTTCTTGTAGTTTTCATAGTCTTCGGAAGAAGATACATACAGGTATGGGAACTGGATTTCGTATCCGAAGGATCCTTCATCTTTTACATAGTTGCCTTTGATTGCGTTATATGTGATAAGGAATGCATATAACGGGTCGCAGAAGTGTCCGCCTGATTCAGCAAACATTCCGCCTGATTCAAGCTGCTCGCCAAGGTCATCAAGGAAGTCTGTGGAAACAACGTCGATCTTTCCTGTAAGTCCTTCGTTTGCCAGAGCACCGATGGAACCAACAAGCGGGTCACCGCCGCCACCTGCAACGATCAGAGCGTCCATATCAGGGTTGGAATTGTAAAGGGAAAGAGCTGCTGCTGCACCTTCTTCAGAAGATGTGTTAGCATATACAGGCTCTGTGATTGTTGCCTGATCATCAGGATTAGCTTCGTTCCATTCGTCAACTGCCTGTTTGTAACCTGTCCATCTCTGCTGGAATGTAGCATCACCAACTGTCCATGCCTCAAGGCCGATGTTTCTGTCACCGTTCTCAAGAAGCAGGTTAACCAGTGTATATCCGTTTGTTACTTCGTCTTCATGAACTGCACCAAGATAATACTGTGAGTTGCATGCTGTCTGATATACTTCAGGGCTGTTCTCTTCGGAGATGATACGGTAGAACTGTGTAAGGTAAACCTGGTTTGCATCACATGTCTGGATGGCAGATGTCATTTCGGAGTCTGCAGAGTTACAGATTACGATACCGTTACATCCTGCTGCGCAAAGCTGTTCAACAGAAGCTGTAACCTGCTCAGATACGTGGCCCTGGTCAACATACATTACATTAACACCAAGAGCATCTGCTGCTTTGTCAATGATTTTTTTACTCTGGCTTCCAAGTACGTCTGTGGAGCTCCAGATTGATACGCCGATTGTGATGTCGTCATCGGCTGCCTGTGCTGTAACTGCACCTGCCGGTAAAGAACCAACCATTGCTGCTGTTGCTGCGATAGCGACTGCTTTTCTCATTCTTTTTTTCATGTTGTAAAACCCTCCTTGAAAAATCTTAGTTTCTTATTTTTTTGAACGGAAGTTTTTCCGGGCTTTCCGTTCCTCTGTGATTATATTAAACCATACTTTGCCTTTGGTCAGTTAGGACATATTTGGAAAATTTTGTTGCACATTTTTGACCAGTTTATATATAAAACTTGGGCAAAATATGAACAAGTTGAGCAAAATGCCAGTAACTTGTATGTTTTCTCTATTGTTTATAGCAATTCCATAAAATAATGCAATCAAGACAGTTCAGCAGAGTGCGAAGGACAAGGAAGATATCTGCAGGCGTGTGACGCACGGCAAAGATATCTGACGCAGGACTTCACGCTATGATGGACTGGATTGTTTGCAGTAATTTATGGAATTGCTATAAGTAAAGCTCTTGTTTCCATTGCTTTCAGGTGAATTTTGGGGATTGACAGACAAGTGATTATTAGAGAAAATAAAGTCAGACAGTTCCTCTGTAGAGGCAGGTACAAAAATAAATTCATGTGGACAAGTCTGAGAGACAATGGAGGGTATTTTCAGTATGGAAAAATGGAGAAGCATTGCAGCGGGTATGAGCTGTTTGTCAATGCTGTTTGCAACAGGAACGGTTACTGTATCAGCATCAGATGAAATCACAGAAATTCCGGAACAGAGTATTGTATACTGGTCCATGTGGGAAGAAGATGAACCACAGGCAGATGTGATCAGAGAAGCAGCAGAAGCTTATGAAGAAGCAACAGGTATTTCTGTAGAGATTCAGTGGAAGGGCAGAGGAATCCGGTCTCTGATAGAACCTGCCCTGGATGCCGGAGAACAGATTGACCTTTTTGATGATGATTATCAGAGGATGGCTCAGGAACACAGGGATTATCTGGCAGAATTAAAAGGAATGGCAGATACTGTGGATTATGAGAAGCATATTATGCCGGTACTGTTGGAGCAGGTGAAGAACTGGGGAAATGGAGAACTGCTTGCAATGCCGTATCAGCCTTATATCACAGGCGTCTGGTATAATAAGGATTTATGGGAAGAGGCTGGACTTACAGAACAGGATATCCCGGATACCTGGGAGAAACTGATCAGAGTATGCCGTAAGATTAAAAACAGTGACAGTGGCCTTAGTGCCATGACCTGCGATGAAGAGTATGTGAATCTTCTGTATGGATATCAGCTTGCCAGATACCTTGGACAGGAGAAAGTGCAGCAGCTGATCCGTAACTGTACCTGGTCACAGATTCCACAGGCAAAAGAGGCGGCAGATGATATCAGAATTTTGTTTTTTGCGGGATATATGAGTCAGAGTGCACCGGCACAGCATCCGGAAGGTCAGGATGAAGTGGGAGATGGCGAGGCAGTCATGGTGCTGCAGGGCTCCTGGGTTCCGAATGAAGTGACAGAAGCTACAGAATCGGATGATTCCTGGGGATTTTTTCCATGGCCTGCAGTAAAGGCCGGAACAGACGGCACAGAAGGTGTTATGGTGGGAGCACAGGGATTTGGAGTCACGAAGGATTCGCAGATGAAACAGGAAGCTTTTGATTTTGCATATTCCATCTGTACCGGGGAAACAGATATGAAAATGACAGATGCGGTTAATTCCATCCCGGCAGATACGGACAATACACAATGGCCGGAAGTGCTGGCAGATGCAGTACCGTATATGAAAGAGATGTCAAAGCCGTACATGTGGGCTGCAGGTCTGGAGGCAGATCCGGATTATAAAGAACAGATACAAAGCGAACTTCTGAAGCTTACAAGATTAGAAGAAACATCGGATGAATTTATAGAGAATCTCAGCAGTATGAAATAAGAAAAAGGCTGTTCAACATTATGAAAATATTGGTCTGGTATTACTGGCGCTCTCGTTCTGAGAGCGCCTTTATTGATGTGATATATTCTGTGGGTGTCATTCCGGAAATTTTTTTAAACTGTCTGGAAAAGTAATGGATGGAAGAGTATCCCAGAAATTCCGAAATCTGTGTGAAGTTCATCTGGTTCTCGCGGATCAGCTGTCTGGCATAGGCGATCTTTAACCGGGAAAAGAAATCCATGGCGCCGCACTGATGTTGTTCCTGAAATATTTTCTGAAGCTGGGAGCGTCCGATCATATTGTCATGGCACAGATCGCAGAGTGTAATATTTTCCCGGATGTGGTCTTCCATATAAGCAATGACACGCTTATAGACAGCGGAATTATTTTTCAGATTCACAAATTGGCTGACAGGTACAGTCATGGGAGGAGAAGAATTTCTCCGGATCATGTAGATCAGCATCTGCTCAAGGTAAATACGGATAAGCTGCTGAGAACCAAACAAAAAATCTTCTTTCTTTTCCATCTTTTCTGTATAAGGATCATCCAGAGGGGTTTTGATACAGCGGCGTGCCTCGGCAATCAGCATTCCCATGAGATTTCTCTCAGAATCAGAAAGTTTCAGCAATTTTTTCTCAAAGAATTTCATACATGGAGAATCGCATTCAAAAGAAACTACCACAATATTAGGTGCGGTATTTCCTATGGCAATAAGGTTATGAAATTCATTTGGTCTGTGAAAGATGAGCTGTCCGCTTGTCAGATGGTAGATACCGTGTGGTCTGTAAGCAGTGTAGGCTTTTTTGTATGGTCACAGCTTTTCTCCACAGTAACTGCAGACACACAGACAATTACCCCTTATGTTTATATGTATATGCAGATTTTTGGCGGCGGCAATACAGTTACAGAACGAAATGCAGGTCTGGGAGCTGCCATCGGTGTACTGCTCAGTGTCTGCGTAGTCATTGTATTTACAATCTGTAACAAAGTGATCAAAGATGATGATCTGGAATTCTAAGGAGGGATGAGAAATGGCAAAAGAAAAAGAGGCACGCAGACCCTTTAATCTGAAAAAAGAAGTCAAACTCCTGCCGGGATACATCATCCTGCTGCTCTGGGTAATCTTTACCATTGCGCTTCTGGGATGGGTATTCGGGGCAAGTTTTTCAACAACAGCAGAAATCTTCCAGGGAAAAGCCCTGAAGTTTGAGTCCGGATTACATTTTGAAAACTATGCAAAAGCATGGAACGGTGCCGGAGTCGCAGGATTCTTCGGAAACTCTCTGATCTATTCAGTAATTTCCTGCACAATACTGATTCTGGTGTGTGCACCTGCAGCTTATGTACTGTCCAGATTTGATTTTATTGCAAACAAATTTATCCAGACCAGCTTCGTATCTGCCATGGGTGTTCCGGCAATCATGGTTGTTCTTCCCCTTTTCAGCATTATTTCCGGTATGGGAATCCTGAATAATGTGGCTGCAGGAAGAACTGTACTGATCATATTGTATGTAGGAATTAATGTACCTTATACGACCATTTTCCTGCTTACATTTTTCAGCAATATTTCCAGGACCTATGAGGAAGCGGCAGCAATCGACGGATGCCCTCCCATGCGTACTTTCTGGAAAATCATGTTTCCCATGGCACAGTCAGGAATCGTAACAGTAACAATCTTTAACTTTATTAATATCTGGAACGAGTATTTCCTGTCCTTGATCTTCGCAAGCTCGGATAAGCTGAAACCTGTTGCACCCGGACTTTATGGAATGATCAACTCCATGAAATATACAGGTGACTGGGCCGGAATGTTTGCAGCAGTGATCATTGTATTCCTGCCGACATTTATTCTGTATATTTTCCTGTCTGAGAAGATCATCGGTGGTGTTACCGGTGGTATTAAGGGATGATAATAGAGGATAGCAGGGCAATAACAATTCTTGCGATTGTGAAATGTATTATGTAACACGTTTTGACCTCGAAATCATAGTATGATAAGATGAATGTAAAAAGTTACCAGGTAATCTGAGAGTAACGAAAAACATTTAAAGAAAAGAGGAAAAAAATTATGAAGAAACCAGTATTAGTAGTTATGGCAGCAGGTATGGGAAGCCGTTACGGCGGTCTGAAACAGATCGATCCGGTGGACAAAGAGGGACACATCATCATGGATTTCTCCATTTATGATGCAGTACAGGCCGGATTCCAAAAAGTAGTATTTATTATCAAAAAAGAAAATGAAGCAGACTTCAGAAGCGCCATCGGTGACCGCCTCAGCAATCAGCTGGAAGTATCATATGTTTTCCAGGATCTTCACAATATTCCGGAAGGCTATGAAGTACCGGAAGGACGTGTGAAACCATGGGGAACCGGACATGCCGTATTAAGCTGTATCAATGAAATCGACGGACCATTCGTTGTAATCAATGCAGATGACTATTATGGAAGCCATGCATTTAAGATGGCATATGATTTCCTGACAGAGAACGAAGATACCGCAGATACTTACAGATATATGATGGTCGGCTATAAACTGGAAAATACTTTGACAGAGAATGGCCATGTGGCAAGAGGTGTGTGCGTTACAGATGAAGAAGGACATCTTCTTAAGATCAACGAGCGTACCCATATCGAAAAGCATGACGGCGGCACAGCTTATACAGAAGACGATGGAAAAACATGGACTATGCTTCCGGAAGGCAGTACAGTATCCATGAATATGTGGGGATTTTCAGCAAGCATTCTGAAAGAGCTGAAAGACAGATTCCCTAAATTCCTGGATGAGAATCTGAAAGTAAACCCGCTGAAATGCGAATATTTCCTGCCATTTGTAGTAGATGAACTTCTCGGTGAGAAGAGAGCAACTGTAAAAGTTCTGAAATCTATGGATAAATGGTATGGTGTAACCTACAAAGAAGATAAACCTGTGGTAGTAGCTGCCATTCAGAATTTAAAAGATGGAGGGCTGTATCCACAGAAATTATGGGAGGAATAATTGAGTGGAAATTAACCGGGAAATAAAGAATATCACCAGTGCATTTGTTCTGGAAGATAATCTGACAGAATGTGTTCCTTATGGAAGCGGACATATCAATGATACTTACCGACTGACTTACGGTACAGGCAAACATTATATTCTTCAGAAAATGAACAGGAGTATTTTTACCAAACCCATAGAACTGATGGAGAATGTCAGCGGTGTTACTGCCTGGCTGAAGAAAAAGATCCAGGAAAACGGTGGAGATGTGGAGAGAGAGACTCTGAATCTTGTGATGACAAAGGATGGACTTCCTTATTATGTAGATGAGGACGGAGAATACTGGAGAGTATATTTATTCATTGAAAATGCCACATGCTATGATATGGTAAAAGATGAGGAAGATTTTTACCAAAGTGCAGTTGCTTTCGGACATTTCCAGAGGCTGCTTGCAGACTATCCAGCAGAAACTCTTCATGAGACCATCGTAAATTTTCATAATACGGTGGACAGGCTGGATAAGTTTAAAACTGCTGTGGAGAAAGACGTATGCCACAGAGCAGCAGATGTGGAAAAAGAGATTCAGTTTGTGCTGGACCGCACAGAACTGGCACATGTCCTGTGCGATATGCAGAATCAGGGAAAGCTGCCGTTGCGTGTTACACATAATGATACCAAGCTGAATAATATTATGATCGATAATGCAACGGGAAAAGCCATCTGTGTGATTGATCTTGATACTGTAATGCCGGGACTTTCCGTAAATGATTTCGGTGATTCTATCCGCTTTGGCGCAAGTACCGGAGCAGAGGATGAGAAAGACCTGACGAAGGTGTCCTGCGATCTTCACTTGTATGAAGTTTATGTCAAAGGTTTCATTGAAGGCTGTGGCGGTGCACTGACTGAGACAGAACTGGATATGCTTCCCATGGGAGCAATCCTTATGACCTTTGAATGTGGAATGCGTTTCCTCACAGACTATCTGGAGGGAGATCATTATTTCAAGATTCATAGAGAGGGACATAATCTGGATCGCTGCAGAACACAGTTTAAACTGGTGAAAGACATGGAAGAAAAACTTTCCCGGATGAAAGAGATTGTAAATAAGTATAAACAGGTATAAAAAAACGTACATGTCCATAAAGACTTGTGTTTATGAACTGATTCGGATAGAATTATCCTGCGGGGATATGAGAGAAATCATATTTTCGCAGGATTTTCTACAATACATGATGTGCCAGGCAACGGTATTTTACAGTTCTGAATATAGGGTGCTGTAAAATACAGAGGTAAATTTTGCAGATGTGAAACAGGATATCCGCAGAATTTTATAGATTACACTCAGAATTATCAAGGATATTTCTGATGCTGTGAACTAATATAGGTATTGTTGAAAGAGAAAAAACAGAAATTGCAAAAAACAGGTATTGTAGCAGGAAGACAGGTTAGGAGGAATTATTATGGCAATTTTAGTTACAGGTGGAGCAGGCTATATTGGAAGCCATACAGTTGTAGAATTGCAGAACGCAGGATATGATGTTGTAGTTCTGGATAACTTAAGCAATGCAAGTGAGAAATCTCTGGAAAGAGTTTCCAAGATCACAGGCAAACCAGTGAAATTCTACAAAGCAGACATCCTGGACCGCGATGCTTTAAATGAAGTTTTTGATAAAGAAGATATTGATTCCTGTATTCATTTCGCAGGTCTGAAAGCAGTTGGAGAATCCGTTGCCAAACCCTGGGAATATTACGAAAATAACATTGCAGGAACCTTAACACTGGTAGATGTCATGAGAAAACATAATGTAAAGAACATTATCTTCTCCTCATCTGCAACTGTATACGGAGACCCGGCAATTATCCCGATCACAGAAGAGTGCCCGAAAGGACAGTGCACAAATCCATATGGATGGACAAAATCCATGCTTGAGCAGATCCTGACCGACATTCAGAAAGCAGATCCGGAATGGAACGTAGTTCTTCTCCGTTACTTTAACCCGATCGGTGCTCACAAGAGCGGAACCATCGGCGAGAACCCGAATGGTATCCCGAACAACCTGATGCCTTACATCACACAGGTGGCA
>ENA-OVGE01002358-OVGE01002358.1-human-gut-metagenome-genome-assembly--contig:-NODE-2358-length-12510-cov-2.941630_pt1 | contig 12510 bp, 13 predicted proteins | sample MGYA00237769_ERZ505417 | MGnify/ENA primary metagenome ERZ505417 (study PRJEB26158, sample SAMN06016403) | human gut metagenome | biome: human gut; feature: ankylosing spondylitis patient; material... | reverse complement strand
CAGGCCGAGGTCGAAGCGCGTCGCACGGCTAACCAAGCGCGAGCCGGCTCTAAGAGTCGTCAAAAAGAGCAGCGCGACGAAGAGCGCTTCACGGAAGAGGCCACACGCTACGAGCCTCGCAATAAGTCCCCCCGACGTCGCCGATCTTCGGCGGAAAAGGTCGGAGTCGAGAAGCAGACAGGTGAAGCAAAGTTTGCAGAAAAGACTGACGATGCCGCGTCTGTTGTTTCGGCTAAGCCCAAACGCCGCCGTCGCCGTCCTAAAAGTGACAAGGCAGAATCCAAGCTTGAACCGTCATGACCGAAGCCGTAATCGCGTTGGGTGCCAATCTGGGCGAGCCCAAAAAGGCGCTTGAACAAGCGCTCAAAAGGATCAGTGAGATTGAGCAGACGAGGTTGCTCAAGGTAAGCTCTTTTTACCGCACGGCACCAGTTGACTCTTCCGGACCCGACTATGTCAATGCTGTTGCGACGGTGGAAACGGAATTGGAACCGGAGGCGTTGTTGCGCGCACTTTTTGTCATTGAAAACGAAGCGCATCGCGTTCGTCCGGAGGGAGTACACAATGCTCCGCGCACGTTGGATTTGGATCTGCTTTTATACGGTGACGTGGTTCAGCAGACACCTTTTCTGACTCTGCCGCACCCGCGCATGCACGAACGCGCCTTTGTGCTGGTTCCGCTTTTGGAAATTAAGCCGGACTGCCGGATTCCCGGTAAGGGGGCTGCCGGTGACTTTCTAGAAAGTGTCCAGGATCAGGCGATTAACCGCCTGCCGTGAAAAAAGCTTTGCGTCCAATGCGAAATACCTAGCAACACAAGTGTTATTTCGTGCGAAAATTATCGGCAATTTTCGATTGCCCGCGTTCATGCCTCAGAAGACGCGGCTGCGATAACAAGAACGAAGTGCCCAATGGGCAAAACGGAGGAACACAAAGTGAAAAGTAAGATTTTTGCCACGCTTGCCGCCGGTGTCATGGCGTTAGCTTCCTTTGCCGCGAGTGCTGCCGATACGCTTCGCGTCGGTACGCATCCGACCTTTGCGCCCTTTGAGTTCCTCGACAGCGCCAGTCGTGAATACGTCGGTTTCGACATGGATATGATCCGCGAAATCGGCAAGCGCATGAACGTTGAGGTGGAATTCGTCAACATGGGTTTTGACGGCCTGATTCCCGCGCTGATGACCAACAACATCGATATCGTGGTGAGCGGTGTAACTATTACAGAAGAACGTAAAAAGCGCGTTGACTTCTGCGAACCCTATTACCAGGCCGGTCAGGGTCTGATGATTCGTGCCGGAGACGAAGCCAAGTATCAGAAGATCGAAGATCTGCACAACAAGACGATTGCCGTGCAGATTGGCACGACCGGCGCCGAAGTGGCCAAGGGCATCCCTGGTACCAAGATCAAGGCTTTCAACACAAGTGCAGAAGCCTTCATGGACCTGAAGATGAACGGTAGTGATGTGGTGATTACCGACCGCCCGGTGATCGGCTACTTTCTGGTGACCAATGCGCGTGCCGCCAAGGGCCTTAAGCGCCAGCCCATGCAGTTTGACAGCGAGTATTTCGGATTTGCGGTCAAGAAGGGCAATACGGAATTGCGCGACAAGGTCAATGCTGCCATGAAGAGCATGAAAGATGACGGTACTTACGACAAGATCTACGCCAAGTGGTTCGGCGAGTCTTAAGCGTCTGAAAAATTGTTAAGATCAAGCGGCCGCCTGAATGACGCTCAAGCGGCTGTTTATTTTTTGCCTTTGGTCTGATTCTTCGCTTTCGCTCTTTCTGATGGAAAACTCAACAAAGATTTTGGCTGGCGCCACGTGTGCTCTGGCGGTTGCGGCTGTCGGCGGTTGCTGGTTTTACGGTATCTATTCGGCCGGAAAAACATTTGATGAAACGGCTATCAGCAATTTTTCGACCGTGTTGCCCGCTGAACTTGCTGCTCGGGTAACGCAGTACGAGGGCGGATTTTTCAAAAAAACGTTTCAAGTGACGTTTGAAGCCGTGGGAGGTATCCAACTCGGAACGTTCAACGGACAGGCCTATCCCGGGCTTACGACGAAAGTGGAGCTCACGCGTGCGCCTGATACCAACTTCGAGCAGGGGCTGTTGAGAGCGGGTGTGCAGAACTTTGATGATCGCATCGAAGTGTCGTATACGGAGTGGGACGCTATCACGTCCGGTAGCCAGGCTCTGCCGAGCGCTCGACTCACATACAAAATCAAGCCGTTTACAGTTGTGGCCGGCGGACAGTGTTCATTTGAAGACTTTGAGTTCGATATTGAAACGGGTAAGACTCTGGAGATTCGTGCCCGCACGCCGGGTTTATCCTGTCGACCGGTCGGCCAACCGGAACTGAAACTCGGCACGTTTGAGTTTTCTTTTGTGTCGGATGCCGAACCCATAGCCAAAGCACTTAATGGCGAAAATTCGGGACTTGCACAAACATCCTTGACAATGAAGCTCGGTTCGATGGTGGGGGCTGCAGCTCGCTTTGACGGATTTGATTTCAAACTTGATCTGAAGCCGGAAGAAGGGGCAAAAACGTGGACCGAAACCTTGAGCTTCAGGCTCAAGAACCCGGCTTCTCCGGCTCTTTATCTGGAGCTCGGACAGATCGGCGCGATTGATGACGTCAGCGGTTCGGTACGTGTCACAGGCATTACTGAGGAGCTCTGTGAGCAGGTTGCGCAGATTCTGCTCGGTCCGTCATATCTGCACGATGATTTGCTGACGCTGACTCTGATGAGAGGTATTCAAAACGACGGGGTGGCTGTCGAAATTGATCCGCTTTCCGTGTCGATTGACGGAAGTCGTGCAACTTTGTCGGGTGCTTTGAGGGCTGAATCGACCGGGCAAGGAAATCAGCCTGTCGGTCGTTTCCAATTTGAGTCGGACGAATCCATTTTGCCGCCGGAGTTGATTGCCGATGCGCTTATGCAGGGCTTTGTCAAGCAGGAAAAGAACAAGATCAAGAGCGAAATCGTGCTCACGCCTGAGTACGGAACGGCCAATGGACTGCAGCTGTATTGACGTAATACGAAGGTCGGATGTTCGTGTCTTCTCACCGGAATCGGCCTCAAAAAAGACTGAGTCAGAGGAAGGTCTAAAAAATTTGATCGCACTCTTGCATTTTTCGAAAAGCTCTGTAAAATGCGCATCTCTTCGAGAGATAAACGCCTCGAAGATGAAAAGTGTGCCGGTGTAGCTCAGCTGGTAGAGCAGCGCATTCGTAATGCGAAGGTCGGATGTTCGAATCCTCTCACCGGCACCACAAACCTCTCGTTTGCGAGAGATGCAAATTGCCTCGACAGCCGAAAAGGTGTTGAGGCTTTTTTTGTTGTTCGTGCGTAATGATTTGATTTTTAAAGAAAAAAACAATATCATTGCGCTCTTTCACATCCTTGCCACACCGATACGACGCTCGGGTGGCTTATTTCCGTAAGGAGGAATCAATGCGTCATTACGAACTGTGCGTCATCGTGCACCCGGATCAGTCCGAACAGGTTCCCGCGATGATCGAACGTTACAAGAATCTCGTTCTTGAACAGGGTGGCCAGGTCCACCGTGTTGAAGATTGGGGCCGTCGTCAACTCGCCTACCCGATCCAGAAGCTCGTCAAGGCTCACTATGTTCTCATGAACATCGAATGCACGGACGCTACGCTTGCTGAAATCGAAAACGGATTCCGTTTCAACGACGCCATCTTGCGTCACCTCGTCGTCAAGACCAAGAAGGCCGAAACCGCTCCTTCCGTCATGATGAAGAACGTTGAAAAGGAAGAAGCCAAGAAGGTTGCAGCCGAGCCCGCCGCTGAACAGGCTCCGGCTGAAGTTGAAACCGCCGAACAGGCTTAATCCAAACAGATTTTTAGATCGTCGCGAGAGTGGATTCTGAAAACAGCGTCGTCATCAGCGCGGTTCTCCTCGAAAAGAAGGACTTGTGCTACACGCCGGCAGGCATAGCGGTTTTCGAAGCTCGGTTTCATTACGACGGGCAGCAGTTCGAAGCCGGGGCGATGCGAAAGGTCGAGTTTGATTTCACCGCCATGTCCTTTGCCGATACGGCAATGCGGCTCGATAAGGTGGAGCTCGGCAAAGAGATTCAGATGCGAGGCTTTCTCGCACAGCGCTCTCTCAGAAGCACGAAGCTGACGGTCCATATCACGGAATTCAAAATTAGGAGTTGAAAAATGGCTTTTGGTGCAAAAGGTAAGGGCAAGCCCCGCCGTGCCAACCAACAGAATGCGCTCTTCAAGCGCAAGAAGTTCTGCCGTTTCACGGTTGAACATGTCGAACAGATCGACTACAAGGATATCGATACCCTGCGCGACTTCATTCAGGAAAACGGCAAGATCATGCCGGCTCGCCTGACCGGTACGAAGGCGCACTACCAGCGTCAGCTCGACACGGCGATCAAGCGCGCCCGCTTCCTCGCTCTGTTGCCCTACACCGACAACCAGGGGACCCGTTAATCATGCAAGTCATTCTTCTCGAAAAGATCAATCACCTCGGTGATCTCGGTGCCATCGTTAAGGTTAAGGATGGCTATGCCCGTAACTTCCTGATCCCCCAGGGCCACGCCAAGCGTGCGACCAAGGCTGCGATCGAAGAATTCGAAGCTCGCCGTGCCGAACTCGAACGCCTGCAGGCTGAACGTATCGCTCAGGCTCAGGAAACGGCTGAAAAGCTCAACGGCCAGGTGATCGAAATCACGAGCAAGGCCGGCGTTGACGGCCGTCTGTTCGGTTCTGTGACCAACGCCGACATCGCTGAAGCTGTTGACAAGCTCGGCTTCCAGATCAAGAAGAGCCAGGTTCGTACGCCGCTCGGCGCCATCAAGAGCGTGGGCGACTTCACGATCACGATCGGCCTTCTCACCGACATCACCGCCGACATCGTCGTGCGCGTGGTTGCCGAAGCCGCCTAATTTTTCGGTAGGTGCCTCCACACAGGAGGCATCGACTTGAAAAGTCGGGACGAAACCGGATCTTTCCGCAGGGAGAGGTTCGGTTTTTTTATGCTCAAAGTCAACGTGTGAGCTTCGTTTTGACGGTGTAACCGCACGTTGCCGACTCTGTTCGCTGGTGCTGTCATCCGTTAAGATAGGGCACTTCACAAAATTGAATATTGTAGGTTTGGTATGGCCGGATTTGATGACGAGATTCCCGCTGGAGCAATGGATGAATTGATCTCCGCAGACACGGAAGATATGTTGCCTGATGTGCCTCTGTCGGCGCAGACACCAGTGATGTCGAATGGTTCCCATGATCCGGAAGTGGCCTCCGTGCGCTTGCCGCCGCAGTCGGTAGAAAGCGAGCAAAGTGTCTTGGGCGGTCTGATGCTTGACAACAACGCGTTCGATCAGGTGGCCGACGTTCTTACGCCTGACGATTTCTATCGTCGCGAACACCGTGTGATCTATGAAAAGATCCAGCAGATGTGTTCCGAAGGGCGCCCCGCGGACATCGTTACGGTCTACGGAGAGCTCGAAGCCGAAGACAAAGCGCGCGAAATCGGCGGGTTGGCTTATCTCAACAGTCTGGTTAACAGTACGCCGGCGGCTGCCAATATTCGTCGCTATGCCGAAATCGTGCGCGACCGCTCGATTCTGCGTCAGCTCATCACCGCAGGCGAAGAGATTGCCACGAGCGCACTTTCACCCGAAGCAGCCGATGTACCCACGCTGTTGGATCAGGCGCAGGCCAAGGTCTTTGCCATTGATGAAAAATCCAATAAGGGCAAGCGTGGTTTTCGAGTGCTTGAGGAACTTGCCGGTGAAGTCACGCAAGAAGTGCAGCAGCTCTATCAGATGCGCAATACCGACGATGTCACGGGATTGCCCACGAGCTTCAAGATTCTCGATCGTATGACATCCGGTCTGCAAAAGGGCGATTTGATCATCGTTGCCGGTCGTCCTTCGATGGGTAAGACCTCGTTTGCCATGAACATTGCCGAATATGCCGGACTGACACTTAAGATGCCGGTTGCTATCTTCTCGATGGAAATGAGTTCGGTGCAGCTCTGCAAGCGTCTGATTAGTTCCGTGGGCAGAATTGACGCGCAGAAAATGCGCCGCGGCCGATTCGATGATGCCGATTGGCAGCGCTACACGGAAACCGTAAGCTTAATGAGCCAGGCGCCGTTTTACATTGACGACACAGGCAACCTTTCGGTCAACGAATTGCGCAGTCGTGCCCGTCGTTTGGCGCGAAAAACGGGTGGTTTGTCTCTTATCGTTGTGGACTATTTGCAGCTGATGCGCGGTTCAAGCAAGAGTTCGATGGAAAACCGCGCTACGGAAATTTCTGAAATTTCCCGTGGTCTCAAAGGTCTGGCGCGTGAAATGGAAGTACCGATTATTGCGCTCTCGCAGTTAAACCGCGGCGTGGATGCACGAGCCGACAAACGTCCGATGATGAGCGACCTGCGCGAATCGGGTGCTATCGAACAGGACGCCGATATCATCATGTTCATTTACCGCGACTGGGTTTACAACAAGGAGTCCGGGGATCCGAATCTGGCTGAAATCATCATCGGCAAGCAACGTAACGGTCCTACCGGCGTGATCAATATGCGTTTTGACGGTCAGTACACACGCTTTGACAACCTGGCCGAAGAGGGCGACGTACCGCCCGAGTACCAGTAACGTTTTTTATGGAGCGGCGAAACCGATCTCGGCTTGATGGTACGCGGATTTCCGCCGGTATCAGCTACAAAAAGTTGAGGCTGCTGGAGCCTCGAACCACCTACTTAACAGAATTTAGAAGGGAGGCGGCGCTTCCTCCCCTGCATAAATGCAGGGGTTTCTGCGCCGAATTTCTATGATCGACACATTGCTTTCAGTGGACTGGACCGGAATCGTTTTATGGATCTGCGTGGTGGCGCTGATTCTCTGCGGCGTGGCCGGAACCGTGGTGCCGGCTTTGCCTGGTATTCCTATGATTTTTCTAGGCGCATTGCTGGCTGCCTGGATCGGAGACTTTCAACACATTACCTGGGTGCCGTTGGTGGTGCTCGGAGTACTCACCATCATTGGGCTGGCTGTCGATTGGGTAGCTCAGACCATGGGAGCGCAACGGGCGGGTGCTTCGAAATGGGGCATTATGGGTTCTCTGGTCGGTACCGTCGCCGGGCTTTTCATGGGCATTGTCGGCATTCTTTTTATGCCGCTGGTAGGAGCCTTCATCGGGGAATACATTGCGCAGCGCGATTTACGCATCGCCGGCAATGTCGGCTGGGCGACCTGGGTCGGTATGATGGTGGGAACTGTCGTCAAGCTCGGTCTGTCTTTTGTCATGATCGGTATCATGTGTTTTGCGCTTTGGTTCTGAGTCGAACCCTAAAATGAAAAAACGGGAGGTCGAACGAGTCGACTTCCCGTTTTTCATGGCGCTGCCGTTTAGAGAACTTCGCTGGCGTAGTCAGCCAAACGGCTACGTTCGCCGCGCTGCAGCGTGATGTGGCCTGCATGGGACCATCCGCGGAACTTCTCAACGACGTAGGTGAGCCCTGAGGAACCCTCGGTTAGGTAGGGCGTATCGATCTGCGCGATATTGCCCATGCAGACGATCTTGGTACCCGGACCCGCGCGTGTGATGAGCGTTTTCATCTGCTTGGGCGAGAGGTTCTGTGCCTCGTCAATAATGACGAATTTGTTTAGGAATGTTCTGCCACGCATAAAACTCATGGACTTGATGCGGATGCGGCTACGGATGATGTCGGCCGCGGCGCTTCGTCCCCAGCTGCCGGCACCGCGGTCAGCCTTGTTGAGCACTTCCAGATTGTCTTCCAGAGCGCCCATCCAGGGGGTCATCTTTTCTTCTTCAGTGCCGGGTAAAAAGCCGATTTCCTCACCGACGCTCACTGTGGCACGGGTAAAGATGATTTCGGAAAAGCGGCGCTCTTCCAGAGTTTGTGCAAGCGCTGCCGCCAATGTAATGAGCGTTTTGCCAGTTCCGGCTTGTCCGAGCAGCGTTACAAAATCAATGTCCGGATTCATAAGAAGATTCAGTGCCAGAGACTGTTCCAAATTGCGGGCGTGCACACCCCAGACGGCGTTGCGCGGCTGCATGAAGTCCTTGATTGTACAAAGCGTGGCGACACCTTCGGCAACGCTTTTGACCTGGCCCACAAAAGAGCCGTCTGTCGCCGCGACGAACTGATTGACTGAAAGACTCATTGCCAGCGGACCTTCGAAGCTGTACCAAACGCAGCCGTCGCTTTGCCAGCTCTTGAGGTTGTGAGTTTGCTTTTCCCAGAAGTCGGGTGCGACCGAAGCGCAGCCGGTGAAGATCAGATCGGCGTCGTCAATGGCCTTGTCGTTGAAGTAGTCCTCGGCCGTGAGCCCCATCGCTGTAGCTTTGATGCGGATGTTGATGTCTTTGCTCACGAGCACCACGCGCTTATTGGGAAAGAGCTCGGGCAGGGCGCGCACGACGGCCAAAATCATATTGTCAGCCTTGTCGTGTGGAAGGCCTGCCGGCAGTTCGCGGGGATTGAATCCGAAGTCCTGAAAATAGAGTTTGCCCCGGGCTTCTTTGTTGCCGAGCGCGGCCAGTTCCACGCCGTCTTGAATGGGTCCCGTGCCTGATTCGATCAAGCGATCAATCGTACGGCTTACCTGACGCGCATTGCGAGCGATGTCGGTTGTACCGGTTTTGTGGTTGTCAAGCTCTTCGAGCGTGACCATCGGCAGATAGACGTCGTGCTCCTGAAAGCGAAAGAGGCATGTCGGATCGTGCAGCAAAACGTTGGTGTCCAGTACAAAGATGCGCGGCAGTTGGCCAGTGGAACTCGAACGCGGACTGCGAAGACGGGCGACGTTGGTGGCTTTTTCGGGAATAACGGCAGTTGGTTCGGAAGCAGTGGCAGCCAGGGTTGAAGGAGTTTTCTTGACGGTCTTGCTCGATTTCGCTGTCTTTTGGACTGCAGGTTTTGGAGAGGTCTTGTCTGCAACGCGGCGGGTTCCCTTTACAGCTGGCACCTTAGTTTGGGATTTGGTAGCAGATTTCCGGGAAACGGGCTTTACCGTCGGTTCTGTGCCGGAGACGTCTGTTTTCTTGCCGTAGGCACTTGCATCGAGAATTGTGCCGCGTTTGCGGGGAGCTTCGGGTAGAGGCATATCGTATCTTTTGTTTTCAGCTAAAAAAGCAGCCGGATCGAAAGAACCGGCTGCAGGTGTTCTTAAGTTTGCTTGAGAATGGACGGGTCTTTGCGCACGGCGGTTCGAATCCCCGTGAAGATGGCGTTGGCAAGTCTGGCCTGATGTCGGGAATCACGCAGGCGGTTTTCTTCCTTGGGATTACTTAAAAACGCCGTTTCAACGAGAATGGACGGCACGCCCTGAGCTTTCAGAACGGCAAATTCTGCGTATTCGACGGACGACTTGTGCAACGGACCGAGTTTGGCGAGTTCCGAGAGCACTTCGTCGCCCAACTGAATGCCGTAGCGCAATTTTGTTTCAGCGAGCATATCCACAACTGTGCTGCGCGCTTGAGAGGCCACGTCCTTAAAAACTGTGCCGCCGATCTCGTCGGCTCGGTTCTGGGTTTGCGCGAGCCAACGTGCCTGCAGGGAAGAGGCGCCCCCCACGCTTAACGTAAAGACCGAGGAACCGTTGGCTTCGGGCTTGATCCAGGCATCAGCGTGAATGCTCACGAAGATGTGTGCTTTTTGTTTAACGGCTACTGCCGCTCGTTTGTGAAGGGGCAGGAACACATCCTTGGTGCGCGTCATCACGGCACGCATGCCGCGTGTGCGGTTGATCTGTGCCTCAAGCTTCTTGGCGATGGCAAGCACCACCGTTTTCTCATAGGTTTTACGACGCTTGCCGATGGCGCCCGGATCTTCGCCGCCGTGGCCCGCGTCAATGACAACCACAAGCGTTTCGGTTTTGCCGGACTTTTTGGGTGGTTTCTTCTGAGTGACGCGCTGCGTTTCCGAGACGGTGTTGGGTTTGCTTTGTTGGCGCTTGACTTCCTTGACGGGATCGGCATCGGCCCCCGTTCTTGCGATGACCTCGCGCATCGTATCGGCGTTGGTCGCTTCCAGGTCGATGATGATGCGGTGACCGAACTGAGCAATCGGCTTGGAATAGTTTACGTCGGCGCGCACATCGTCTTTTAGGTCAAAGACGATGCGTAATACAGTGGGCTTGAACTGGCCGGGGCGGATGCCCGCAATGAACTTGTCCGAACTGTTGAAGTTTTTGAGCGTCTTTTCGATGTTGGCATTCAGCCTCAAGCCTTCGATATCGAGCACCAGACGATAGGGCTTTTTGTTTCGAAGCACCATATAGCTGTACTTGAGCTTGCGGTCGGACTCAACCGAAATGCGCGTACTTTCATCACCCGGCCAGATACGAACCTGCAGTCGCGGAGCGGCAAGCGCTTGAAGCGGCTGAGCGGCAACGGCGCCGACGGCGCCCAGAATCAGTTCTCGACGGGTGGTGCTCATGCGCAAACCTCCATCAGGACCACGCGTCCAAGAGGCGTATATGCTTTAAGGGAGGCGTCTCGCGAGAGATCCTTCATGCTCAACGAGATCTCTAGATCGGCATCAGGCAAATAGGGCGCAGCTTTTTCACTCCACTCGCAGGCCGTAACCATGCCCGGTCCAAAGAGCTCGCGAAAACCTGCTTCATCGAACTCCTCAGCTGACTCGAAGCGGTAAAAGTCAAAGTGATGAAATGCGAGCGTTTTGCCGATCTCATAGTCTTCCACGAGCTCAAATGTGGGACTGCGCACACGGCCGGTGACACCGCAGGCACGCAAAAGAGCGCGGGTAAAAGTTGTTTTACCAGCGCCGAGCCCGCCGTTTAAGCGAAGGTTGAATCCGTGTTGAGCAATGTCGGATTCATGCGCCAAAAGTGCTTGGGCAACACGTCGGGCAAAAGCTTCCGTGTCTGCCTGTGTCTCGAAAAAAACTGTGATGATGTCGGCCGTTTTCTGCATGAGTGCAAGTGTAGTGCATACGCAAGGCAAACGGCTCGAAAACACAGGTAAAAAGGCGCAAATTCAGGTAACTTACTGCATGGTTTCCACTGTGCCCGCTTGTTTGAGTGCTTCCGGACGCAGTCGCATGGAAATAAGCCATAGCGATAGAACCAGCAGAGCGCAGAAAGCGGATGCAAGTGCATATTTCCAAGCCGATCCCATCACGATCGGCACCCAGACGGCAGCAGAAAAACAAAATGACGCGGTGATGAAAAACTGTTGAATGGCGGCGGCCATGCCGCGGTTCTTCGGAAAGTAGTCAAGATTCATCGCCATCATGACCGGACGCAGAAGCGCCATGCCCAGCGAATAGAGAACCGGAGCGATCAGAAGAAGTAAAAAACCTGGCTGTGTGAGGTAGTCGAAGACAGCTGCCAGTACGGAGCCCGCGAGAGTCAATAGGGAAACGATGACGATCATGCGTTTGGGGCGCAAACGTTTGGCCAGGCGAATGGAGCCCCAGGCACCGGCAAAGGACGCGAAAATGAGCGGAATAGAGAGCCAACCGAATTCGTCGACGTCAAGTCCCATGACTTTGATGACGAAGTCGGCCGAACCTGCGGAATAGAGGATGCCGCCCATGAAAAGAATGCCGTGGGCGACAACGCCCGTCATAAAGGCGCCGTGAGTGAGTCCCTTGGCGTAGTTGCTGCAGATGACCGAGAGATTAAAGGCAGAGCGGTCGGCGGCGTTGAGCGTCTCCGGAATGCGGAAGTAAATGAAGAACGCAATCGACAGCGAATAAACCATCAGGAAAAAAAACACGGCGTGCCAGCCGAAGTACATGACGATTTGGCCGCCGACGACGGGGGCGAGTGCAGGCCCCGCAGCAAAGAAAAAAGCGATCATTCCGTTGACGTTGGCCGCTTCCGGTCCGCTCCAGTTGTCGCGTACGATCGCTTGCGTGACGACTTGACCGACAGCCGCACCGATGCCTTGCAAAAGCCTCCAGCCGTATAGTGCCCATAGTGACTGACTGAAGGCGGCGCCGACGCTGGCTGCGGCAAACAACAGCATGCCGCCGATAAAAGTTGGACGACGCCCGTAGCTGTCGGAGAAACTTCCTGCCACCAGGCTGAAAAAAGCGTAGGTAAAAAGGTAGATCGTGAGCGACTGCTGAACGGCCACGAAACTTACGCCGTAGTCCTCGGCCATCGCGTGAAAGCCAGGCATGATGCCGTTGGCCGCAAAAGGCCCCAAGCTCGAGGTGAACCCGAGCGCTGCGGCATCGCGAACACGCGGATGGCTGGGGAAAGACTGAAGAGGAGGCATCACGACAGGAAAAACAAAAAAGACGACTGTCTGAAGAATACACCTCAAGGTCGTCCGACAATTGCGTCAAACCGAGCTATTGAGCGAATTTTCCCGAGAAAGAGACGAGTAGAATCGGAAACGTTCCGAAACATATTTGTCGATCAACTTATGTCGGCGTACCGGTGATGTGACGACCGATAACAGCGATGCAGCGAGTAACGATTTCGATTGATGATGAGATAGCTCAAGCTTTTGAC
>ENA-OVGE01002349-OVGE01002349.1-human-gut-metagenome-genome-assembly--contig:-NODE-2349-length-12542-cov-2.862897_pt1 | contig 12542 bp, 7 predicted proteins | sample MGYA00237769_ERZ505417 | MGnify/ENA primary metagenome ERZ505417 (study PRJEB26158, sample SAMN06016403) | human gut metagenome | biome: human gut; feature: ankylosing spondylitis patient; material... | reverse complement strand
CTGATAAAAAATTCTTGTAATTCATTTCTTTTTTATATGTTTACAGGAATGGACAACAAAGTAATATCATGAAAAAGACTCATTTATTTGGTATTTATATTGATAGGCTTGTTGGGAGCTTGCCAGAACCACCCCCAAAGCATACAAAGTAAAATGGTCAATATCAGCGACAGTTCCATGATAGATATTAACCATTATGAGGTCAAAAAAATCAGTGTTGGGGAAAACATCACCAATAAGCCGATGGCTTCTCAGGTTATCTCAATGAACGGGGTAGATAAATACGTTATGTTGGACGAATTCTACCTCTATGTTTTTGATTGGCAACAAGGAATACTCGAAGATTCTGTTTCGCTTCATCAATGCGGCCTTCTTAGGAACTGTTCCTGATTTAATTATATAAATTCTGATTCTATTATCATTTACAATGATGGCAAGAAAACTGTCTTTTTAATTGACTCAAACGGAAATATTCAAAAACGTTGGAATATCCCCCGAAGTGACAATTATACACAATGGGTCTCTTCAGTAGATGCACTGAACGGGACACGTATTGAATCCGACCATGAAAAGTTTCTGCTTTCCGGAAGCATATTGGGTGCACTAAGCCAAGCGAAAGGTTTGACCATCCCCATATCTGAATGCTTATACAAGGAATCAGGCGAATGGAAATCTGTTGCTCATTATCCTGATTTATATATGCAATATAATTGGGGAGGATATTATATGAATTGCACATACGTAACTAAGGATTCAAAAGGCCGCTACCTGTATAGTTTCCCTATATTGGATAAAGTATTGCGTTATAATAATGATTTTTCATTGTGCGATACCATACCAATGAAAAGCCGGTACGATAAGGGCATTGAAGAATCTGCATTTGACGGTTCAGAAGATGAAACTAATGAAATCCGTTACTATATCAGCCAAACTACTTATTCCAATATCATATATGATCCTTACCGGAATCTCTACCTGAGACTTGCAGAACATCCGTTACAAGACTGGAACGAGAAAGGAGCATTTTGCAAACCGTTCTCCATCGTCGTATCGGATACGAAGGGAGAAATTTTGTCGGAAAGCAGCATCTCAACGGATTACAAACAGTTCCATTACCAAAACATGCACGTTTGCAAAGAGGGAATTGCCATTGCTATGGAAAATCCCGACGAGAACCACATCTATTTTGCTTGTATTAAAATTAGTGGAACATTTAAATCAACAGCACAATGAATAAACGTTATTTTCTATTGCTGTGTATTTTTTGCTTATGCGCATGTAGCCGACAAAAAGGCGGAGCTATAATAGATTTGACCGACATAGGACAGAACGAAATCGTTGTTCCTACAGAAAGCATTTACTCTTCCATAAAATTCATTCCGCTTGAGACCCACGGGCAAAGCATATTGAGCAGCCCGAACGTGTTTGGAATGGACGGCGACAACGTGCTGATTTGGGACCAAGACGAGATTCTGAGATTTGATTCCAATGGAAAATTCCTGAACAGAGTGGGACGGTTAGGAAAAGGACATGGAGAACACGGGCGTATCAACTCCGCCAATTATGATGAAAACAAGAAAATTATCTATGTCGGAAACATGGGAGGTTTCATATATAAATACGACCTTGAAGGCAACTATATAGGACAGTTCAAGATAGCCGAAAACGGTGAAATCCTCCAGACTGTCAGGTTCAACAAACAGTTGGACGCCTTGGTGTGCGAGACGAGGAAGTATTCTGGCGAGGGGCTTCAGGTCAGCCTTCGTACAGTGTCGCCTGAAGGAGTCGAGAAAGGTACATATCCTATATATGAAGATAACGAACAGGTTTCACGTAGTATGACAAGGACCGGCATGCTTCGTAATACTTCGGAGGGAGTCATGTTCATGCTGCCATTTGACGACAAAGTGACTTTACTTACCCAACAAGGTATCATAGACACATTAACGATGGATAGAGGCAATCTTCGCCCAAGCAGGAAACTATGTGAAAACTGGGATTATGCGGACGAACTCTACAGGACGAAGTATCAAATCGACAACATTGTGGTTACAGATAAATACTTTTATTTAACCGTGACTATGGACAAGGAGCAGTGTGACCTACTGATAGACCGCCGCTCGCATGCTTTTATCCACGATAAGAAGTATGATTATGGAAGTGAATCGGAGCACCTTTCTTTAAAAGGATTCAAGCATGTAAGTTTTTGGCCTTGGGTGGCATTCAATGATAAGGCGGTGGATTTACTGCCCATAGACAGGTTTGACGACAACGACTTGGAAGTCCTAAAGAAAATAGCGGTAAACGATTATCCATTGAACGACATGTCCAATCCCATCTTAGTTGTCGCAGAAGAAAAATGAAATATAAAACAGTTAAACTGTATTAAAAACATTAACGTTCATATGTAAACAGCACACTCTTCACTCCCTATTTATATACCTTTGAAGAGAATTTCAACCCTATAACTTTTAATCACTAAAACCATGAACAGTACTCGCATCAGCAAACTGATTCTTAGTTTACTATTTTTATGCCTGGCAACCACAGGCCGTGCACAAACCTTCCCTCGCCTGCTTCTGGGTGGAGACTATCCCGACCCGTCCATCATCAGGGAAGGAAAAGACTTCTACATGACGAACTCATCTTTTAATTATGCACCAGGACTACTCGTCTGGCATTCTACCGACTTGGTGAACTGGACACCCATAGCCCGTGCACTCCATGCCCTCGACGGTTCGGTATACGCCCCAGACTTGGTGAAGTACAAAGGACGTTACTATATCTACTATCCCGCTGCCGGAGCCAACTATGTGGTCTATGCCGACGACATCCGCGGCCCGTGGAGCCAACCGGTGAAACTCGACCTGACGGGCATCGACCCCGGACATGTAGTGGGCGAAGACGGCAAGCGGTATTTATATGTAGACAAAGGTGCCATAGCCCCGCTGAGCGATGACGGGCTGAAAGTGACGGGACCGAAAAAGACCGTCTACGAAGGTTGGCAATTCCCCAAAGAATGGAAAACCGAAGGCAATGGCGACATGTTCCTCGAAGGTCCGAAACTGTTGCACAAGGACGGTTATTATTATATGGTATCGGCAGAAGGCGGCACGGCTGGACCGGCCACGAGCCACATGGTGGTTGTGGCACGTTCCAAAAGCGTGTTCGGGCCGTGGGAAAACTCTCCCTACAATCCTTTGGTACATACCTATAGTGCAAGCGACCCTTGGTGGTCGAAAGGACACGGTACGCTCATCGACGATGCCGAAGGAAACTGGTGGGTGGTGTACCACGCTTACGCACAAGGCTACCACACGTTAGGCCGGCAGACACTGATAGACCCGGTGGAATGGACGGCCGACGGATGGGTCAAACTGCGGCATGACTCCCGTCCGCTCCCGACACAAGCCCCTGAAAAACACGGACTGGAACTCTCCGACGACTTCACGGGCAAGCAGCTCGGCCTGCAATGGACCTTTTGGAAGGAATACGCCCCCGAAAGCCTCTCGTTCGGCAAGGACGGCATGAGCGTCAAAGCCAAAGGCAAGACACCGGCAGACGGACGGTTGCTCATGGTTACGGCCACCGACAAGAACTATGAACTCACGACGGAAATCACTCTCGGAAAAGGAAACACGGGCGGCCTGCTCTTGTTCTATGACGAAAAAGCATACGCCGGTGTCGCTTCGGACGGAAAGACGTTCACGATATACCGCAACGGGGAAAAAACCGAAACCATGCCGTCCGATTACCACAAGCATTTCCACCTCCGCCTGCTCAACCGTGCCAACCGCGTGACCCTCTCTGCCAGCAAGGACGGAAAGTCATGGGATGAACTGGCCACGGATATCGACGTGTCGGGACTTCATCACAACAACTACGGTGGGTTCTATGCCCTTCGTCCTGCACTCCTGTCCGCAGGAAAAGGACGTACTACCTTCCGCAACTTCACCTACCGTAACGCCACACCGCAAGAAAAAGACATGGCGGCCTACCTTATGGTATTCCATCAGGACGAAGACCACTGCCTGCATGCGGCCATCAGCCGCGACGGTTATACGTTTACCGCTCTGAACGACGGCAAGCCCATTATTGCAGGCGATACGATTGCCGACCAGAAAGGTATCCGCGACCCGCACATCTACCGTGGTCCGGACGGCGGCTTCTACTTGGCCATGACCGACCTGCATATTTATGCACAACGCGACGGTTACCGCGATACGGAATGGGAGCGCGACGGAAAAACTTATGGCTGGGGAAACAACCGTGGCTTGGTGCTGATGAAGTCGTTCGACCTCATCCATTGGACGCGCACCAACATACGTTTCGACCAAATGTCCAAGGAATTTGCACAAATAGGTTGCGCTTGGGCGCCGGAAACGGTCTACGACCCCGTCACGGGACGGATGATGATTTATTTCACCATGCGGTTCGGCACCGAGCAGAACAGGCTTTATTATGTCTACGTAAACCAAGATTTCAACCGTATCGAGAGCACTCCGCAAATCTTGTTTGAATACCCCTCGGGAGCGTCTGCCATCGACGGCGACATCACCCCGATATGGAACGAGGAACGGCAAAAAATGGAATATCACCTGTTCTACGTGGCGCATGAATCCGGTTCGGGCATCAAACACGCGGTTTCCGACCGTATCGACGGAGGCTACCGGTTCGACCCGCGTTGGATAGACTTTGAACCGGTGGCCTGCGAGGCGCCTAACGTCTGGAAACGCATCGGTGAAGACAAATGGGTGCTCATGTACGATATATTCGGTATCAATCCACATAACTTCGGTTTTGTAGAAACCAGCGATTTCGTACACTTCAAAAACTTGGGACGCTTCAACGAAGGCGTGATGAAGACCACCAACTTCCGGTCGCCCAAGCACGGCGCAGTCATCCACCTGACCCAAGAAGAGGCCGACCGGCTGGAGAATTATTGGAACGGGAAAAAACAGAAATAACCGAAGAAAAATTACCTCATCCCCAACCGCGACACAAGGAAAGCTAATCCCTGTGCCGCGGTTTTCTTTTCTGATTTAACGTTCTTTATACTTTTCACAACAGGTAGTTTTAATTGTTCATTCGTATAAACATAAAACGAATGACTCAATTTATATCGAATCACACTTATGAACAAAAACATGAAAAGCAAAAGAAACAGGTTTAGGACGCTATTGGCATCCTGCCTTATCGTATGTGCCGGCCATACCGCAATGGGCCAGGAAAATGGCCTTCGCCTGCACTTCGATTTTAAAAACATGAATGGTACTTCCGTCTCAGATACGGAATGTTCCGGTATCACGGCCTCACTCAAAAATGAAGCTACGGTAAGCAAAATGGGAAAATACCGCGTACTCGATCTCGGTAGCGGAAGCGGTTATCTCGACCTGACAGAACAAGCGGGCGAACTGTTCAAAGGGATGGATACGTACACCATCTCCATGTACTACCGCGTAGACGAGAAAGCCTCACTTTCCGGTGCCGGCTTCTTCCTTTGGACATTCTCCTCTTCTGCGGCCTGTACGGGGTCGGAGGGCAAGTACTCTGCTTACCGCCTCAATGCCCAACGCTTTGCCAACGCCACAGGAGGATACGGCAACGAAACGGCTATAGAAATCGGTGGAGAAGCGGCCAAAGGAAAATGGACACACGTCGTGTACACCCAAGACGGACAAACCGGTACGCTCTACCTCGACGGAGTGGCCAAAGGAACGAACACCGAGATGCCCACCAATTCATCCAACTTCACCACTTCTGTTCCTTACGCATGGATCGGACGTCCCGCTTTTACAGCCGACAATTACCTGAAGCAAACTCTTGTAGCCGATGTCCGCCTCTATGACCGTGTACTGGGAACATCGGAAATCGGCGAACTGGCAGCCGCAGTTGACGATTTGGAATACGAATATACTTACGGCAATCCGGGCGACTTCACGGCATTGCAAAATGCCATCAATGAAGCCCAGGAATATATCGCTTCACATGCCTCTTCTTACACAGGCGCAATCGTTGCACTTTACCAAGACGAAGTCAATATCGCCCAAGACCTCGTAAACGAAGGTAAAGTAAACCAAAATGCCATCGACCGACAGCTCGAAAACCTCGCATCAGCCCGTACGGCCTTGGAAGCCGCGGCAGGATTCGATTTCGATGTCACAGGCATTACGACAGGATACAACACAGAAAGAGGATTCCGGCATCCCGGTGCCCTCCATACCGATGCCGACTTTGAACGTATCAGGAAACAGCTCAAAGCCGGAAATGAAAAAGTCGTAGCAGCCTACAATGTATTGGTCAACGCCGGATTCTCACAGTCTACGGCTGCTACAAATCCCGTACCGACCATCATACGCGGAGAGGGAGTAGGAGAAAATTACATTAATGCAGCGCAGGGAGCTTCTATCGCTTACCAAAATGCCCTGCGGTGGAAAATCGACGGTTCGGAAGAACATGCCAAACACGCAGTGGATGTCCTGATGAAATGGGCACGCGTCACCAAAGGCATCGGAGGCGACTCCAATTATGCACTAGCTGCAGGACTATACGGATATGCCTTTGCCAACGCCGCCGAACTCGTGCGCGACTACGAAGGATGGTCTGACGAAGATTTCACCACATTCAAACAATGGATGCTCGACGTGTGGTATCCATCTTGCATCGGCTTCCTGCGCGGCCGCAACGGGACTTGGCAAAATTCGGGAAAATGGTGGGAATGCCCCGGACATTACTGGTCGAACTGGGGACTTTGTAACGTATTGGCCGTCATGAGTATAGGCATCCTTTGCGATGACGTATTCATTTATAATCAGGGACTTTCTTTCTTTAAATACGATCAAGTGGGTACTTTCACCGACCCGCGTACTTCCGACCCTATCCTGAACGACGGACTGACCGAGTTTTTAGGCAACCTTGTCGTCACGACACAAGAATCCGATTTGGAAGCCGGAGCTTACGGCAAACTGGGACAAATGCAAGAAAGCGGCCGTGATGTAGGCCATGCCGCCATGGCCGGCGGGCTGGCCGTAGACGTAGCCCACATCGATTGGAACCAGGGCGATGATTTGTTCTCTTATATGGACCACAGACTGGCAGCCGGTATAGAGTATTTGGCGGCACAAATGCAAAGCGTACAAAACCTGCCATGGACTAATTACCATTACGGTACGAGTGGACTACACTGGAGCGATGGTAGGACATGGATACAAACCGCCCCCGCATTGGGAGAACAAATACGTCCTTACTAGGGTACCGTCATCGGGCACTATGAAGGCATTAAAGGCGTAGAAATGCCTTTCTCCAAAGCGGTCTACGAAAAAATGGGCATCGACGGCGGCGGACAGGGTAACACCAGCGGAGGCTACGACCACATGGGCTATTCCGTATTGATGAACACCCGCGACTTCCCTACTCCCGAACAAATACCCACCCCGCTCACTCCCATCATGGAATACAACGGTATAAGCGTGGAACACAACGAACTGGGCGGACTGCACAATACGTACCGTACCGAACCTACGGAAACGCTCCCGGCTGGTACGCTCGTCACCCTGAAGCCACAACTTCCCGACGGCACGACCGATACGGGAAAATGGAAATGGAGCACCGGAGAAAACACGAAAGACCTCACCGTGGCAGCCGACAGGAGCGGCATCTGGCGCGTGACATATACGAATGAAAACGGTGTGGAAAGCGAACAGATGTTCAGCATCGCCGTGGAAGGCGATTGTGGGGAAAGCACAATCAACCCGACCATAACCTACAATGGTTCCACACATGCAGCGACTTCCATCAACGTATTATACAACAGCGAAGTGTCCTTATCCATATTCGGTGTGGGAGGCTATGGAAGCTATTTGTGGGAAACCGGCAGTACGGCTTCTTCCATCACCCTGCCGCACGTCACGACCTCACGTACCGTTTCCGTCATCCATACCAACCAAGGCGGACGTCGCCAGGAAACCGTCTTCCGTATCAATGTACAGGCTGCACGCCCTGACATCATCGTCAACGGCGGACGTTATACGGATAAGAACATGATGATCGTGGAAAAAGGCGACAACGTGACGCTCACGGCCACACCGGCAGATGCCATGACAGGAGGAACTTACTTGTGGGGAGACGGCTCTACCAAAGACTCTCTCACCATTAATAACGTGCAAACTTCCGCCTCTTATACATTGGATTATACCATAAACGGCCAGACAAATACCATCACTTATCAAATCTATGTAAAAGAAACGGGATACCGCAGTGTAACACCGGGCAACTACTACATCCGGCACAAGACCTACGGAACGTATCTTACCAATCATGGCAACGACGACTATCCCTCGTTCGAGCCTGAAGATGAGTCCAATAAAGCTGCACAACAATGGAACGTCGTCAACACTCCTCCTTCTACGACCTACGGTTTCCAGTCGGTTTTGGACGGAACCTACTTGACCGACGAGGGGTTGTGGCAGGAAACCATGACCAAGCCGTTCCGCTTCAGTGGTGCCGTAGATATTGAAACATTAGCCATCCAAAAGTCGGCCCGTAGCGGTAACATCTATTGGCAAGTGGCAGAAGACGGCAGTATCGACTTCGCTGCGACGGAAACCCCGAATGATTACCCGTTCGAATTCATTCCTGTAGAAGGCAGTAAGGTATCCGAAACGACCGGCGGTAAAATTGTGACACGAACGATATATTATTCAATGGACGGTATACAGTTGGAGCAGCCCCGTAAGGGTATCAACATCCGTCAGACCACCTTCACCGACGGTAGCGTAAAACAAGATAAAATCATTATCCGCTAAACGAAATATTCACTATTGCACAACGACCCCACAAAGAGACCATTAAAAACCGTTACGGTCCAAAAAAAGCAGTGAACTGCAAGGGCAAATGAAATAAAAAAATTATATTTGCACACCGAACGGAATATGAAAAAATGGATTTCTCTTTTTGGGGTCGTTTTCGTGACACTATGGCTCGCAGGCTGTAGTGCGGAAAGCAATGTGAAAAAAGGAGATAAATTCTACGCCATCGGAGAATATTTCGAAGCGGCTGCCGAATACCGGAAAGCTTATATGCGGACCAAACCCAAGGAACGGGCCAAGAGGGGCGAACGGGCCTATAAAGCCGCAGAATGTTACCGGCGTATCAATTACACCTCACGGGCTATCGGGTCATACCAGAATGCGGCACGATACAACTATCCGGACAGTATCGTTTATTTTTATTTAGCTGAAATGCAACGCAAAAACGGCGATTACAAAAAAGCGTTGCAGAATTATGAGATTTACCTTCAGTACAAACCGGACGACGTGTTGGCACGTCACGGCCTACAGGGCTGTACCATGGCGCCCATCTGGAAACAGAAACCTACATTGTATTCGATAAAGAAAGAACCGCTACTCAATGCCCGCCGTTCGGACTATTGCCCGATGCTGACAGGGGATGATATGGACATGCTGTACCTGACTTCCACACGCCCACAGGCTACAGGCAACGAACTGAGCGGCATCACAGGAATCAAGTCCGGTGACATCTTTATCTCCCGAAAAGACGATAAAGGGAAATGGCAGTCGCCGGAACAGGTAGAATCCGAGATAAACAGTGAGTACGATGAAGGAGCTTGTGCTTTCTCGCCGGACGGCAAAACGATGTATTTCACCCGTTGCACGCATGACCCCGAATATCCGCGATATGCACAGATTTATACTTCGGAGCGTACGGATGCCAGTTGGGGCGCACCCAAATTGTTGGAAATCACCAAAGACACTTTATCCTCCTTTGCCCATCCTACCGTATCGCCGGATGGCAGATGGCTGTATTTCGTCTCCGACATGCCGGGAGGATTAGGAGGCCTGGATATCTGGCGAATCGAAATAGGAGAACACGGGTTAGGCGGAGTGGATAATCTCGGCGAACCCATCAATACTCCGGGGAATGAAATGTTCCCTTCGTTCCGTCCGAACGGAGATTTGTATTTTTCCTCCGACGGACACGTCGGCATGGGCGGCTTGGACCTGTTCAAGGCCGAACAGGACAGTACGGGCGCATGGACCGTAGAAAACCTGAAATACCCGATGAATTCGCAAGGAGATGATTTTGCCATGACTTTCGACGGACTGCACAACCGGGGATTTTTCAGTACCAACCGAGGCGATGCCCGAGGGTGGGACCACATCATGAGTTTCGAATGTCCGGAAGTATTGCTCACGGTCAAGGGATGGGTCTACGAAAAAGACGGCTATGAACTGCCGGAAGGCTTGGTTTACATGGTAGGCAACGACGGAACCAATCTAAAGTTGAGCGTGAAAGGCGACGGTTCTTTTACCCAGGAAATCCAACCGAATGTAGACTATGTATTTTTAGGTACGTGCAAGGGATTCCTGAATCATAAAGAACAACTGCGAGTGGACACCAGCAGCGTAAGCAAAGAATACGTACTTCAGTTCGAACTGGCTTCTATCACGGCTCCCGTATTGGTAGACAATGTGTTTTACGCTTTCGACAGTGCGGAACTCACGGACTCTTCTACCCTCGCACTGGACTCCCTCGTCACGCTCATGGAAGACAATCCGAACATCACGATTGAACTCAGCTCGCATTGCGACTACCGGGGAAGGGATGAATACAACATCCGCCTCTCCCAACGCCGGGCGGAATCCGTGGTGAAGTACCTGATAGCACACGGTGTCGCTACCGACCGTCTGACTCCCATCGGATACGGCGAGACACGCCCGAAAGTCATCCGTAAACGATTGACGGAACGGTATCCGTTCCTGCATGAGAACGATACGTTGACGGAAGCTTTCATCAAAAAACTGCCGGAAGAACAGCAGGAAATCTGCAACGCCCTGAACCGCCGGACGGAATTCCGCGTCCTCCGTACCACTTACGGTTTGTTCGATACGCCGGACGCACCGAAAAACAACACGGAAGCAAAAGAGCAGGACAGCGCTACACCACAAGAATAAGGCGGAAGGAATACACTTCGCTTCCGCCTTTCATCTTTCCTTATGCCTATTTCAACCCGAACTTTACCGGCAAAGAAAACAACACCCTGACGGGTTTGCCGTTCTTATATCCGGGCTTCCAATCAGGCATCATGCCCACCACCCTCACTGCTTCCTGTGCCAAATAAGGATGAGGACTTCGCAACACCCTGATTTGACCGATTTCTCCGTCCTTTTCCACCACGAATTGCACATATACCCTTCCGCTCGCTTCTTCAGATACACAAACAGGCGGATAGTGGATATTCTTAGACAAAAAGGCCATACATGCCTTTTCACCTCCCGGAAACTCAGGATTCTGCTCCCCAGGCATAACGGCATTCCAACCGGTGCTTGTCTTACGTCCCTTCGTTTCTTTCCGAAATTTCTCCACTCGTTTCTTTATTCCGGCAAAACAAGCGGTATCCTTAGAAACGGACTCTGCATTTTCACGAAAATAGAAAGAGTCCCCATCGAAGAAAGATTTTTTCGTTTCATCGTAATAGAAAACACGTGCATATTTCAATGACTTGGCAGTTTGATAAAACATCTTCATGTCATCGGGCATCTCCCCAGCATAAGCCCGCGTGGCTACCAACCGGTAAGAATCCCGAGCCAACTCATAGATTTCCGTACCCCGCCTTGAATCCGGCCAACGCAAACACATGAACAACGTACTGTCCCTTACCTCGAAATCCATTGTGGCCAACACTTTGCCTTCTTCTTTAAGGCTCACCAAATCGTATGTACACGCCATAGCCTGCCAAGAAAGCTTTGACGAAGAAAACTGTTCCACGGCAGAAAGCGGCAGCCCTCCGGCACGTCCCTTAAACCAAACATGAGCCCAATCGTCCGTTACCGTCCCTTCACGCAACCATAACGCCGCCCCTTTTTTAGCTTTCCCCAAGACTCCCCCGACCCTCCGTGTTTCGGATATCACCTTTACAGACGGAGTTTTCACTATGACCCAATTTTGCGATTGCACACTTTGCAATCCGACCATAAGCATCACAAGGAGACTCACAGTAGTTTTCACAAAACACATATTCCTTCATATCTAATCATAAAGCATACCGAGCATGAATGTCCCTGCCCGATATGCTTTATCGTTTAAGCCGTTATCAACGTGGAGATTTCCGTTTTCTCGCCTAAATGCTCCTTCAAAAAGGCCTTTATGCGAGCTATCAGATTCATGCAACCGTTAGTCATTTCTTCATCCTGCGTCTGATAATCGAGATCGCCACACACGGAACCTACCAAATGCTCTTTCCCGGATGTACAATAATCCAAGAATAAGTGAATTTTATTCCAACTACTGTAATCCATAAAACGTGTCAGAAAGTTGCGCTGCCTCCCCTCCATAACCACGATAAAATCAGCCTGATTCAGTAAATTGCCTACTTTATCAGGACCACTGCTTTCCGGAATCCCACTTTCATTAGAAGTGACTCCCCACATGGCCATATCGGCAGACTCTACTTCAATGTCCGGAACCTCTGCCTCTTGTATTTTCTTCTTAAAAAGATATTCTACAAAAGGTAGCCTGCAGGC
>ENA-OVGE01002341-OVGE01002341.1-human-gut-metagenome-genome-assembly--contig:-NODE-2341-length-12594-cov-4.610974_pt1 | contig 12594 bp, 9 predicted proteins | sample MGYA00237769_ERZ505417 | MGnify/ENA primary metagenome ERZ505417 (study PRJEB26158, sample SAMN06016403) | human gut metagenome | biome: human gut; feature: ankylosing spondylitis patient; material... | reverse complement strand
TGGCGCCCGACGAGGTCACGGGCGTCGAGCTGCGCCGCCGCTCCATCGACGCGCGCAAGAAGAGCGCCGTACACCTCACCTGCACCGCACGCGTCTCGCTGCGCGGGGGCCAGGCGGCCGAGGAGCGCCTGCTCGCCCGTCTCGCGCGCCGTCGCGACGACCGCGGGGTGCGCCAGGTCGTGGCCTCGACGCCTCGGCTTCCCTCGCCCATCCGGGGCAGCTACGAGAGCCGTCCCGTCGTGGTGGGCGCAGGCTGCGCGGGCCTGTTCTGCGCGCTCGCGCTCGCAAACGCCGGCCTCGAGCCGCTGCTGGTCGAGCGCGGCGACGACGCCGCGCGCCGCGAGCAAGCCGTGGCCCGCTTCAGCGAGACGGGCGAGCTCGACGTCGAGAGCAACATCCAGTTTGGCGCGGGCGGCGCCGGAACCTTCTCTGACGGCAAGCTCACCACGGGCACCAAGAGCCCGCTGCACCGCCTCGTCCTCGACACGTTCATCGAGGCGGGAGCGGCCGAGAGCATCGCCTGGGACGCCAAGCCCCACATCGGGTCCGACGTGCTCCCTGGCGTGGTCGAACACATCTGTGCGCGCATCCGCGAGCTGGGCGGCGAGGTCGCCACCCGCACGAGGCTCGTGGGAATCGACTGGGAGGGTGGCACGGCAACGCCGCGCGTGGCCGGCGTGAGACTCGCCACCACGAGCGAGGGCGGCATCGTGAGCGAGCGCCGCGTGCCCACGAGCAGACTCGTGCTCGCCTGCGGCCACTCGGCCCGCGACGTGTTCTCGCTGCTGCGCGACGTCGGCGTAACCCTCGAGCGCAAGACGTTCGCGATGGGCGTGCGCATCGAGCACCTGCAGGCAGACATTGACCACGCCCAGTACGGCCCGGCCGCGGGGCACCCCAGCCTGGGCGCCGCCCCCTACAAGCTCGTGAGCCACCTACCCAGCGGCCGCAGCGCCTACTCGTTCTGCATGTGCCCCGGCGGCTACGTCGTGGCCGCGGCGAGCGAGCAGGGCGGCGTGGTCACGAACGGCATGAGCCTCGCGGCGCGCGCGGGCACCAACGCCAACTCGGGCCTGCTCGCGAACGTGCTTCCCACGGACCTTGCGGGAGACGACGTCCTCGCGGGCGTTGAGCTGCAGCGTCAGTGCGAGCGCGCGGCCTTCGAGCTGGGCGGGGGCGGCTTCGTGGCACCCGCGCAGCTCGTGGGAGACTTCCTGGCGCGCCAGCCGTCGAGCGCGGCGGGGCGCGTGGCGCCCACCTACCCGCGCGGCGTGGCCTGGGGTGCCCTCGACGCGTGCCTGCCCGCCTACATCAGCGATACCCTGCGCGCCGCCATCCCCGACATGGCCCACCACCTGCGCGGATTCGACGACGCCGAGGCCGTGCTCACCGGCATCGAGAGCCGCTCGAGCTCGCCGGTGCGCGTCACGCGCGGGGCAGGCCTCCAGAGCGTAAGCCACGCGGGCCTCTACCCGGCCGGCGAGGGTGCAGGCTACGCGGGCGGCATCATGAGCGCCGCGACCGACGGCCTGCGCGTGGCCCAGGCGCTCATCGACAGCATCGAGAACTAGGGCGAGAGGGGCGAGAAGCGCGAGAAGGGCGCCGCGAGCGCTCGCTACGCCTCGTTCTTCTCAGCAGCGTTTTCGCTGGCAGAGGGCGCGGTGGCGGCACCCTCACCCTTCTCGGTATCGCTAAGGGAGGCAGGCAGTAGCGCAAGGATGCGCGAGCCAAGCGACTCGGCCTCGTCCGTCTCGGTGCCATCCTCGCCCGCATCGGCCGGGGCGCTGTCTTCATCTGAGCCGGACTCGCTGCCGGGCAGCAAGTCGCGCACGAGCGCGCCCACCGTCTTGAGCATGAAGCGGCGGGTCTCGGGGTCCATGTCGGCGAGATGGGCGGCCATCGCGGGCAGCGAGGTGCGCCAACGCTCGCGGGCCTCGGCCATGGTGGTGGCATTCGTTGCACCCAGCAGGCCAAACAGCTCGCTCGTGAAGCGATCGCGCTCGGCGGGCGTGCGGCCGCAGATCCAGTCGTTGAGGGCGGCGTCAACGTGGCGCGCACCCGCGGACAGGCCCTCCACCTCGACAAACGAGCAGCCATCGACCACCCAGGAGAACGGGTCGTGCTGGAAGATCCCCACGCTCGTGCTGCGGACCACCGAGTAGTCCTCCTGGTTCTCGAGCATCATGCCCACCACCGAGCTCTGCGGCAGGGTCTTGTCGACGCGCCCTGCGATGGCGCAATAGCCCTCACTGGCCAGGAACTCAGCGTCAAAGCCAGGGCCGTCGTGCGAGTAGACGCGCGAGACGCGCTCGCGAATCTCGGCAGGCGCCTCGGCGGCGGCGTAGACGGCGAGGTTTCCGCCCTTGGAGTGGCCACCCAGCACAAGTGGGGCGCCCGGGCAGGCCTCGGCCGCGTCGAGCAGGTAGAGGAAGGCCTCGGCCTGGGCCGGCACGGGACGCGCAAAGGTCATGTTGAAGTCCTCGCGCCAGCCGTCAAAGGTGGCATCGGTGCCGCGAAAGGCCAGATAGGCGGTACCATCGTCGAGCAAGAGGGTCACGGCGGCGAACTGCTTGGGCCACTCGGGGTCGGTTGTGTCGCGTCTCAGCCTAAAGCCGCCCACGCGGATGTCGCGAAAGCGCGGGCTTGCGGCCATGGCCTGCAGCAGGCGGCGGCAACTCTCGGGGTCCCACAGGTCAAAGAGGCCGTCGAAGCACTCGGCGCGCAGGGCGTCGCGCAGGCGCGGGGCGGCGGCAGACGTGATGTCCCAGCCGTCGAACTGGCCGCCAAGCGCCTCGAGCCTAAAGTTCGAGAACCACGAGAGCACAAGGCTGTCGGGCGCGCAAAGGGGCCGCTCGGCAAAGGTGTCGAGGTTGTTCTCGACATAGGTGCAGATGTTTTGCTTCTCGAGAATCCCGCCGCCTTGGGCCATGACGCTTCCCTCCCCGGTCTAGCTACTATCATGGGCTCAAGGATACCGCGCCGCAGCGCTGCGCGGCCACGCGCCGTAGGAGGCACGTAGCAATGCCGCCATGCGACCGGGACGCACGGCCACGTCGTCGCACGCGTCACGCCACATGATCACGCCGCCACACAGCCATGCCGCCGCATGCCCGAGCACCACATCGCCAGACAGGAGAGCCATGAGAGCCATCGAAGAAATCATGCGCACGAACGAGCCCTATGTGGCCTCGTTCAGGGACGTGCCCACCCACCTGCAGGGACGCGCCAAACACCTGTGCTGGCGACTCGACCAGACCGATCCCACCGACGAGGCCACACGCAACGCCATCGTACGGGAACTGTTCGGCACGGCGGGCAAGACCACACTCGTCTCGGCAGGATTCAGATGCGACTACGGCTTCAACATCCACGCGCTGGGCATGGCACTCATCAATTACAACTGCTCGTTTCTCGATACGTCGCCCATCACGCTGGGGGCGGGCTGCTTCATCGCGCCGGGCTGCGTGCTGACGTGCGCCGGCCATTCGATCGATGCCGAGCAGCGCACAGCGGGGCTGCTGACGTCTGCGCCCATCACACTGGGCGAGAACGTCTGGCTGGGAGCAAACGTCACCGTGTGCCCCGGCGTGACGATTGGCGCGGGCTCGGTCATCGGCGCGGGCTCGACCGTCGTGCGCGACATCCCCGCGGGCGTCGTGGCCGTAGGCTCGCCCGCGCACGTCCTGCGCCCCGTTACCGAGGCCGACCGACTCGGCCCCACTTCCCTAGCCTAGGATCTGCGCGAGAAGGGCCGGGCGCGCAAGGCGTCCGGCCCGTAGGCTTGGCGCCGAAGCCCCGGCGCCAAGAGCTTTTGTTGCATGGCTACAACTCGTAGTGGATGCAGTCCTTGTACTCTTCAAACAGTCGCTTGTTTAGTTCATCGCCCCCATCGAGATTGGCGCTATAGAACACGGGCGGGTGCTTCATGCCCGAGTTGACAAGCTTTTGCACGAGAGCGGCCACGATGGCATCAAGCATCGTGGCCCCGACGACCGTTGATGTCGGGGCAACCTTCTGATCGAGTCCGTCAATCGAAACGGCCGCATCGCCAACATCGCCATGGTTATCCAGAACAATATCGGCAATTTCAAAGAGGCGCTTCCCGCTAGGATGCCGCGACTCAACCGATTTTGAATACGACAGGTTCGTAATCGCAATGACAGTACCGCCCGCTTCCTTGGCCGCCATGGCCATCTCGATTCCTACGGGGTTTCTTCCCGAGACGGAGTGAACGATCAGGACATCGCCCTCTTTAAAGTCAACTTGGTCTCGTGCGACGGCACTGCCGTAGCCCGTCAAGCGCTCCATGGAACTCGTGTGGGTAACCGGCTTGGTATCGAGCATGAGCTCCCGAGCAAAGATCGGGTTAATCAACATGCAGCCGCCAGCCCGGTAGAACAGCTCTTCGGTAAGGATTCCCGCATGGCTCGCACCAAAGGCATATATCGAGTTCTTTCTCTTTACGCAGCCAAAGAGGGCATCGACGCACAGCTCCATGCGGGGCGACTCTTCTGTCTCAACCTTCTCAATCAGGCCCTTAATGACTTCAAAGTACTTGAACTCAATTGCCCCTCCAATCAAATAGTGGCGCGCCCGAAAGGTTAGTCGGGCGCGCCACGGCGAACAGGTCAGATGTCAGGCACGGGGACCTAAGCAATCAGCCTGGCAACAGCACCCACGACCATGCCCCAGAGGTCGAAGTCCTGGCCTCCGTAGACCAGCATCCACTGCTGAATCGTGTTGTTGAAGAAGTAGGCACCAAAGCCCACAAGGAAGACGGCAATGATGCCGCTAACGGCAGCGCCGACAATGGCGCCACGAACACCACCCGTCGCGTTACCAACAATAGAAGCACAGCCAATCTCGAAGAAGCAGGTCGAGATCAGGGGGATGACGACCGTCGGGAAAATTCCGGCGGCGCCGGTAATCAGAATCGTAACGATGGAGGTGACCATAGCAACCATGAAGCCGATGAGCAGGGCGTTAGGCGCATACGGGAAGATAACGGGGACATCGAGGGCGGGGATAGCGTTGGGGACGACCTTCTCCGCAATGCCCTGGAAGGCAGGCACGATCTCGGAGATAAGCATACGAACGCCCTGCAGCATGATGGTGATGCCAACGCCGAAGTAGATTGCGTGGGTAAAGATGTAAGTGAAGATGCCCGTGTTACCGTCGGCATATCCCCAGACCACCGCGGGGTCCTGGCCATTGGCAATCAGGATGAAGTACATCACGATATAAGTGATAGCAATGGTGATGGAACCCGTGATGGCAATCTCGCGCAGAAAGCCAAGCGACTTGGGGAACTTGAGGTCCTCAGTAGAGTGCTCCTTGTTGCCAAATGCCTTGCCCAGAAGACCAGAGATCACGGAAAGGCACGTCGTGGGGTGGCCGATGGTAAAGGAGTCATCACCCGTAACCTCCTTAACAAAGGGGCGCATGAGGTTCGGGGACACAATCATGTAAAGAGCGGTGAAGATCGCGGCGAGGATGATGAGCTTGCCACCCGTGAGACCGGCGTCGACGCCGGCGGCAATGAACACGAACGGGAACCAATAGAGCATGTGGCCCGTCAGGAAGATGGACTTCCACTTAGTAAAGCGAGCGACCAGGACGTTGATGGCAAATGCCACGATCATCACGATGCCAATCTCGGTGCCGTATTCCGTACCGATGTCAACGGTAGTTGAGGGCACTGCCTGGGGCATCACGGTATTAAATGCCGTCGAGATGCCATCGATGGAGTTGCCCGTGATAAGTCCGGTACCCGTCGAAAGGACGAAGAAGCCCACCGCGGTCATCACCGTGCCGCGCACTATCTCTGAGAAGGACTTCTTCTGAAGGATGAGTCCAATGCAGGCGATCAGCGCAAGGAAGATGGCTCCCTGGCCAAAGATCTCGCTGATGATGAAGTTAAGAACGGCTTCCATGCCTAGCTCCTTCCTTTATTTTTCCTAGCGCGATTCGAGGTAAGTCAAGGTCTTTTCCTCGACCTCTTTTTTGTCCATGAAGTTATCGATCTCAATCACGGGAACTTTGACCCTATCCTTGATGCGCTCACCGAGCTCACGAGAGATAAAGATGACGTCGCAATCATTGGCGCAGCATGTGTTTACGTCGCCACAGAACGCCTCGATCTCGATGTCATGAGCCTTCGCGATCTTCTGGATATTGGTGCGAAGAAGCAACGAGCTGCCGCACCCATAGCCACACACCGTCTGGATTTTTGGCACTCCCATTTGATCCCCTTTCTGCCATCGCGGGTAGTGACGTGGTCTCGTCAGCCCGCGCGAACCACAGCTAACCGTTAATGAGTGCATAAAGCGCTTCGGCCGATTCGCACGACAAAAGAGCGTCGAGGAATCCATCCTCGAGCAGCTTCTCAGCCACTCTCTGGAGACGAGCAACGTGCGCTTCCGGATCAGTGCACGCTAGGCACATGACGATACGAACAGGATCGTTATCGCAGTGGAACTGGATATCGGAATCGAACAGCGCAAGCGACAGGTCGCTCTTATTGACGCCCTCGCCGGGCGCAGCGTGCGCCAGCGCAAGCCCCGGCATTATCACGATGTAGGGACCCAGCTTGTTGACGCTCTCAATCATCCTGTGAACGTACAGTTCATCAATTGAGCCGCATTCAACCAAAGGATGCGCAGCATCCTCAATCGCTTCTTCCCAGCTTTCGGCATGAAGCCCATACCTCACATTGCAAAGGGCAACATTCTCCATCTCCCCACCTCCCTTCAGTCATGCATTCCAAGCACGGACTCGACATCCAACTCGGGGCTCTCGAGCGTGCGCAAGTTGCTATCGCGTTCGAAAATCGAAGCCAGGCTCAGCAAATCGCTTCGCTCCTTGTCTCGTATGCCAAGCACTGCTATTCCTCTCACCCGTTTTTCTCCAGCAGGGCCAAAGGCAATTGGGTGACTGAGCACCAATATGGCCGCGCAGTTGTCACGTATCCCGTCGTTAACGCCCGCGTGGACATAGGCCATACCAGGCGTAAGGACCATGTATGGTCCGTAGTCCTCAACAGCCGAGACCATCCGATCGACGTAATGCTGCTCGATATATCCAGCCCTCAGCAGGGGGTTGGCGGCCTTCCGAATCGCCTCTCTCCAGTCGTCGCACTCGACACCAACCTGAACAGCGGAGGGATCAACCACCTCGCGGACCGAACTCGTCTCACCGTCGGCAGACTTCGCTGAATAGGAGCGCAAAAACGATGAGCACAGCTTCGAATAGGAAGCCGTAGTGATCTGTCGCTTCACGGCATCGAGCGCTTCCTGATTCAGCAGGGGATCGACCTCAAGCACCGGCGCGCCTTCGCAATCGAAGTGGTTCGTTGTAATAACGAGGTCCACATTGTGCGAATCGATGTACTCCTTCGCCTCTTCCAACGACATCGGCCCCACAACATGGCAGTCGGCCAGGGCGTGGGACAGCCGCGTCATTAAAATCGAGCTTGAGGCGAGGCCAAACGAGCACGCAAACAGAACATCCAAGGCGACGGCGTCGCGAACGCTCGTCTCGTATATCGCGTCAAGGTACATGGCGATGTAGGCAACTTCGCTGTCGTTGAGAGAGATGCCATAACGGGTCTCAACAGCAGCAAGGTGCTTTCGCGTAAAGTCGTACAGCAGAGGAATAGAGCTCGTAATTTGGACAGGAACCTCCGCCTGTATCTGGATGCCATTGCGGCTGCGGTAGATTGCAGCGCGCAAATGGCGGGTAAAGCCTTCAAGTACATGCTGAAGCGATGACTCATCAATTTCGTGCAGCTCTCGAAGAGCGCAAACAAGCTCTCGCGATATACTGCTCGCCTCATCGTTGCCCGCATGTCGCTCGTCAACAATTCGACGAGTCCCGCTGAGCCTCTGCGACAGCAGGATTGAAGCAACGAAGACAATTTCTGGCTCAGTAGGCAGCAGATTGTCATACTCGCTCAGCAGACGACCAATACCGGGGTCGTCCTGCGAACCGATATCGAATTCCTCGTCCGTCGCACCCGCGGGCAGCATACATGACCGAGAAATGCGCATGAGCACAAAGGAAATAACGATTGCCAACCGTTCCTGATCGGCAAAAACGACTTGTCGGGCCTCTTGAACGGCATCGATGAGAACGGCGGCCTTATCACCATATTCCGCAAGCAACTCGTCAATTAGGAGTGGGCGCAACACGCTATAAAGCTCAACGTCAGATACGAGACCCAGGAAACAGCGCCTGACGTCGATTTCCGCACCGGCCAGATGAGACCCCACGCCCGGCTCACGAATTACTTCGACCCCGTTCTCCTCATAGAAATCGTCAACGTCACTGAAGTGAGAGGCTATGGTTTGCTTGCTAACGTGACAATAATTTGAAATGTCCTGAAACTTAACGACGGGACGAAGGGTGAGCAAGAGCTCGGCAATAGCATCGCGCTCCCGACGCTCGTAGACACGATTCTCACCGTCATCAAGCATGTCACGCAAACGAAGGCTAGACGCCTTTGACGCGGAGAGGCGGACGCCCTTTCCGGGCACCCTCTCAATGGAACAGCCATTATCCAAGGCAAACGACTCTATAGCCTTAAGATCAGTGCGCATCGTTCGGCTTGACACGTCAAACATGCGGGCGAGGGATTCCACCGTCGAGAAGCCACCGCGAACGCACAGGGCGCGCAAACACGCTCGCTGTCTCCCCGTCAACTCAATCATCTCGCACCTCCTTGATATCTATCATCGATTCGAATCTGAAGACCTTCAATTACAGAAGTCCCCCTTAGCTGCGGCAATTTTCGTGTCAGAAAAAATAGGGTATGTTTCACCGCGATTTGCATTTCATTACACGTGCCGTCGGCATAGCGGCGAAATAGGTAAGGCCAACAGAGGCAAACCTCCGCAGGCTCGTGCCGAGACGCCCTGCTCACTCGCGGGCGCACGCACCTCGCACCCCCGTCACACGTATGATGGAAACAGCGAACCCACCCAGATTGGAGAGCCATGGCCTTCGCAGACCTCACGCTAGCGCGCTACTCGTGCCGCAGCTACACCAACGAGCCCGTCTCGAGCACGGACCTCGACCTCATCGTCGAGGCCGGCCGCATCGCCCCTTCCGCCTGCAACAAGCACCCCACGCGCGTGCTCGTGTGCAACACGCCCGAGCGCCTCGCCGCGGCCGCCAGCGCCCAGCCGCGCTTCGAGCGCGACGGCAGCGTCTTTGGCGCCCCTCTCGTCCTCGTCGTCTGCACGGTCGAGGGCCAGGCCTGGACCCGCCGCGCCGACGGCCTCTCTGCCGCGACCATCGACTCGTCGATCGTCTGCGACCAGATGATGATGCAGGCCACCGAGCTGGGCCTGGGCACCTGCTGGGTCTGTGCCTTTGACCCGTCCGTCGCCACACAGGCCCTCGCCCTTCCCGAGGGCGTCTACCCCCACCACATGCTCGCCATCGGCCACGCCGCCGACACGATCGCCGCGCCCGACGCCCGCGCCGCCCGCACCATCCCCACAGCCGACTTCCTCCTGTAGCCCAGCGTGACGGAAGGACGTGCCTACTGTCACGCCGCAAGCGGGACAAAAGGCGCGTCCCTCTGTCCCGGCTCGGTAAAATCGCAGGTAGATGCCACACGCAACCGCTAGTTGACACACAAGCGGCAAAGTTCAAACCAGAGTTGGTGTCGCAACCGGGCGCGCCCGCCTAGCATCTGGGCCATCGACCACCGCGGGCTCGCCCCGCCCTACGCAAAGGACCGTCATGGACGTTCAGATCGCAAGCAGGCTCGCCAACCGCCGCCGCGTGGCGGGACTCTCCCAGGAGGCGCTCGCCGCCAAGCTCGGCGTGAGCCGCCAGGCCGTCTCGAAGTGGGAGCGCTCCGAGGCCTCGCCCGACACCGACAACCTCATCGCGCTGGCCGCGCTCTACGGCGTCACCCTCGACGAGCTGCTCTACGACACGGACGAGCAGGGCAGCGGCTCGGCCGAGCCCGAGGCGAACACCACCGAGGCCACCGATGCCGAGCAGGGCGACGACCCCGACGACGCCGCGTGCAAGGCTGCCGACCACACGCAAAACGCTGCCGACGCCGCAAGCGATACCGACGGTGCCGCCGACGCCAGCTCCGCCGCCTCGTCCAAAGACCACGTGAGTATCGGTTGGGACGGCATCCACGTCTCGAAGCCCGGCGAGGAGGTCCACGTGAGCTGGGACGGCATCCACGTGGACAACGAGGCAAAGAATGAGCACGTGCATATCGGCCGCAAGGGCCTGCACGTGCAAGACGCAAAGGGCCACAGCGTCGAGTCCGACGGGGCCGGCGGCGTCATCGTCGACGGCGTGAACTACGCGAGCTGGCGCGAGGCGCGCGAGAAGCTCGGGCCAGACCTGGGCAGCACGAGCCCGTTTCTGCGCACGTGGAACCGCATCCCCTACGGCGCGTTCGTGGCGATCGTCGTGGTGATGCTCGGCCTTTCCACAGGCACGTGGCTGCCGGCGTTGCTGCTGCTCACGATACCCATCTACCATGCCCTGGGCCGCTCGATCGACCGCCGCTCGCTCGTGCCGCTCATGAAGCGCCTCATCGCCATGGGCCTGCTCGCCTGGGTCATCTGGATGTGCGCCACCCACATGTAGCAGCGGCCCGCGAGCGTGTCGCAGGGTCGCCCACCAACGCGAGAAGCCATAAAATCTCGTTGACACCACGCGGACGGCCGCGTATCATCCCCTGCGGAAATTACAGCGGGTCACGTCCCGGCCAACGCAGGCCACACGGTTCCACTCAACGCGGGCCACACGGCCCCGCCCCATCAACCCCAAGGAGGTGCGCCATGAGCGACGGTTCCAGTCACAGTTGCCAACTCATTCTCGTCCACAACATGGGCATGGTGCGCATCCTCGGGAAGGCGCGCACCGCACGCAGGTAGCCTCCGGCCGCGCACGCTCGCGCACGGCCCGCCACCGCGCGTAGCCCGGGGCCGCCGCCAGCCGGCCACCCCACGCAAGTCCCGGGATTGCGAGGTGCGCCATGATGCTGCGCAACCTCTTCCTCCGCCTTGTCGCCCGCCGCGACAACGCCACCACCAGCACCAACGCAAACGCCCCCAAGGCAAGCGCCGGCCAGCTCGACTGGCTGCGCCACGCCGCGTCCGCACCCGCCGCAGACCTCCTCGCCGAGCTCAACACCACCGAAGAGGGCCTCAACAGCGCGAGTGTCGACACCGCCCGCGAGCTCTGGGGCGCAAACGCCCAGGTCCACGCCACCGCGCGCCCGCTTCCGCGGCGCCTCGCCGCGGCCTTCGCCGACCCCTTCACCTACATCCTCGTGCTCATTGCGACCGTCTCGGTCCTCACCGACTGGACCTTCGCCGCCCCCGGCGCGCGTGACCTCACCACCCCGCTCATCATCGGCGCCATGGTGCTCGTCTCGGGCGTCCTGCGCTTCATCCAGGACGAGAAGAGCGCCGCGGCAGCCAGCTCGCTCGCCGAGCTGGTCGAGACCTGCGCCAACGTCGAGCGCGACGGAGACGGCGGCAACGAGACCCCCGTCGACGAGATCGTCGTGGGCGACGTCGTGCACCTCTCCTCGGGCGACGTCGTGCCCGCAGACCTGCGCATCATCGCCGCGCGCGACCTGTTCGTGAGCCAGGCCTCGCTCACCGGCGAGTCCGACCCGGTCGAGAAGAGCGCCACGCCCCTCTCGCCCACCACGGCCAGCGAGCCCGCCAACGCCGCCGTCACCGACCTGCCCACACTCGCGCTCATGGGCTCGACCGTCATCTCCGGCCACGGCCGCGGCGTGGTCGTGGCGACCGGCGCGCGCACCATGTTTGGCGAGGCCACGGGCATGCTCGCGGGACGTCGCCGCACCACCGCAACCGACCGCGGCATCGCCGCCACGAGCCGCCTGCTCATGCGCCTCATGCTCGTCGTCCTGCCCGTTGTCTTCGTCATCTCGAGTGTCACGAAGGGCAACTGGGTCGACGCGCTGCTCTTCTCGCTGTCCGTGGCCGTGGGCCTCACGCCCGAGATGCTGCCGATGCTCGTGACCACCTGCCTGGGCAAGGGGGCGGTCGACCTGTCGGGCGAGCAGGTCATCGTGAAGCGCCTCGACGCCGTGCAGGACCTGGGCGGCATCGACATCCTGTGCACCGACAAGACCGGCACCCTCACCGAGGACCGCATCGTCCTCGAGCGCTACCTCAACGTTGCCGGCCAGGAGGACGCGCGCGTGTTGCGCTACGCCTTCCTCAACAGCTACCTCTCGACGGGCGTCAAGAACCTCATCGACAACGCCATCATCGACCGCGCCCGTGCCGAGGCCGCAGCCGCCAGCGGGGCGCGCGGCGACGCGGCCGAGACGGGCGACCTCGCCGCCGGCCGCTACGCCATCGACGAGCTGCCGTTCGACTTCGAGCGCCGCCGCGTGTCCGTGGTGGTGGGAGACGAGCGGGGCCGCACCGCCATGATCACCAAGGGCGCCATCGAGGAGGTGCTCGCCATCTGCAGCGCGGTCGAGGTCGATGGCACGGCAAAGCCACTCGACAGCGCGTTCGCGGCGCAGGTCACGGCACGCGCCGAGGCGCTCGCGAGCGAGGGCATGCGCGT
>ENA-OVGE01002339-OVGE01002339.1-human-gut-metagenome-genome-assembly--contig:-NODE-2339-length-12601-cov-4.159095_pt1 | contig 12601 bp, 12 predicted proteins | sample MGYA00237769_ERZ505417 | MGnify/ENA primary metagenome ERZ505417 (study PRJEB26158, sample SAMN06016403) | human gut metagenome | biome: human gut; feature: ankylosing spondylitis patient; material... | reverse complement strand
CGGCCACCGCCGCGTGGATGCGCCCCTATATCACGGCCGCCTATCGCAGCGGCGTCATCTCCGGCGTCAGCGCGGAGACGGGCATGGAGTTCCGACCCAATGCCGCGCTCACCAAGGCGGAATGTGCCGTGATGCTGCAAAATATGCTGGATCTTCCGCAGCCAGACACACAGCCCGTCTTCTCCGTGGAGGAGGGCGAGTGCATCGCGAGCTGGGCCGTGCCCTCTGCCTCCGCGCTGCAAAGTGCCGGGCTGGAGCTGACGCCGCTGGCGGACGGGACGCTCACGCGCCGCGAATGTGCCGAGCTGCTCTACCAGCTCTCCACGCTCTGCCAACAGGACGTGCTTGACCAATTCCGCTGGGACAGCTAAGTCCTGTCTGAAGCAATACAAAACGGCTCCCCGCGTGGGGAGCCGTTTTGATGTGCTTTTATGGTTACCGCGCCTCGAGCCAGCGGAGGATGTCCGCATAGACAACCTCGTGGTTGCTCTCGTTGAGCATCTCGTGACGGCCTTCCGGGTAGATGCGGATGGTGACATCCTTCATGCCGCTGCGCTTGAAGGCATCGATGCAGGTCAGAACGCCGCGGCTCATGCCGCCGACCGGATCCTTGCCGCCGGAGACGAACAGGACAGGGAGCTGTTTGTTCATCTTCGCAAGATTTTCCGGCTTTTCGTTGCGCTCCACGCCCGAGAGCAGGTCACGCGCGAGGCCGACCGTCGCGTCGAAGCCGCACCACGGGTCCGCCGTATAGGCATCGACGACCTCGTCCACGCTGCAAATCCAGTCATTCTTCGTGCGCACCGGGGCAAACGGCTTATTGTAGCTGCCGAACATGAGGTTCGTCACGAGCTTGCTCGTGTTCGTCTCGCCGACGCGCTTTTCCTCGAGCTTGCAGACGAGTTGCCCGGCCTTGACCTTCGCCATCGGCTCCCAGCCCGTACCGGAGATGACCGCCGCGTCGAGCGCGTCCGGATACGTGTAGAGATACGTCCGCAGGAGGAAGGAACCCATGCTGTGGCCGAGGATATAGTACGGAAGGCCAGGATAGTCCGCCGCCATCTTGTCGTGCAGCGTCTTCTCGTCGGCGACCGCGCTCATCCAGCCGCCGCGGAAGTAGCCGTAGAGGCCGTCTGTGACTGAGCCGCCGTGACCCATGTGGTCGTCTGCGGCGACAACGTAGCCGCGCGCGGCCAGAAAGCTTGCAAAATCGTCGTAGCGCCCGATATGCTCCGCGATGCCGTGGATGATCTGTACGACGGCCTTCGCCTCGCCCTCTGGCGTCCAGAGTCCGCAGCGGAGCTGTCCGCCGCCGTTCGATGCAATGTAGAATTCCTGCATACTTACCGATCTCCTTTCCTGGTTGGGGACACCACCGGTAAAAAAGTTGCGGCGGCGCCTATTAAGTACGAATTATTGGACATAGTATCTGCTATACTGTTCCCAGAAAACAAAGGAGGGAACCGCCATGAAATACAACAGCACGAACAATGTGATCCAGCTTTATCCGTCCGCGCCCGCCGTCCGTGAGGGGCTGGACTTCGCTGCCGTGAACCGCCGGGCCACGCTGCGCTTCCGCGCGGCGGAGCGCCGCCGGAACGTGGTGAACGCCATAGAGTCGGCGGTGACGGCGCTCATCGGCGTGGGCTTTGCAGTCTGCGTGGCGCTGACGCTCACCATGCTGTAACGCGGAAGGGCGGCTCGTCCGTCAGGCGGAAGAGTTCGCCGCCGCTCCACAGAAATTCCGGGAGGACAGGGTTTGGCGCATGGACGCCCACGTCCAGCAGGGCGATGAGGTCGCCCGCCTTTACGGACGGAAGAATTTGACGGTCGGAAATGCGGTCGCGCAGCGACGGGCCGCAGCCGACGACATCGTACATATGGAGCTGGCGCACGTCGTCCATCCTGCCGCCCACAAGGCGCAGCTCCTGCCGCGGGATGCTCCCCGGCCAGAGCTGCACAGGACTTGGGAGGTCTAAGACGATCATGGGACGCTCCCGCTCCTTCACGGCGAGCACCCGCGTGATCAGCATACCCCGACCGGCTGCGAGCCATGCACCCGGTGCGGCGGAAAAGCGGATCCGGCTCGTTCCGGCGACCTCCCGCACCTTGGCGGCAATCTGTGCAAGCTCTGCGTCCGGCGCGCCGGTCTGCCGGGAACTGCCCGGGCCTGCGCCGAGGTCGCAATGTGTCATGCGTCCGCCGCCTCGGTCGCGAAATTCGCGCATCCAGTCCAACAGGAGCTGCGTCTCCGCCGGATAAAGCTCGGCCTCACAGGTGTTTTCCGCGAGCCAGAGTCCGAGGCCGACTTCCGCGCCCTGAGAAGCATAATAGTCCGCGAGAAAGAACGACTCGCGCTTCGTCATGCCGAATTTGCTTTTTGTGGACTGCACGACCGTCTTTCCGCGCCAGTGCAGCCGCACGCCAGGCCAGACGCGCAGGAGCACGCGCTCTGGCAGGAAGCCGGGTCGGAGCGCCAGATCGTCCAGCACAAGCTCCGCACCGAGCTGCGCGGCAAGCCGTTCGCCCGCTTCGTCCGGCAGCTGCGGCGCGTAACGAATCTGTTCTCCCGAAAAGCCGCAGCGCTCCGCGTGTGCCAGCTCTGCCGCCGATGTACATTCGACGCCGCAGCCGCTCTCGCGCAAAATCGAGAGGACGGCGGGATTCGGATTCCACCGCAGCGGGAACCAGAGCGCGAAGCCCGCGTTCCACGAAAAAGCCGTGCGGGCCACTGCCGCGTTCTGCCGCAGGCCCGCTTCGTCATACACGTAAAACGGCGTCCCGATGCGTTTTGCCGCCTGCCGGAGCGTCCGCGCCGGCAGGAACACCTCGCCGCTCATCGGTTGTCGCGCCGGTTGTTCTCGTAGAGAATGACAAGGCCCTTGAGCAGCAGATTGCGGTCGTAGATGATCTTGCGGCGGCACATCGGGAGGATGAACCGCGCGATGCCGCCCGTGGCGACGACGGTGGCCTTCTGGCCAAGCTCTTCTTCGATGCGCTCGATCATGCCGTCGAGCATGGCGGCCGTGCCGTAGACGCTGCCGGAGCGCATGGCCTCGACCGTGTCGGTGCTGATGCACTTTTTCGGCGCGTCGAGCGAGATGTGCGGCAGCTGCGACGTGCCGCTCGCGAGCGCCTCGAGCGAGATGCCCACGCCGGGGATGATGGCCCCGCCGAGCACGCGCGCCTCGCGGTCGATCACGGTCATGGTGGTGGCCGTGCCCATGTCGATGATGATGAGCGGCGGTTTATGGATGGCCAGCGCGGCGGCCGCGCCGACGACGAGGTCGCTGCCCATGGTGGCGGGATTGTCGAGCGCGATGTTCAGCCCTGTTTTCATGCCGGGGCCGACGACGAGCGGGCGGATGCCCGTGATCATGCGCACGGCGGCGATGAGCGCGCCGTTGATCGGCGGCACGACAGACGACAAAATGGCGCCGTCGATGTCCTCCGGCGCGATGCCGGAAAACTCGATCACCTGCCGCAGCGAGATGGCGTACTCGTGCGCGGTCTTGTCGCGGTCCGTCTCCAGACGGGCAATGTTGCGGATGCCGGACTCGTCGAGAAAACCGATCACAATATTCGTATTGCCAACGTCCAGAGCAAGCAGCATATCAGTCCACCGGGCCTTTCTTGCCGGCCGCGATCAGCCGGGTGATGGTCGGGCTCAGGACGAGGTTCACGCCCAGCTCGAGCAGGAAGTTCACGCCCACGAGACCTGTAACGATATAGGTCGCGACAGCCGTGCCGCCGGCCCACGCCTGCAGCTGCGGCTGGAAAAACAGCACCATGGCAAGCACGAACAGCCCGGTGTTGACGACCGGGGCGGCCGCGGCCGCGACGATGACGCCCGCGAGCGCGTGCTTTTTGCCGATGGCGCGATAGAGCGCACCGGCGACGAGGCCGGCCGCCGTGCCCTTGATGAGGCAGACGAGCACGGTCATGACCGGGCGCGCGGAAAACATGATGTAGCCGCCCTGATCGGCGCCGGTGACGACGGCGATCGTGACGACGACGCCAAACACGAAGCCGAGCCACGCGCCGGCGCTGACGCCGTAAACGGCTGCGCCGACCACGATCGGGATCAGCACGAGCGACACGGCGAACGGGCCGACCTTGATGAAGCTGCCGAGCAGCTGCAGCACGACGACGATGGCGGTGAAGAGTGCAAGCCCAGCCAGACGCCGGGTCTTACCATTGCTGTTGTTCATTTTGAATACCTCCTAAGCTGCTGTTCCCGCTCCGGGCGGGATATAGCGCACGAGTATGATACCCAATCCGGCGCAAAAAATCAAGAGCGGACGTGCAAAGTTTGCACGTCCGCCCATGACAATTTTTGATGATGCAATTACTTCAGCGCATCCACGGTCGCCAGATACAGGGCATCCGACCCGTCGGACGGCATGCTGAAGCCGGTGCGCGGCGAGAAGCTGAAGCCGTTGAGCGTCGGGCCGTCCTGCAGGCAGGAGCGCTTGAACTGCTGGCTGAAGAGGCGGCGGCAATAGCTGCGCAGCCACTTCTTGAGCGTCGCGTGGTCAAACTCGTCGCCGTAGGCGATGTCGGCCAGGCGTAGCACCTTCTCGGGCGCGAAGCCGTGATCGACCAGGTAATACAGGAAGAAGTCCTGCAGGTTATACGGGCCGACGGAGTCCTCGCTCTTCTGGGCGATCTCGCCGTTGCGCGTCGGGGGCAGCAGCTCGGGGCTGACCGGCGTGTCGAGCACGTCGAGCAGGGCCTTGGCGAGCACTTTGTCCTCCGTCGTCTCGGCGACGTAGCGCACGACCATCTGCACCATGGTCTTGGTGGAGCCGGCGTTGACGTCGTACATGGAGATGTGGTCGCCGTTGTAGGTGCACCAGCCGTCGGCAAACTCGCTCATGTCCTCGGTGCCGACATGGATGCCGCCGTCGGCAAAGCCGTTGGCCACGTCCATGAGGATCTGGGTGCGCTCGCGCGCCTGCGAATTCTCATACACGACGTTGCGGTTTTCGGGGTCGTGGCCGATGTCCTTGAAGTGCTGCATGACGCTCTCGCCGATGTCGATGACGCGCACGGTCGCGCCGAGCTGCTCGGACACGATGATGGCGTTGGACTTCGTGCGGTCGGTCGTGCCGAAGCACGGCATGGTCACGGCGGTGACATAGTCGGCCGGCAGGCCCATCATCTTCACGGCCTCGGCGCAGATGATGACGGCGAGCGTGGAGTCCACGCCGCCGGAGATGCCGACGACCGGGTGCTTGAGATTGGCATACTGCATGCGGCGCACGAGGCTCGCGGCCTGCATGTGCAGCAGGCGCTTGGCCGCGGCGTGATAATCGGCCGGATCGTCCGGGCGGTAGGGGTACTTGCCGAACGGGCGGGTGAGCACGGTCTCCTCGACGCCCTCGCCCCACTCGGTGACGACGTAGGACGCAGCGTCGCCGGTGAAGGTCGCGTCCTTGCGGCGCGCGGCGATGAGCAGCTGCACGTCGAGCTCGGTCACGATATCGGAGCAACCGTCCTCGGCGCTCTCGAGCACCTTGCCGTCCTCAGCGATGAGGCACAGGCCGGAATACGTTGCGTCGGTGCTCGACTCGCCGAAGCCGGGAGCCGCCAGCACGACGCCGGCGTGCAGCCGCGCGCTCTCGGCGCGCACGGCGGTGGTCACGCGGCAGGCGGAGTCCGTCGCCATCGGGAAGCCCGCCATCTCGACGAGCACGGTCGCACCGGCGAGCGCGTGGCGCACGGCCGGGGACACCGGGGCGGACACGTCCGCGCCGACGAGCGCGGCAACGTTCAGCTCGCTGACCGCGCTGTGCTGGAACAGCTGCTGCGGGTGGAAATCGACCGGGCCGAGGGAGCCGATCTGAATATCGTCGAGCAGCGCGCCGGGCAGGGCGAAGTGCTTGTCGCCCGGGCAGCTGGCCGGCACGACGCCGAGCAGCTCGCCGTTGCACACGGCGGCCGCCGCGTCATACACCTTCGCGCCCTGCGCGACCGGCAGGCCAACGAACACGAGCATGTCCTTGCCCTCGGACGCCTTGACGACCTGCTCGAGCGCGGCCGCCGCGCCCGCGAGCAGGGTGTTCTGATAGAACAGATCGCCGCAGGTGGCGCCCGTGAGCGTCAGCTCCGGGAACACGAGCACCTTCACGCCGAGGCGCGCGTGCTCGTCCATGGCGCGGATGACGGCATCCGCATTGAACATCGGGTCTGCTACCCGGATCTCGGGAGCAGCCGCTGCAACCTTGATAAATCCGTGTTTCATGTTGATTCTTCCTTTTCTCTATTCTAATTTGCTTTCTCGAATGTAAAGAGCGCTGCATCGTAAAACTTCAGCACCGCGCCGCGCACGGGCACGTATTCCTTGGCCGATGCCGTCACGGTGACGGTATCGCCGTCCGCCTCGGCGTGCGCGGTCTCGTCGAGCACGGGCAGGACGTTGGCGTTGAGCTCCTGCGCCAGCTCGTCGAGATGCTGGGCGTAATAGTCGCTGTCGTGCGGCGGCGTATAGCCCGGCACGGGGTCTGCGCCCCACGTGAGGCAGAACACCACCATCAGCACCGACAGCAGCAGCACGAAGCCGCCGCCCACGGGCCCGAGCCAGCGGGCGATCTGCGCGCCGGGCTCCTCCTTCGCGGTCGGGTCCGGCGGCGGGACGATCTTCGGCATGGCTTAAAACCGGATGCGCGCGGCGATATAGTCCTCGAGCTGCTCCATGGGGATGCGCTCCTGCTGCATGGAGTCGCGGTCGCGCACGGTCACGCAGCCGTCGGCGGCGGAGTCGAAGTCGAACGTCACGCAGTACGGCGTGCCGATCTCGTCCTGGCGGCGGTAGCGCTTGCCGATGGAGCCGGCCTCGTCATAGTCGCACATGAAGCGCTTCTGCAGCTTGTGGTAGAGCTCGGTCGCGGGCTCGGAGAGCTTTTTCGACAGCGGCAGCACCGCGCACTTGAACGGCGCGAGCGCCGGGTGGAAGTGCATGACGACGCGGGTGTCGTTCTTGGCCTCGTCCACGACCTCCTCATCATACGCCTCGCACAGGAAGGCGAGCGTCACGCGGTCGGCACCGAGCGATGGCTCGATGACGTAGGGGATGTAGTGCTCGTTTTTCTCCTGATCGAAATAGTCCATGTCCTGACCGGAGAACTTCTGGTGCTGGGTCAGGTCGTAGTTCGTGCGGTCGGCGACGCCCCAGAGCTCGCCCCAGCCGAACGGGAACAGATACTCAAAGTCGGTCGTGGCCTTGGAGTAGAAGCTCAGCTCCTCCTTCTCATGGTCGCGCAGGCGGAGGTTTTCATCCTGCATGTTCAGGCCCTTGAGCCACTCGTGGCAGAAGCTGCGCCAGTAGTCGAACCACTCGAGATCGGTGTCCGGCTCGCAGAAGAACTCGAGCTCCATCTGCTCGAACTCGCGGATGCGGAAGATGAAGTTGCCCGGCGTGATCTCGTTGCGGAAGCTCTTTCCAATCTGGCAGACGCCGAACGGGATCTTGCGGCGCGTCGTGCGCTGGATGTTCTTGAAGTTGACGAAAATGCCCTGTGCGGTCTCGGGGCGCAGATACACCTCGGCAGCCGTGTCCTCGGTCACGCCCTGATGGGTCTTGAACATGAGGTTGAACTTGCGGATATTGGTAAAGTCGCTCTTGCCGCAGCCCGGGCAGGGGATCTGCTGCGCGCGGATGAAGGCGACCATCTCGTCGTTGGTCATGGCCTCGACGTTCACGTCGGGCATGGGGTTCTCGGCCAGCCAGCCCTCGATGAGCTTGTCGGCGCGGTGGCGCATCTTGCAGGACTTGCAGTCGATGAGCGGGTCATTGAACGTCGTCACGTGGCCGGAAGCCACCCAGACCTGCGGGTTCATGAGGATGGCGGAGTCGAGCCCGACGTTGTAGGGGTTTTCCTGCACAAACTTCTGCCACCACGCGCGCTTGACGTTGTTTTTCAGCTCCACGCCGAGCGGGCCGTAGTCCCAGGAGTTGGCGAGGCCGCCGTAGATCTCGGAACCGGGGTACACAAAGCCGCGGTTCTTGCACAGGGCGACGATCTTGTCCATGGTTTTTTCGGTGTTTTTCATTGTTTTTCCTCCCTGCTCCGCCAATGGCGATGGCGGAAGCCAAATGATCTCCGCCGATGGCTTCGGCGGGACGTGTCCGGCCGGAAACGACCCGATCGGGCAATAAAATATTATAGCACTGCGGCCCCCGTCCTGCAAGGAATGACACAACGTTAACACGGGGCGGGCGCTCGTTTGCAATTTGGGTTGCGTTCCCGAAAAAATCATGTTAAACTACTTTTACCCCCAGTTGTCAGCCGGGGGGTACTCACAAAAGTAAAGGAGACGATAACCATGTCCATTTCCGTTGGCGCCGTCGGCACCGCTTCCGCCGTCGTGACGCCTGAAAATACCGCGGCTGCGGTCGGCTCCGGCGCGCTGCCGGTATTCGCCACGCCGTATATGATCGCCCTGATGGAAAACGCCGCCTGCAACGCCATTGCCGACGGTCTGGAGGAAGGCCAGAGCAGCGTTGGCACGAAGCTCGACGTGTCGCACGACGCGGCGACGCCCGTCGGCATGCACGTCACAGCGAAGGCCGAGCTTGTTGAGGTCGACCGCCGCCGCCTCGTGTTCCGCGTCACGGCGGAAGACGACGCCGGCCCCATCGGCCAGGGCACGCACGAGCGCTTTCTCATCATGGCGGACAAGTTCCTCGCCAAGGCGGAGGCCAAAAAGGGCTGAGTTCCCCCTGCCCCGCACAAAAAATTTACCGGCGATGCGGCAATTGAGAAAATATTCACAAAATGTCCCTTTCTTTTTGCCGCAAGACCGGTTACACTGTAGTTAACAGATCCGGGGCGACCCGGAGTGGAAAACCTGAAAGGAGTGGCGTTTTATGAAGTTCACGTTCATCGAAAAGAAAATGGCCCCGTCCGATTCCCTGCGTGCATACGCGGAGAAAAAGGTCAGCAAGATCGACCGGCTCTTCCGCACCGAAAGCGAGGCAAACGTCACCTTCAGCACGGAGCGCGGCCGCTTCACGGCCGAGATCACGATCAAGAACAACGGCACGTTCTTCCGCGCCCACGAGACGACGAGCGACATGTACGCCTCCGTCGACTCCGCCGTGGCGACGATCGAGCGCCAGATCCGCAAGAACAAGACCCGCCTGGCCAAAAAGCTGCGCGAGGGCGCCTTCGAGCGCGAGGTGCAGCCGGAGTACGTCCCCGCAGATGACACGGTCGAGGCCGGCGCGTTCGAGGTCGTGCGCCGCAAGCGCTTCCCCATCAAGCCCATGAGCGTCGAGGAAGCGATCCTGCAGATGGACCTGCTCGAGCACACGTTCTTCGTCTTTCGCGATGTTGCGGCCGATGGCGCCGTGTCGGTCGTCTACCGGCGCACAAACGGCGGCTACGGCCTCATCTCCGACGAGGCGGAGTAAGTTCCCATCGCCCCCATCCGGGGCGGACAAGCCAAAAGCATGTGAAACAGGCACGCCCCGCGCCATTCGGCGCGGGGCGTGTTTTGCGATGTCCGCCGGAGGCGGGCTCCGGTGCGGCGTTATGCCAGCGTGGCCGTGAAGCAGTGCCACTCCTCGAGCGTGTCGTGCGCCGTGACGGTGAAGCCCGCGCGTGCGAGCGCGGCGGCCACCTCGTCCTCGCGTCCGTCGATGATGCCCGAGCACACGAACGTGCCGCCCGGGGCGAGAAACGCCGGGGCCAGCGCAGCCAGCGGGATGATGACGTCGGCCACGATGTTCGCCAGCACGATATCATACCCCGTGCCGAGCCGGCGGCGCAGGCCCGCGTCGGCGAGAATGTCGCCCGCGCAGACGGTGAACTTGTCCTCGTAAAACCCATTGAGCGCGGCGTTGGCCGCCGCGACCTCGGGGGCCTTGGGGTCAATGTCGCAGCCGGTGACGTGCGCGCAGCCGAGCAGCAGCGCGCCGATACCGAGGATGCCGCTGCCGCAGCCGAGGTCGAGCACCGTCCTGCCCGCGCCGGCGCAGTGCTCGAGCGCGGCGAGACACATGCGCGTCGTGGCGTGGCTGCCGGTGCCGAAGGTGAGGCCCGGGTCGAGCCGCAGCGGCAGGCGGCCGTCCGCCGGCGCGTCGAGCCACTCGGGCACGACGACGAGCCGTTCGCCGACTTCGATCGGCTGATAATACTGCCGCCAGTTGTTCTCCCAGTCGCTGTCGCGCACGGTCGCGGTCGTCAGCTCGCGGCCGATGCCGGCGCGGATGGCTGCCAGCTGCGCGCGGCCGCCGTCATCGTCGGCAAGGTAGAACTTGATGCGCGACACGCCGCGAAACTGCGCCTCGAGTGCGTCGTCCACGTAGTCCCAGTACTGATGGTTCTGCTCCAAAAACTGCTGAAAATCCGTCTCATCCTCCACGACCATGCCGCCCGCGCCCAGCTCGGCCAGCTGCGCGCAGACGTCGTCGATCTCGTCGCTGCGGGTGGGGACGGACACTTCGATCCATTGCATAAGCGGTGCTCCTTTGTGCGTGATTTGCTCCCATTATAGCAAAGCCCCGCCGCTTTCGCAACGGGGCCGGAGCGCAAAAAAGCCAGCCGCGGCGGAGCCGTGACTGGCTTTGTATGTTTTTTGCTCAGCGCTTTTTCTTGTTGCCGAAGATGCCGCTGCGGCCCTCGCTGACCGATTCGTTCATCGCGTCGGCATAGGCGCGCAGGCGCTCCTTCTGCTCGGATGTCATGTTCTTCGGAACCGTGATCGTGATCGTGACGAACTGGTCGCCGCGGCCGTTGCCCTTGCTCTGCAGGTACGGGATGCCCTTGCCGCGCAGACGGAACACGCTGCCCGGCTGCGTCCCCTCGGGGATGGTGAGCTTGACGCGGCCGTCGATGGTCGGCACCTCGATCTCGGCGCCGAGCGCCGCCTGCGCAAACGTGACCGGCATCTCCATGAGCACGGAGTTGCCGTCGCGCTCGAAGAGCGGGTGCGGCTTGACAAAGACCGTGATGAGCAGGTCGCCCGCCGGTCCGCCGTCAAGCCCGGCGTTGCCCTTGCCGCGCAGATTCAGCGTCTGGCCGTCGTCAATGCCGGCCGGGATCTTGACCTTGATGGTCTGATTCTTGCGCACGGCACCGCGGCCGCCGCAGCGCGGACACGGCTGGTGGATGATCTTGCCGCGGCCGCCGCACTTCTTGCACACGCCGCTGGTCTGCACCATGCCGAACGGGGTGCGCTGCGTGGTGTGCACGCTGCCGGTGCCCTTGCAGTCCGGGCAGACCTCCGGCGTGGTGCCTGGGGCGCAGCCGGTGCCCTTGCAGTCCGGGCACTGCTCGACACGGCCGACGTTGATCTCTTTCTCGCAGCCGAACGCCGCCTCTTCAAAGGTGATGTTCAGGCGCACGCGCAGATTGTCGCCCCGGCGCGGGCCGCTGCGCTGGGCTTGCCCGCCGCCGCCGAAGCCGCCGCCGAAGATATCGCCGAAGATGTCCCCGAAGCCGCCGCCGAAAATGTCGCCAAAGCCGCCGAAGCCGCCGAAACCGGCCCCGCCGGGGCCGCCGGCGGACGGGTCGAACGCCGCATGGCCGAACTGGTCATACTTCGCGCGCTTGTCGGGATCGGACAGCACCTCGTAGGCCTCGTTGATCTCCTTGAAGCGCTCCTCACATTCCTTATCGCCAGGATGCAGGTCCGGGTGGTTGGCCTTGGCCAGCTTGCGGTAGGCTTTTTTGATCTCGTCCTCTGATGCGTCCTTCTGGACGCCGAGCACTTCATAATAATCTCGTTTTTCAGCCATACATGAACCTCAACTGTCTATGGATTCCCCTGCGCGGGGGTCAGAAAGCTCCAAATGCGGGCGCGCTTATTCGGCGCGCCCGCGTTGCTTTGCCCGTGACGGGGGCGGGGTGTTTACTTCTTGTCGTCGTCAACGACGGTGTAGTCCGCGTCGTAGTACTGCTGGCCGTTGTCGCCGCCCTTGGAGCAGTCGTTGCTCTGGCAGTTCGGGTCACAGCCCGGGTTCGCGCCCGGCTGGCCGCCCTGCGGGTTGGCCTGCTGATACATCTTCTCGCTGAGCTTGTAGAACACCTGCGTCAGCGCCTCGGTCGCGGCCTTGATGGCTGCGGTATCGCTGCCCTTGAGGGTCTCCTTGAGCTCGTTGAGCTTGCTCTCGACCTCGGCCTTCTCGGCCGCGTCGACCTTGTCACCCAGCTCCTCGAGCGTGCGCTCGGTCTGGTAGACCATCTGGTCGCCCTGGTTGCGGGTGTCGATCTCTTCCTTGCGCTTGGCGTCCTCGGCGGCGTACTGCTCCGCCTCGTGGACGGCCTTCTCCACGTCCTCCTTGGACATGTTGGTCGAGGAGGTGATGGTGATGTGCTGCTCCTTGCCGGTGCCGAGGTCCTTGGCGGAGACGTTCACGATGCCGTTGGCGTCGATGTCGAACGTGACCTCGATCTGCGGCACGCCGCGGCGGGCCGGGGCGATGCCGTCGAGCTGGAAGCGGCCGAGGCTCTTGTTGTAAGCGGCCATCTCACGCTCGCCCTGCAGGACGTTGACCTCGACAGAGGTCTGGTTGTCGGCCGCGGTGGAGAACACCTGGCTCTTCTTGGTCGGAATGGTGGTGTTGCGCTCGATGAGCTTCGTGCACACGCCG
>ENA-OVGE01002321-OVGE01002321.1-human-gut-metagenome-genome-assembly--contig:-NODE-2321-length-12676-cov-2.880992_pt1 | contig 12676 bp, 7 predicted proteins | sample MGYA00237769_ERZ505417 | MGnify/ENA primary metagenome ERZ505417 (study PRJEB26158, sample SAMN06016403) | human gut metagenome | biome: human gut; feature: ankylosing spondylitis patient; material... | reverse complement strand
TATATTTTCCCTTTCTGCTTCCTATACTGTTAGCAGAAAGGATGGATTTTTACATGAAAATCTTTTTTAGTCAGGTAAATACAAATTCCGAAATGATCGAAGAAGATCTCGCACCGTTGGATTTAAAAGAATCCATAAGAAAAACCCGCCAGGCTCTTGATATCGCCTACGCGGGTTTCGATAATGCAATCGAAAGTGATCTGATCGACAGTTATATCTATGAAATTAATGCTTTGCAGAAACGGTATCAGCACCTCACCGAACTCGCCGCTTCCCAGCCGGTACGGCAGGAAAAAACTTTATACCAGCATTCCCCGATTCGAGCCCTGGTCAGCCATGTTTTCGGTTAACTGATTTCTTCCGTAAGTCAGTCCCGCATACACGGTCTGCGAATTATTCATCACAGGACCGGACGGATTCTGATCCTGAATCTGTCTGTAAGCATCACAGAGCGGTGCTATTACCTTCCGGATATCCTGCAGCGCCGTTCTGTCGGCTTTTGCTTCGCACGCCGCCAGTCTGCGGATACAATACAGATACAGCCTGGAAAGCTCTGCCGCCGGACTGTATTCTCTGTGAAGAGAATTCAAAAGTTCATTGATACATCCCCTGGTCTTGCGAACCGCTTCCAGAAACTGCGCATCTTCTGCTGCCTGCTCAGCATCTGCAAGATACTGTAATGTCATCTCATAGAGGATGACTACCATCTGTGTGGCATTGGCCTGGGTGATCCGCAAGGTAAATTGTTGTTTACATTCTTTTGTCATTTTGAATCCTCACTTCATCGGAATCCATTACTGCAACAGCTGTAACACCTGGGACGGTCTCTCGTTTGCCTGGGCCAGCATGGAGGTCCCGGCCTGTGCCAGGATCTGATAAGTGGTATAGGAAGTCATTTCCTCCGCCATATCCACATCCATAATACGGGAATATGCCGCAGTCATGTTCTCACTGGTAACATCCAGGCTGTTAATGGAAGACTCCAGACGGTTCTGAAATGCTCCCAGTCTGCCGCGGACGGAGGATACATATTTGATGGCACCATCAACTCTTGAGATGGCATCCTTTGCCCCATCCTGTGTATTCACATCAATATCTTCAATTCCCATGTTCTGCAGAGTAACCGCGGGAATATTAACCTCCAGTACCTGTCCTTCGTTGGCTCCGATCTGCAGACGCATTGCTCCGATACCGGTAGCATCGATCTTCATGCCATCATAGGAATTGCCCTCTTTTGCTTCCGACACATCCAGACGCATTTCAAAGCCGTTCGTGCCGGTGATCGTCAGAAGATTATCCTTCATATCCGTCTTTAAGGGTTCTACTTCTTTAAATCCGTCTCCGAATTTAATATCTCCGTCTACTTCAAAATTTCCCTCTGCATCTTTCTTAAATTTCATAGACTGTATGGTATATTCTTTTACCGGTACATCCGGAGAGCAATAATTTACTTTAATCTCCTGCTTATCGGTGTATCCCTTGAGATCAAATTCTCCGTTCAGCAGTTTCTGACCGTTGAATTCCGTGGTCTCCGAAATCCGGGTAATCTCTTCTTTTAACTGGGCAACCTCACTCTGTACGGTTGCACGATCATCGTCCGTCATGGTTCCAGTGGCTGCCTTCACGGATAATTCATTGATACGCTGCAGCATCTCACTGATCTCTGTCATGGCTCCGTCCGCAATCTCTATAATGGATACGCCGTCACTGGCATTCTGATTGGCCACGGACAGTCCCTCGATCTGAGCATTCATACGCTTGGACATTGCCAATCCGGCAGGGTTGTCCTTGGCGTGATTGATCTTCAGTCCGGAAGAAAGTCTCTCCAATGATTTGGACAGCAGATCGTCATTTGTGGATAAGGCATTGTTGGATAACATTGCCGATACGTTGTAATTGATTCTCATGTGTTACTCCTTACTTTCCGCTGCTGTCTGCGACAGCCTGCAGGAATCCTTTTGCCAGACGGTACAGCTGTTCCGTATCGATCCGACTCTCTATGGTATCTGCATTTTTTGTCTCTCCGGCTGCCATCCTTGTCATATCCCGGGAGCTGACGATGGGAAGCTTTTCCGCTTTCCAGTCTGCAGAAGTATCTGTCTGAATCCGTTCAAGGAATATATCGGAGGTCTTCTCTAATTTCGTAACCTCTTCCGGTGTATTTCCTACGAGATAGCCATCGATGGTGTCTCCCTTTACCTGTAAATGTGCCTCCAACTCCATATCTCCGGCATTCACCCGGATCTCCACAGCTCCTACAGCTCCGGCTCTCTGCTGTAAGATAAGATGGACTCCCGCCAGCTGCTCACCCAGGAACATCGGAAGAAAATATTCCTGCTTCGCCTGAAGGCTCTCCGCAAGGCGCAGCTGCTTGTGTACCAGCTGCAGCTGTTTTACATCCAGATGTTCATCCGCCTGTTCCAGACTCATGGTCTCCACATCTTCTGCCGTATTCTGAAGCATGGTCCGATAATCCTCTGCAAAATTCTGCTGATCCAGCTGTTCCCACAGTTGGGAAGTTTCTGTCCCGGCAGGCACTTCGCTGCCTGCTGTCTGCAGCATTTCTTTTTCCTGCCGATACTTTTCTCTGTATCTGCGCAGATTGCCAAACATCTCCGCCGGATCATCCATAAGTGCCTGGGCCGCCAAAAGATTCGACGCGCTGATGGAAACTTCTCCTTTTTGCAGTAGTTCTGCGGCTTCCGGTGCCGTATTTCCCGCCTCACGCATCTGCTGCAGTCCTTCCCGGTCATATGCTGCTCTGCTTTCGCCATCATCTGACACCTCTGTCAGAACCTCTTTTGCCATACCCATCCGAATCTGTTCAGATATATTATTCTCGGACAAATGAATCTCCTGTGTCAGCCCGGTATCCTCCGACACTTTCCAGTCCATATGAGAAACCCTTCTGCTCCTGGCTGCCGTCAGCAGAGTGGAAAATTGCAACTCTGCACCGGTATTTACTACCGCGCCTACTGCTGCGCCATCCTCTCTCTCGACCTGATACACCATTCGATAAATTCCAATATACGCTTTTCGCTCCTCTTCTGTAACATCCTTTTTCCGTTCCAACTGATATAGGAAACGGCTGTAGTCCTCCACTTCTTCCTCATAGCTTTCGGGGTTCTGTGAAAAATAGGATTCCAGTTCGTCAAAGGTCTTCTCCAGAGGATTTACACCATCCCGGATCATCTGTAACACATTTTTCGGTGTCAGTCTGTCCACTACTGCGGTGACCTGTCTGTCAGCTTCTTTGACCTTCTCGATATTTTCCGGTGTAATTTCCATATTGTTATATGCCAGAATCCGGACAGCCCGCTGATTTTCCGATGTTTTTTCTAATGACATATCTGTCAGAATATCATCTACATTAGAAAATGCTTTCCGGATGCTGTCTCCCAGATCGCTTCTCGGTGCCGTCATCAGAGTCTCATAACGTTCGCCCGCTTCCTCATAGGCTTTCTGCATTGCAGCGCCTTCCTTATGGAAGTCAGAAACTGTCTCTGTGGCAGCATTCTGTTCCAAGCTATAGGGTCCCAGTACTCCGGCAGGTAATCCGGGTAGTTCAAAAGCCACCTGCACTGCCTGGGTATAAGTCTCATATTTCGTCACTGCCTGAGACTCACCGGGAAAATATTTTCCGGCAACCTCTGCCTCCGCCTTTCGCAGCGCTTCGATCAGCTGCTCCATGGGGGCTGTATCAATAGAAAAATCACTCTGTAAAAGCTTTACGTTCACTTCTGCCGTCATGCGAAGGCGAATCTCTTCCAACTGTTTTCTTGCTGCCAGATTCTCTGCCGTGGCATTCCACTTTGCATCTGAGAACCAGTCCTGCAGCATTTTGGCTGCTTTTTCATAAATCGTATCCTGTCTGCCCAGGTTCGCATACATCGGGGATTTTCCCTCCGCAATTGCCGCCGCTGCTGCCTGCGCAAAAGCGTCCTCCGTGATGGGATAGGAAATGCCGTCCAGTTCCACAAGCTGCTGCAGCGTATCCGTGGTCAGCGGAAGTCCTGCACTTACCAGCCACTGTGCCTTCTGTCTGTTCTCATCGTTTACCGTCAATCCCGCATCCGCAATTACCTTGTCCATCTGCTCCTGCAGTTCCTGCGGAACGTCATTATTCTGCACTTTGGCACCGCTGTTCTCTGCCACATAGAGGTTCCAGATCTCCGGTTCCAGTCCATTATCCACCAGGTAGCTGACAGTTCCTTCCTCCGGTTCCCTCAGGGAAGCTGCCATATCCCAGGCGTTTTTCAGTTCATTTATATTTTCCTGCGTCAAAGGAAGATCCGCGGAACGGAACTGCTCTTCGATGCTTCGGGCTAAAGTATCACTTCCTACCGCTGCCGCCAGGGTATCCATGTCGATATCATCCGTATATCCTGCGATCTGCTGTCCGGAACGCACCAGCTCTGCCTTGATCTTATCCACGATGGTGACCGCTGTATCCTGATCTAATTCTCTAGGATCAAATCCATCCTCACAGGCCTTTGCATAGTCCTCCTGTGACATGGTATGCGACATCAATGTCATATAGTCCTGCTGCAACGCCACATTAGCATTCCCGGCATCCTGCTGTAGCTCCATCAGAGATTTTCCTTTGTTGTTCTCTTCCTTTTCCAAAGAAGACATGGGCACTGCGGCCTGTCCACTCTCGTATACCGCCCCGAAATTCACATTTACGCTCTTTTTACTGCGCCATGTCTTGTCTTTACCCCAGCTGTTTTTCTCTGTCCGGTTACTTTCTGTTCTATTGTCTGTTTCATTGATCGTCTGATTCTGAAATGTTATCTTCACGTCTTCTCGTCCTTTTCTGTACAGTTCCCAGAGCCCGCCGGTTCTGAATAGTTAAGAAAAAAGATGAGTGCACTTTTGGTCACACTCATCTTTTATTTCGGTTGTTTTATATGATTTCTTAACCTGACCTAGAACAGAAATACCGCAGCGCCATAGGGTGGCAGATCAAAGCTGATGGAGTAATCCTTATAATGATAAGGCTTTTTCTCCGCCATAATCTCTGCGGGAATCTCGTTGCCCCAGCCGCCGAACCGTTCCTCATCACTGTTCAGCAGAAGCTTATATTTTTTCTTCTTAGGCACGGGAACAGTATAGTTCTCCCATTTCATCGGGGTCATGTTAAGTACAAACAGCAGATTATTCTTGCCACTGGAACATTTCCGGACAAAGGAGTAAGTGCTGTGTTCCGCATCATCCGCGTTCATCCATTCAAAGCCGTCCCAGTTATTGTCAATCTCGTACAGAGCAGGGTATTTACGATACAGCTTTAACAGCTCCTTTACATAAGTATGTACGCCCTGATTCAGCTTCTCACCTAACAGATACCAGTCAAGCTCACGCTCTTCGCTCCACTCTCGCTCCTGTCCGAAATCCTGTCCCATAAATAATAATTTCTTGCCGGAATGCCCGAACATGTAGCTATACCCCACACGAAGATTGGCATATTTATCTGCCGGATATCCGGGCATTTTATTCACCATGGAGCACTTCAGATGTACCACTTCATCATGAGATAATGGCAGAATATAATTCTCGCTGTCGTTATAGCTCATAGCAAAGGTCATGGCGTAATGATCGCCTTTCCGGTACAGCGGATCCAGCTTCATATACTCGCAGAAATCATGCATCCAGCCCATATTCCACTTGAAGGAAAATCCTAAGCCTTCCTCCCCGATACCACTGGTAACATTAGGCCATGCGGTAGATTCCTCGGCAATTGTCAAAAATCCCGGATAAGTTCCGCGGATCACTGAATTCAGATGATGGAAGAACTCAATGGCTTCCAGGTTCTTATTACCGCCAAATTTATTCGGCAGCCATTGTCCGTCTTTTTTACCGTAATCCAGATACAGCATGGAGGCTACTGCATCTACACGGATACCGTCTACATGGAACTCTCTCAGCCAGAACAGAGCATTGGCTACCAGGAAGTTCTTCACTTCATTTTTGCCATAATTAAATATCTTCGTTCCCCATTCAGGATGCTCTCCCAAACGGGGATCGGGATGTTCAAAGATGCACTGTCCATCAAATTCTGCAAGTCCGTGTGCATCGGTTGCAAAATGTGCCGGTACCCAATCCAAAATGACTCCGACACCTGCCTTATGCAGTTCATTGACCAGATACATAAAATCCTTAGGCGTTCCGTAACGGGAAGTAGGCGCATAGTATCCGGTCACCTGATATCCCCAGGAGCCATCATACGGATGTTCTGCGATTCCCATAAGCTCTACATGGGTGTATTTCATCTCTTTCAGATATTCCACGATCCGGTCGGCGAACTCACGATAATTATAAAATCCTTCCGCAGTGCCGTTATTGGGATGCTTCATGAAAGAACCGATATGGCACTCATAGATTGCCATGGGTTCCTTGTTCATATCTTTTTTATCCCGGGCTTCCATCCACTTGGAATCCTTCCAGTCGAATCCCGTGATATCCGTAACGATGGACGCTGTGCCCGGTCGGTATTCCGCATAATTGGCAAAAGGATCGGCTTTGTACAGCTTTCTGCCATCCCTCGCATAGATCAGGAACTTATACATTGTTCCTTCTTCCACGCCGGGAACGAACAGCCCCCAGATACCGCCCTCTCCCAGCTTCTGCATGGGATGCGATTCCTCGTTCCATTCATTGAATGTTCCGATGACATTCACCTGTGCTGCATTTGGTGCCCATACCCCGAAATAGACTCCCTGCACACCATCTTCCGTCGACAGATGCGCACCCAGTTTTTTATAAATATCATAGTGCGTTCCCTGGGCAAAAAGATACTGATCTGCTTCGGAAATAAATACCTTCTCCTTCGTCATAGCTGCGCCTCCCGCTATATATTTTTAACTATTCAGAACCCCATTCGCAAAATCGCATTTTCAATGCTTTCCTTTTGCTCATGTGGTTACTTCGCCCTATAAACATTGATAAATGTTCTTACGAATGCAAGCATTCGACGCCCATTCGTCAATGTTTACATGGCTCTGAATAGTTATACAAAATCTTTCTCAGTGAGGATGATCATATCCTCATCGTCATATCTCTTGGCAAACAGAACATCAAAGAAATGCTTTAATGTCTTTTTATTCGCATGAGCGATTGCTTCATCCACGATTTCTTTTACATCCACCACGGTAACTACATGATCTATCGTCTGCATATCCTCGATTCTGGTATGCAGTGCCAGAACACCCAGTTCATCGATGGAATATTCCCTCTCCCGTGCATACTGCCTTCCGAACGCTACCAGTGTATCATTGCTGAGTGCTTCGACATCCATGCGGGAAGTGAAGCTTTCCTGCAATTTCTCATACTTTTCCAGAAAACGATCTATCTCTTTCCTGGTATCTTCCAATATAATGACAATACCCTGATTCTCCTGCTGCAGCGCTTTATACATCGTGTCCACTGTTTTACTATTCATTTCCGATGCCTTACAGATGATAAGTGCACCGTTCTGCAGTCTGTTCAGGGTCTCGGCTGCATCTTTTTTGTTCAGCGCATGGCCGGAGATTTTGGCAACTTTTCCGGAGAAATTGCTGTCGGTAGCCTGAATCTCCCGGATCATATTTTTCGCAAGAGATAAGGTATCCATGCCTTCTTCACCGGTGATGATCACATTGCCGGTATAGGCAGCCAGGCTGATATTATCAATGGCTTTGACTAACTGTTCTCTTGCGGACTTACTCTGAATAAAGGGAGCATACAGCTCGCGCTCTTCTCTGGTAAGCGCACGGACTTTTGCCTTGTCTCTCTCCACTACGGGAGGCTCCGGGGTCTGTGGCTGCTCATCCTCATGGACTTCTTCTACCGCTTCTTCCGGCTCCTCTTCAGCCTCTGCTACGGATTCCTCCGATGCTTCCTCGGTCTCTGCTGTGGTTTCTTCCGATGCTTCTTCGATCTCTGCTGTGGTTTCCTCCGGCACTTCTGGGATTTCTGCAGCCGGCTCCTGCGTCACTTCCATATCGACGACAGCTTCCGGTTCCTCTGTTGCGGATTCTTCTTCATATTCCGCTACGGCAGGTTCCTCTTCAAGTTCTTCTACCTCTTCAGTGTCAACGATATCCGTATCAGCAGGTTCTGGCTCTTCTTCAGAAACTTCCGCAGGAGCTTTTTCTGTTTCATCGTTTACATCCGCAATCTCTTCCAGCTCTTCAACTTCATCTGTATCCGTAACCGTACCAGCATCCGCCGCTTTTTCTTTTTCCAGTTTTTCTAACAGGCCATCTCTTACCGCCTGTTCAAATTCCGTGAACATGGCACCGGTCTGCTGTAGTACATGCTGGCGGACTTCTTCTTCTCTCTTTTCGAGGTTTTCTTTCTTTTTACGCTCCCACTCTGCCAGAATGTCTTCAATATTGATCTGACCGGTAATCTGCTTCTCAATGCTTTCCGCCTCGGGCATTACCAGGCTGATCTGTCCGTCGGATTCCTGTGCCAGCACATTCGCCAGCTCCTTGGGAGGTTCCACCGGTGTAGTCGCTTCCGGCTCCACTTCTGCTTTCGATAATTCCGGCACAACATCCTGTTTCTTAAGAGATGCGGGTTCCTCCGGCAGGATTTCCTCGGTCTCTACCTCCGGAACCTGAGACAGGTCACCGATCTCTCCGGTCTCACCAAAGAATACCTCGGAACCTTCGATCTGCTCGGTCTCCGGCTCCAGATCATCCTCACTGACCTCTGCAATCTCCGGATAATCCAGAGATTCTGTATCGGAATCCATCATAGGTGCTACGATAGAACGGGTAATGGAGTCCGATGTCGCTTTTGCGGTATCTCCTTTTGGCTCCTCACCGAGGACTTCACGAAGTCCCGCTGCAAGTTCTGCCTGCAGATTGATGGTATTATACTGCCCCACATCCATGGTCTTCACATGAATATCGAAATCATCCTGTACCGGCTGTGTCGGTGTCTCCTGTTGTGCGGGTTGCACCTGATCATATATCTGTGTATCTCCGGTCACCTGATCATAACCGGAATCCTGTACGTAGCTCTGGTTCTGATCATAGCTGCTATCCTGTGCATAACTCTGATCCTGATCATAGCTACCGTCCTGTGCATAACCCTGGCTCTGGTCATAGCTGCCGTCCTGCGCATAACCCTGACCCTGGTCATAACTGCCGTCCTGTGCATAACCCTGCTCTTGATCATAGCTTCCGTCCTTGGCGTAACCTTGCTCATAACTTTCATTCCCGCTATACTCGTTATCCTGCACAGAGTTCTGCGACGGGATATAGCTTCCGGGCGCGTCGAACCGATGATCGTATTTTTCCTGCTGCTCCGGTGTCAACGGCTGATGGAGCATTTTCAGTTCCATTGCCTTAATAACGTATTTTCCCTCACCAAACCAGAGGATCAGTTCATCACATTCCTCTACGCATCTGGCTGCCAGTCCGACTCTATGATACAAATAGGCCAGTTCATATGCCCATTTTTCCCTATAGTCTCTCTTCTTGAGTTCCTCCAGAACAGCAATTCGTTCTTCCAGACTCACATCCTGCGCCTCATACAATTTATACTGCAAAATGTACCTTCCCGGATCCTTGGGCGCCACCTGTACAAATTCCTTATAATATTCTATTGCCTGCACATATTCTTCCATTTTAATGGAAAGCTCGCACAGAGAATAGCAGATGGTCCTTCCGCCGGGACGTCGCTCGTATGCTAAAAGCAACATATCTCTGGCATCCTCATATCTGCGATTGATCTTATAGAGGTCGCTGATCGTACACAACATCATGACACTTTTTACACGACGCCAGTCAATCGTGTCGGCAATTTCAGCCGCCTGTGCATATTCTCCCCGGCTGATCAGGTCTTTGATTTCTTCCGCTCTTAATTTATATTCACTCTTATCCAAGGTATTTCGCTCCCTTAACCTTTTCTTGTCCTAAGTCCCTTATTTCATCAAAGCAGACTGTCCCACTTTTTTCTTATTCAGTGTATCATAGTCACTATACGTATGTCAAAATCAAACTGGGGAAATTGTAGTGGAAATTACACGAACAATGAACCGCGCATAGGCATAAGGAAAGACAGCGATGGGCGCTCGCGCACACATCGCTGTCTTTCATCACAGATATTTTCCCGTAATGCTGTCTGCATTGGCTGAGATCTGCTCCGGAGTTCCCACAGCGACAACTCTTCCGCCGTCTTCTCCGCCACCGGGTCCCATATCAATGATGTAATCGGCATTGCGGATCACATCCAGATCATGTTCAATGACAAGTACCGTTGCCCCATTGTCTACCAGCGCCTGAAATACCTGCAACAGGGTCTGTACATCTAACGGATGCAGTCCTATCGTCGGCTCATCAAATACGAATACGGAATCTGATTGTCCTCTGCCCATTTCACTGGCCAGCTTCAGCCGCTGGGCCTCTCCGCCGGAGAGGCTTGGTGTCTCTTCGCCTAATGTTAAATATCCCAGTCCCAGATTTTTCAGGACTTCCAGCCGCTGATGCACGACTTTCCAATCCTCTGTCGCCTGCAATGCCGTCGTTACATCCATCTCCATCATCTGCGGCAGAGAATAACGTTTCCCCCGTTTGTTCTCATAGCAGATGTCCCATGCTTCTCTGGCATAGCGGGAGCCACCGCACTCCGGGCAGGGCACATCCACATCCGGCAAAAACTGTACGTCCAGACTGATCTGTCCGGTACCGTCGCAGACCGGGCATCTTAATTTTCCGGTGTTGTAGGAAAAATCTCCCGCCTTATATTTCTTATTTTTCGCATCCGCGGTTTTTGCATAAATTTTCCGCAGTTCGTCATGCACATTGGCATAAGTGGCTACCGTGGACCGCACATTGATGCCGATGGGGGATGCATCGATCAGTTTTACATGGGCGATGCCCTCTGCGGTGATACTTTTTACATGGCCGGGCAAATGTTCGCCGTTTAACTTTGCTTCCAGTCCGGGAATCAGGCTTTCCAGCACCATGGTGGTCTTCCCGGAGCCGGAGACACCGGTAATGACCGTAAGTCTTCCTTTGGGAATGTCTATTTCCAGAGGCTTTACCGTATGAATGGCATCTGTGGACAAATGAAGCTTTCCCAGTGCAAATATTTCCTCCCAGGCGATGGGTTTACGGATACGCATATCCGCAGTCTGCGCCAAAAAAGGACCGATCATGGACTCCTTTTTGGCGATTACCTGTGGAATCGTACCCTGTGTGATCACATAGCCGCCTCCGGCACCGGCTTCCGGTCCCATCTCGATCAGCCAGTCCGCCTCAGATAAGATCTGAGTGTCATGGTCTACCAAAATAATGGAGTTGCCGTCAGCGATCAGGTCATGCATCACCGCATTCAACCCCACAATATTCGAAGGATGCAGACCGATGGAAGGCTCATCCAGCACATAGAGTACTCCTGTGGTACGGTTCCGCACCGCACGAGCCAGCTGCATCCGCTGTCTTTCCCCGGTGGACAGAGAGGCTGCCGCACGGTCTAACGACAGATAGGAAAGTCCCAGATCCATTAACCGCTTCGCCACGGTCTGAAAAGATTCACAGATGGATTCCGCCATGGGCCGCATCTCTTCGGGCAAAGAATCCGGCACTCCCGCTACCCAGTCCACCAGTTCTTTCAGGGGCATCTGGCAGGCCTGCGCAAGCCCTATGCCCCGAAGTCTCGGTGCTCTGGCCGCATCCGAAAGTCTGCTGCCGCCGCATTCCGGACAGATGTCCTCCTTTAAGAATTTTTCCACACGTTTCATGCCCTTTTCGTCTTTCACTTTTGCCAGGGCATTTTCTACCGTGTATACCGCATTGAAATATGTAAAATCCAGTTCTCCCGCCTGATTGGTCTTTTTCGCCTTATAAAAAATATGTTTCTTCTCCGCAGGGCCGTGATAGACGATCTCTTTTTCCCGATCTGTAAGTTCCCGGAAAGGCACATCCGTCCGCACACCCATTTCCCGACAGACATCTGTCATTAAAGACCACATGAGACTGTTCCAGGGTGCCACCGCTCCCTCGTCAATACTCAGGGAATCATCCGGCACAAGAGAATCCAGGTCCACAGTCCGCACACTTCCCGTACCGCCGCATTTCGGGCAGGCTCCCTGGGAATTGAATGCCAGTTCCTCTGCGCTGGGAGCATGTACCTTCGCTCCGCATTCCGGGCACAGGATCTCCTGCTCCGCCGCTACTTTCAGGGTCGGAGGCACATAATGTCCGTTAGGGCAGCGGTGGGATGCCAGTCTGGAATACATCAGCCGCAGACTGTTCAAAAGCTCCGTTCCGGTTCCAAAGGTACTGCGGATCCCGGGAATGCCGGGGCGCTGATGCAGTGCCAGAGCAGCTGGAACATAGAGGACTTCATCCACCTGCGCTTTCGCCGCACCGGTCATACGTCTTCTCGTATATGTGGACAGGGATTCCAGATAACGTCTGGAGCCCTCTGCATAGAGGACACCCAGTGCCAGCGAAGATTTTCCCGAACCGGATACCCCGGCGATCCCCACGATTTTATGCAGGGGAACATCCACATCTATATTTTTCAGGTTATGAACCCTTGCACCTCTTACCTTAATATGCTTTGGTTCATTGGTTTCGTATTCCATGACAGCATTCCTCATCTTTTGATTTCATTTATTAAAACAGATCCAGCATATTGTCCAGATAGATTGCCTCCCGCACCTGCAATTGGTATTCCG
>ENA-OVGE01002317-OVGE01002317.1-human-gut-metagenome-genome-assembly--contig:-NODE-2317-length-12699-cov-2.903195_pt1 | contig 12699 bp, 8 predicted proteins | sample MGYA00237769_ERZ505417 | MGnify/ENA primary metagenome ERZ505417 (study PRJEB26158, sample SAMN06016403) | human gut metagenome | biome: human gut; feature: ankylosing spondylitis patient; material... | reverse complement strand
ATACGAGATCTGATCGTGACTGGAGTTCAGACGTGTGCTCTTCCGATCTGGTTTTGATGAATTCGGTCAGATCCTTCAGTTCCCGGCTGAAAAGCGGATTGGCGGTAAGCGTTGACACGAAGGTGTCGGCTGCATGCCATTCACCGTCTTTTTCGATCTCAATGACAGCACAGTCGGAATTGTCTTCTTTTTCTTTTTGCGTGCGCCAGAAGTTGCTTGTGAGAATTCGCTCACAAGACTGCCGGTGCGACTCGGACGGATTTGACGAAAAGTGCCGGACAAAGTTGGCAATGAATGCCGATTTGAGATTGTTGTGTTCTCCGTTGAGGATCAGTTCAAGGACAAGAATTTCGCTTACGCGTTGGGCGTTGCCTAGGCGCTGGGTGAGGTATGACAGATACTTCTGTGCGGCGGCGTCCATTTCGCCAAAGTCTTCGCCGTCTTTTTCCATTTTCTTCAGGAAGGCGTAGTAGGTGCCGCAGGCTTCAAAAATCTTGATCGGATCGATCAAGCCGTGCACATCAAAGTCGAGAATCGACGGAATGCGGCCGAGCTTGAATTTGAGTAGTCGATAGGGTTCGCGCAGGCTTGTTATGGTATTTGTGCGTGCCGAATCAATCGCCTCGTAAATGCGCTTGCGTGAGACGGCGTCAAAGTGAATGCTCGAAGGGCCAGACAAGACCTGAGTCCCTGTGGCGACCACACGGCGCATGTAATCCTTGTTGTAAGTGCGATCGCCCGAGAGCGCCACCGGAATGAGAAAGTTGTTGTTGTACTGGCCGATAAAGTCCAGGATGACTACATATTCCTTGGTGTCGTGTTTGCGCAGACCGCGGCCGATTTGCTGCACGAAGACGATCGGACTTTGCGTGGGCCGCAGCAGGATGACTTGGTTGACTTCGGGAATGTCGATGCCTTCGTTGAAAATGTCGACCGAGAAGATGTAATCAAGAGCTTCGTCTCCAGCCTCCAAAGCGAGGCGTCTGCAGGCTTCTTCTCGAGCACTTTGCGAGTCGTTACCGCTCAAGTGAACGGTACGAAGACCGCGAGAATTGAATTTCTGCGAGAGAAGGCGAGCCTCTTCGTTGGAACTGCAAAAGACAAGAGCTTTGAGGCGAGAACCGCTGTATCCGTAGTAGTCGGACTGCTTGAGAATGTGATCGACGCGATCGTCAGACACAAGCTTTGAAAAGTCTTTGAGCTCGTAGTCTTTGTCGTTGATTTCAAGGCCAGTGATGCCGAAGTAGTGAAACGGACAAAGAAGGTCGTTTTCAAGTGCTTGTTGCAGACGGATTTCCGTGAGGATATTGTGTCCAAAAAGTCCGTATACGTCGAAGCCATCCGGTCGCTCGGGTGTGGCTGTCATGCCGAACCAAAGCTTGGGTCTGAAGTGCTCCATGATGCGCTTGTAACTGTCGGCGCCGGCGCGGTGCACTTCGTCAATCACGATCACATCGAATTCTGTCGGGGCAAACGTGCCGTCGTTGAGGTGCTTGACCATGGTTTGCATGGTTGCAAAGACAATGTCCCGATCGGTTTCCTGCTGTTGCCCGATGAAAACGCCGTATGTGTAGGACTGGCCCATGACGTGGCGGTAACTCTCAAGTGACTTGCGGGCAATCTGTTCGCGATGTACGAGAAAAAGAGCTCGTTTGGGCTGAATGGCTTTGAGGGCAAAGGCCGAAGCGTAAGTTTTGCCGGTGCCGGTGGCCGAAATCAACAGACCTTTTTTGGGGACGGTGATGTCGGCGCCTGGCTCTTCTTTTCTCATGAGCGTCAGAAGATTGTCCGCGAGGCGCTTTTGCATGGCGTTTGGACGGATTTCCTGGTGGGCGAGCTCGCCAGCGAGCGTCGGTTCTTGCGAGAAAAACGCTCGCCGTACCGTTTTGGTTTGTTCATACTCGATTCGGTAGTCGTCGAGTACGTCTTCGAGTGCGTGAGAGGCCGGATGTTCCCATAAGGCATCGAATTCGGTCTGAATCTGGCGTGCGAATTCACCTTCGGCGGCACTCACAAGTCGTGCGTTCCATTCCTGATTGACGGTAAGTGCCGTCTGCGTGAGGTTGGAGCTGCCGACAATGATGCTGCGAAGCCGTCCTCGATCAAAGATGTAGCCCTTGGTGTGAAACCCGGTTTGTCCGGCTTCTTCGGCACGAAAGAATTTGATCTCGATGTTAGATAGTCCGGCGAGCTTCTCGAGCGCACGCGGGTCGGTGAACATCAGATAGTTCGTCGTTAGGATGCGCCCCTTGATACCTCGCGCTTCCAGTTCTTTGAACGTCTGCAGCAGTGGCGTGATGCCGCCCATCGTGATGAAGGCAACGCTGAAATCGAACTTCTGGCAGCGCAACAATTCTTGTTCGAGCACCGAAATCACTTTAGTGCCGGAGCCCGACATATCGTTAGCCAGCAATTGCGCGCGCAGATTTTGCTCCGAAGCGACCGAAGCGTCGACAAACGACGTCAAAAGTCCGTCGCGCAGACTGCGGCAGAAATTTCCATCCAAAGCCATGGCACTCGAGAAACAAGAGAAGAAAAGTCACTTCCGGCAGCATAGCCGGAGCGACCGGTGCGTGTCCAGGAATATTTCGAGATAGGGCTTTCCCGAGAGAAAGACTTGAGTAGCGGACAACTTTCATTTTTCACAACATAGCTTGCGGATTTTTGAAGTTGTCCCAGGCAAATGTTCGGAGACTTCGCAAAAAACAATACAAACTCAAGAAGTTTTTTTAGACCCGGGAAAACCTGCCGGACAAGACTGACAAAGCGCTCAGTCTTTGCCTTTCGACTCCACACCCACAACCGGCAGCCGTTTTCCTCCAATGGAATGCTCAATCAATGCGTGCTGTTTGCGCTTTGATTGCGGCGTCATGACAAAAGCAGGAGAACAGGCAATGAAGTCCCTGATGACCTCAAGAAGAACGTTGATCAAGGCGACAGCGTTTAGCGGACTGGCAGCTGCAATTGACAAGACGATTCCGATCGGCTTGATTGAAGATGCTAAAGCTGCTGGGGCGGCAGCTAAAGTTGAAGCCTCTGCCGGCGGTGATACAAAAATCGTAAAGACGTGCTGCCGCGGTTGTATTCAGAATTGCGGTGTTTTGGCTCATGTCCGAAACGGTCGCGTTGTCAAGCTTGAGGGCAACCCCGAATACCCGATGTCGCATGGTGCAATCTGCGCCAAGGGCTTGTCGGGCATCAATGCGCTCTACCATCCGGAACGCAACAAGTATCCGTTGATCCGCGTGGGCAAGCGCGGTGAAAACAAGTGGAAGCGCATTAGCTGGAAGGAAGCCATTGATACCATCGCTGAAAAGATGATGGAAGTGCGTGCCAAATACGGCGCCGAATCTGTGCTCGTAACGACGGGCGGCGGTGGCAACCCGGCCTTCCGTGGTATCCCTCGTTTTGCCAATGCGTTTGGCACCCCGAACTTTTATGAGCCGGGCTGCGCACAGTGTTATCTGCCTCGTACGCTTGCTTTCGGCATGATGTACGGCGGTCCTGATACTTCAATTGCTGACGAAAAGTCGCGCGAAATCTACAACCCCAACACGGAAATGAAGACATTGGTGCTGTGGGGTACAGATTCATCCAACAGCAGTCCGGCCACCGGTGGCAACGCCATCGTGCGTTTGCGTGCCAAGGGCGTTCGCACGATCGTCATTGATCCGCGCTTTGTTCCGGAAGCTATGCGCGCCGATGTCTGGCTGCCGATTCGTCCGGGTACCGACGTGGCACTGATGCTGTGCTGGATTCGCTACATCATGGCCAACAAGCTCTACGACGAAGACTTCGTCATGCGTTGGACCAATTTGCCGTATCTGGTCAACGCCAAGACGAAGATGATGCTTCGAGCAAGCGACTTGGATCCTAAGGGTGATGCCAAGACCTTTACGGTTTGGGATAAGAAGACCAACAGTCCCAAGGCAATTGCTTATCCGTGGGATGATGCGCTTGATCCGGCGCTTGAGGGGACGTTTGAATACAAGGGCGTGACCTACAAGACGGGCTTTACGATGATGCGCGAGCGCAGCGAACCGTGGACGTTGGAAGCTGCAGGCAAAGAGTGCCGGCTTGATCCTGAAAAGATCAAGAAGGCCATTGAGTTGTACTGCGACGGTCCGGCCGGTATCTCTCTCGGCGTTGCGACCGACCAGACTCCCAATTCCGTGCAGGCGGCAATGGGGGCTGTCATTTTGAATGCCTTGGCTGGTAATGTGGAACGCCCCGGCGCTCTGATGCAGCGCAACCCGACGACCAATGTGGTGCCCGCCGGATCTCTGGCAACGCGTTGCTCGTATTTGCTTCCCAAGGGGCAGCTCACCAAGCGTCTGGGCAGCAACGAACACAAGGGGCTTATGCAGTGGGATGCTGCGCAACCTTCGGCCGTGCTGCAAGCCATGCTCACCGGCAAACCCTATCCGATCAAGGTTTGGCTCGAGCGCTCCGGCAACAAGATGCTGCAAAACGCCAATCCTCAGAGTTGGTTGCCGGCTATGAAGAACGTCGATCTGATCGTGCACATGTTCATGTATCCGACATCGTTCTCGATGTACGCCGACATTCTGTTGCCCGCGACCGAATGGCTCGAAACGAACATGTTGGTCGAAGCGCTCAACATGGTCTTTGCGCGCCAGCCTGTGGCCCACGTTTGGGAAACCGAAGACGAAACGCTTTTCTGGTCGAAACTCATCAAGCGCTGCGCGGCACTTGGCAACGAAAACTGCAAGCGCGCCTGTGATCCGGCCTTCATGAAGGGTGATTTGGCCTACTGGGACTCGATGGAAGAACTTCTCGACGGCCGTCTGAAGAATATCGGCATGACCTGGAAGCAATTCCTGAAGGTTCAGCCTTACACCTTCATGCCGTATGAAAAGTGGAACAGCTACTACGTCTACAAGAAGGAAGATCCGAAGACGGGCAAGCCCGTGGGGTTCGGCACGCCTTCGAAGAAATTGGAACTTTACGGAGAGGTCTTTATTGAACTGGGTCGCACCGGCAAACCGTATGCCTTGGACAAGGTGCCGCCGGTGAAGAAGGACTACGATCCGTTGCCTTACTACTTGCCACCGTCAGAGTTCACCGAAGAGACGCGAAAGGATTACCCAATCACGCTTACCAACGGTCGTCTGCCGATGTACCACCACGGTACGTTGCGCAATATCCCGTATCTGCGCGAGATCTATCCCGTTCCCGAAATCTGGCTCAATCCGGTTACGGCACCCAAGTACGGCGTTACGACCGGCGACTGGGTTTGGATCGAATCCAAGCGCGGCAAGACACGCGGCAAGGTTCGCGTGACCGAAGGTATTCCGCCGGAGACGGCTTATATGGAACGTTTCTGGTTCCCCGAAACGCTCTACACGAAGACGCACGGCTGGACGGAATGCAACGTCAATGTTCTCACGAAGAACGACGCTCCCTTTAACGATATGGTCGGCACCTACACGCTGCGAGGCATTCAGGTGCGCATCAGCAAGGCCAAGGAAGGCGCACCGAAGGGAATCTGGCAGAAGCCGGAAGACTTCGCACCGTGGATGCCCAAACCCACGGATACGACGCCTAATCCGAAGCTCTAAAGGGTGACGTAGTCTGAGAGATATTCAGTCTTAAGGCATGAGGACACTGGAAGTGGCATTAGGCATTCCATTGGTGCCCTCGCCTTGAGACCGATAAAAAATACAACGGAGAACAAAGATGACCCACAAGACATTGGTTATCGATCTTGATCGCTGCATCGGCTGCTATGCCTGCGAAGTTGCCTGCAAAAATGAAAACAGCATTCCGCTGGGTGTGCACTACAACAAGGTGCTCACCATCGGACCGCTCGGAAAATTTCCTGACATCCAGCAGTATTTTCTACCGTCCGTTTGCCAAAACTGTCGTGAGGCTCCCTGTGTGAAGGTGTGCCCGACGGGTGCCACCTATCAGCGCAAGGAAGACGGTCAGGTGCTGATTGACAAGGAAAAGTGCATCGGTTGCAAGATGTGTATGGCCGCGTGCCCCTATGGTGCACGCAGCTTCAATGCGCAGGCCAAGGTGGTCGAGAAGTGCACGCTTTGCGACCATCTGCAGAAGGTGGGCGAGAAGCCCGCTTGCGTGAAGGTGTGCTGCGCAAACGCTCGCTTCTTCGGAGACATTGATGACCCCAACAGCGATGTTTCCAAGGCGATCGCAGCGGCCGGTCCCGAGAACGTACACTCGATGCCCGATAGCGGCAACAAGCCCACGGTGCGTTACATCCTGCACAAGAAGAACGCTCCCTGGCAGCCCAATCCTCCGAAGATGCTCTGATCGGAGTTGAATATGGGTGTCGGCTTTGCCGCAGTGCTTGCGGCGGTGTTTGCCGCCGCCGCGACAGGTCTTTCGGGAGCGGTCGCCGTGCTCGAAAGACGAAGTGCGCCTGTTCCGTCGCTTACGCTGGCAAGCGCGCTGGCCTGTATCGCATTGCTGGCTTTGGCCGGCACTTCTTTGATGCAGTTGGGCAGGCCGCAATTGATATTTGCGGCCTTTTCCAATCCCGCTTCTTCGATTTTCAAGCTTGGGGTTGCATGGATCGTAGCGCTTGCGGCTTGCGCCGCCTATTTGGCGGCCATCCACCGAGCCGCATACGAGTCAACGTGCCGCAAACTGGCGCTGATCGCTTCCGTTGCTGCCGCACTGGTACTGATGGCTCACGCAAGCAACTACGTCATGCCGTGGCGCGCTGCCTGGAATACGTGGAGCATCGTGTTGCCGTTTTTCGGCTATGCGGCGCTGATCGGGGTTGCGACAATGGGATTGGTTGGGGCCGTCCACGGCTACGCGCTCGACAGGCGGGTGAGTTTGGCTGCCGGCGGTTTTGCTGTTTTCGGACTGGCGCTTTACCTTCTCATTGTTGGCGGAACCGATGCCGTGGAGCCGACAGCCTCGCGCGTGCTGACGGGCGATCTGGCGACCTGGTTTTGGGGGCTGACCGTAGGTGCGGGCGTCGTGCTCCCATGGGGACTGACGTTGTTGGCCAGACAATCGAGAGTGGCGCTTACCGCGGCTCTGTTTGCGGCCCTAGTCGGTTGTGCGGGTTGGCAAATCGTTGTGCTGCGGCTCGGGTCGGCTGCCTGGAGTTTTTTCGCGCGATAGCGCTTTTTGAATTTTGAATGAGAAAGGAAATCATGTTGACTAACCGTGACTCGCAATGCCGTGCACTTGCCGATCTTGGGAAAGTCATTGCCTCGGCTTTTGCTTTTGAAATGAAGCAGGCCTACATGGATGTGGTGATGAAAGATCGGGATGCGTGGAATTTTCACGAACTTGCGGCCAAAGGCGCAGACATGATTGCGGATTGGCTTGCAGACGGCGCAGAGGAAGATAAGGAGGAGACAGCGGCAGCTGATTTTGCCCGCGCTTTTTTGGGTGCCGGTGTTGTCAATCAGGTGGCAGCTTATCCGTTTGAGTCCGTTTACACGAGTCCGACGCGGTTGGTGATGCAGGATGCCTATGAGGCCGTGCGTCAGCTGTACCACAAGTACGGATTCGTCAAAAGCGAAGAATGTGATCTGCATGAAGACCACATTGCGTTGGAGATTCAGTTTCTGGCACATCTGAGCGGCCGCGCGGCCAAGCTTTTTGAAGAAGGTAAGGAGGCCGAAGCGTGTGACGTTCTTCGGCTGCAAAAGACGTTTATCGAAACGCACATTAAAAACTGGGTTTCGCGTTTTTGCGACGATGTCCGTGCCTGCCCCGTTTCGTCCTTCTACAAGGGTTGGTCATATATCCTCGAGGGCTTCGTCTTCACGCTTAAGGGTGCGATAGAAGACATGCTGCAGGAATGTCCGAGCTAAACGACAAAGCGGTCACGCGCAGACAGGTGGTGGCGGGTGCCGTCGGTGCCACGGCGTTGCTTGCCCTGGGGGCGGGTGTGCGCGGCGCGAAGGGATCAGGCGAGCTGATTCGTCCTCCGGGCAGTGTCGGCGAAGACGAATTCTTGGCGCGCTGCATTCGGTGCGACCGCTGCCGCAGCGTCTGTCATCTGAATGTGATTTCGGTGGCGGGATTTTCCGACGGGCTCATCCATGTCCGTACGCCCTTTCTTGATTTTCATCTCGGACACTGCGACTTTTGTCAGGACTGTGCTCGGGTGTGTCCGACGCATGCCATCGAAATGTTTGATCCCAAAACGGTCAAGGTGGGTGTGGCCGAACTCACCGAGCGTTGCATTGCGCTTCGAACCGGGGCTTGTCGGCTTTGTTACGACGAGTGTGAATACAAGGCCATTACGCTGGACGCCCGAAACCGTCCGGTGATTCATGCGGATAAGTGCAACGGTTGCGGTTTGTGCGTGAAGGTGTGTCCGGCTAATGTTTTGCAGTCGTTTAAGGACGGTTCACAACGGGGAGTTGTGATTCATCCGATTCACAAGGAGGCTCAAAAATGAAAAAGCCTCTGAAGTCGTCTTGGCTGCGTACGCTGATTCCCGTCGTTTTCATTTTGTTCACGGTTGTCGGAACGATCTGGCACACCGGATGGGGTACGTTGTCCTCCTTCGGTTGGAAGGAGATTGCGGCGATTTGTCCCTTGGGCGCTCTCGAAACGATGCTTGCCGAAAAGACGATTTTGCCCAGAGCGCTTGTTGCTCTGGTTGTCTTTTTCGTGCTGGTGGTGATTTTCGGGCGCTTTTTCTGCGGCTGGCTTTGTCCCGTTCCGTCCGTTTCCCGTTTGCTGCAATTTCTGAAAACGGGAGGGCGCAGACGAGAAAAGGAAGAAGATGTTGCGGAGGAAGATACGCAACGGCAGATTGTTCTGCACAGCCGACACAAGACAAGCATGGGGAAACGTGCGGCATTTCATCGTGTGCCGGCTGCTCAAGCTGCAGTGCGGGTGAAGCGGTAAAGAAAGCGGTAGCACAAAAGCGGCAGGCGGCAGACGCCGGTCCTTTGACTGTTCTTGCCGGTGCTCTGGCCTCGAGTGCCGTATTCGGCTTTCCCGTATTCTGCTTGATCTGCCCTGTCGGTCTGACCTTTGCCGTGGTGATCTCACTTTCGCGGTTGTTCCAATTCAATGAATCGGGCTGGGAAGTTTTGATTTTTGCGGCATTTCTTGTCTTGGAACTGCTGGTGCTGCGGCGCTGGTGTCGCAATTTCTGTCCGTTGGGAGCTCTAATCGGGCTGATGAGCCGATTAAATCGCCTCTTTGTACCGCGCATCAATCCCCAAGCCTGCGTGCATGCGACGCATGGCGTGGACTGCCGCATTTGTGCGGACGCTTGTCCGGAGGGTATCGATCTCAGAAAGGGAAAATTGACGAGCGCTGACGTTTCAGTGTGCATCAAGTGCCGTGCCTGTGCCGAAGTTTGTCCTTCACGGGCGGTGAGTTTTCCGTTTCTGCCGTCGTCGCCTTTTGTCGAGACGGTTCCGATGCCAGCGCGAGGTCGAATCGAAATCGTGCCTGTCGCTGAGCGTCTCGTCGGTTACGAAGAAGTCAGACGGCCGCTCGATATTAGGGAGGCTGTCAGGCAGAGCTCGCGCTGCCTGCGATGCGGTCGATGCACCTCGGTCTGTCCTCAGGGCAACCGTGTGTCGCAGTGGATGGCTCTTCTGAGTCGTGGTGATGTGGATGGTGCGGCCCGCCTGATGCTGCAGGAAGGCGCCATGCCTGAAATCTGCGGGAGAGTTTGCCCGTCCGAACGGTTCTGTGAACGAGTGTGCTCCATGCAGGAAGCCGAAGGCGCAGTGATGATTCCGGATATCGAACGCGCGGTGTCGCAGTATGTCCTTGACCACGGATTCAAACCCGGCATTCGCCGTGCGAGAGTGCCTGCCAAAGCAGCGGTTATCGGCGCGGGACCGGCGGGTCTGGCTTGCGCCGATTATCTGGCCAGACGCGGCGTGAACGTGACGGTTTACGACAAAGAAAGGGAGATTGGCGGGCTTCTGTCCTACGGCATTCCGCCGTTTAAGCTTTCGCGAGACGTTGTTGCGCGGCGCAGAGCGCTCTTAAACGAACTGGGCGTGAAGCTGGTGATGGCAACGACATTGGGCAAGGAGCTGGACTTCGAGTCGATTCGCCGACAAAACGATGCGGTGTTTGTGGCCACCGGCGCAGGTTGCGCCGTCGGTCTGTCAGTGCCGGGAGGGGATTTGCCTGGGGTGTTGCCTGCCATGGTGCTGTTGGGAGCAGTCAGTCGTCGAGCGCTCGGTGAGTCGAACCAAATGCCGGATGTGAAAGGCAAACGCGTCGTAGTGCTCGGCGGCGGCGATACGGCGGTGGATTGCTTGCGCTGTGCGATTCGAGAAGGGGCGGCCTCGGCGACGGCTGTGGCAAGAAAGCCGAGAGAAGCACTGCGAGCTATGGTTGGCGAACTGCAACAGGCCCAAGAAGAGGGAGCAGAGATTCTTTGCGGGTTGCAGGTAGAGCGTCTCGTGTCTGCCGGCGGCATTGTGTCGGCAGTTTTGTGCAGGGATAGGGACGGAAAAGAACTCGAAGTGCCTGCGGATGTTGTCTTTGTTGCCTACGGATTTAGGCCGGAACCGATTCCCTGGTTGGCCGGCAGCGGCGTTGCATTTGATAACGCAGGCCGCATTTGCGTGGATGACAACAACGCGACGAACGTGGCCGGAATTTACGCCGGGGGTGATACTGTGCGCGGAGCGGCTTTTGTGTCGACGGCGGTGGCCGACGGAAGACGCGCAGCGCGGGCGATTCTTCGGTATTGCTCAATTGCCTGACTGTCGGCGGGCACGGTCGAACGCAACCGTTGCGGCCATGTGCGCGAGCTTGCTGAAGTTTCGCATCCGAGTGCCGAGAGTGATCATGAACCATTCGGCAAACGCACGCAGTCTCGGGGAATTGCGCTCGTCTTCCAGACGAGTGATCAGGCACATTGTCCAGACTTCTCGCTCCCAACCTTCGAGAATGGGAACAACCGTTCCGTTTTGAAGTTCCTCGAGTACGTGGCCGGCATAGAGGTCCACGGTAATGCCCTGATGGTTGAGCAGCAATTGCTTCAAACTCATCTGGTCGTGCGTCATGAACGTGTTTTTCCAGTGAATCGGCGCGCAGTCGCCACCGACGTTGTACAGAACGCCCGTTGGGTCATGAGCCACGGTTTTAAGCAGCAGTCCGGTGTGCTCGGAAAGGTCTTCGGGGGATTTGGGGATGCCGTGTTTATTCAGGTATTCGGGTGTGGCGAACACCGGCGTGGAGGAGCTGTTGTATTGCCGAACGACGAGGCCGGAATCATCAAGCGGAAGGCGGTTGGCGACGATGGCATCAACCGTGTCTGCCCGGATCGCATCCGGATGAACTTCGGGCAGGATCGCAAATTCCACATCGGGGTGGTCGCTCGAGTAGTGTAGTAAAGCTTCGGAGAAAAATAATCTCGCAAGCTCAATGGGGGCGGCAAAGCGGATGGTGAGTTTGTCCGACAGATGATTGCGGCTGTAGATTTCCAGATTGCGAAAACCGGTGACAAGAGGTTCGACGGACTTGACGAGTTCGGCACAGCGCGGCGTGGGTGCGATCGGACGGTGAGACTTGTCAAAGAGCGCGAAGCCGAGTTCTTCTTCAAGATTGTGAAGAAGGCGCGAGACCTTGGGCAAATCAAGATCAAGGACAATAGCGGTGCGCGAGAGACTGCGCGTACGGGCGGCAACGACGAGCACCTCCCACGCTTCGAGGTTGTCGATGGTTTTCACGGTGGTTTCGAAATTGGGCTGATAACGAAGCTTGAAACGGTTGTTTTGGTAATGCGCCCGATTTTAGCCGAGCGAAACAGCGGTCAATTTTCAAAAAATTCAGTTTGATTGAGGGATTGTGAAATTGGTGCCGTTCCTCAGCGCTTCGACAAGCTCCGTGGCCCAGCGAATCTGTCGTTCCTTTTGAGCTGGGATCGCAATTCGAATGTGGCGCTGCGCCCAGGCGTTGGTGAGCTTTATCGCACGGGTGCGCGGGTGGGGTTGTGCTTCGAAAGCGACGCGGCTGGCGATGCCGATTCCGACGCCTGCGGCGGCCATCTGAAAGAGGATCGGCTGATTGGAAACGCGAACTTTGGGAACGAGCTTGTGGCCGAGTTCTCTAGCTCTTTCGTCGACGAAACGCTGCATTTCGACGTGTTCGCTCAGGGAGACGAAGTCCTCGTTCAGACATTCGGCGAAATCCAATGCTTCACGGTGCGCCAACGGGGAATCGATGCTTACGATCACCACAAGATCGTCGCGGGCGTAGTCTATGAAAGTAACGCCCGGATAGTCGCCAACGAAGGCGCTCAGGCCGATGTCGGCTCTGTCTTCGGCAACGGCCTCGACCACGTCGCGTGAAGAACAGCGATGGTGAGAGATCGAAACGTCAGGATGTGCCTTCAAAAAACGCGCCAGCCCATCGGCCAGAAAGTTCATGGCAGCGCCGTAGTTAGAGACGATCCGAAGCGTGCCGGCCTCGCGACTCACGAAAGGCTCGAGATCGCGAAGCATGCCATCAATGTCGCGCTCAATGCGAAGAGCTCCCTGCCGCACGATTTCGCCGGCAGGCGTTACCGCCATACCCTGTGCCGATCGTGTGAAAAGAGGCACCCCCAAACTTGACTCGAGTCCTTTGATGCGGGCACAGACGGTCGAGGGACTCAAATGCACTCGTGCAGCTCCTCGCGTGAGATTGCCTTCGTCGGCCACGGCGCGAAATGTTTTGAGATCAATTAGGGAAAAGTGCTGCATTGCGAAAGCA
>ENA-OVGE01002300-OVGE01002300.1-human-gut-metagenome-genome-assembly--contig:-NODE-2300-length-12767-cov-2.463184_pt1 | contig 12767 bp, 11 predicted proteins | sample MGYA00237769_ERZ505417 | MGnify/ENA primary metagenome ERZ505417 (study PRJEB26158, sample SAMN06016403) | human gut metagenome | biome: human gut; feature: ankylosing spondylitis patient; material... | reverse complement strand
TATTATAATTTTTATAATACTGAATCTTCGGAATTAATCGTTGGGCGTGTAGGTGCAAGATGCGGATGTGTAACAATGCCAAATTGCTTATGTTGGGCTACTGATAACGCTTTAAAAATTTCATCAAGTTTGCCAATTAGATATACATATTATCTATTATGTGCAGCAGAACTAAATACTCTCAACACTTCAAATGCGCAACCGCTTATTACATCGACCAAAATAAAAAATAAAAAAATGCCATTGTCTCCTAATATAGAAGAGCAACAGGCTATCGCCTCCTATCTCGATGAGAAGACATCTCAAATCGACTCTCTCATAGCCCTCAAGCAAGAGAAGATCACTGAGCTGAAGGACTACAAGAAGAGCATCATTTATGAATACGTAACAGGTAAGAAAAAAGTATAACATATGACACCAGATGAATTAAAAGAAAAGCAATTTGAGTCAGATATCGAACGATACTTGCTCACAGAAGGTGGATATACTAAAGGTACCCAGGCTACTTACGACCGTGTAAGAGCCTTGGACCTTGATACTCTTATCCGCTTTATCAGCACTACCCAACCAAAACAGTGGGCAAGATATGAACGACAATATGGTGAAAAGGTAAAAAATAATCTCTATACCATTTTGCAATCAAACATTTCAGAGTATGGTCTTATACATACCTTGCGCAATGGTATCAATGACAAAGGGCATAAATTTGACTTATGCTATTTCGCACCAACATCATCCCTCAATCCAGAGCTCATTGAAAAGTACAACCAAAACAGATCGGAAGAGCGTCGTGTAGGGAAATCGACATGGTGCTCTCATTGAATGGTATTCCAATCATCGCCATTGAACTCAAGAACCAGTTCACCGGCCAGGATATCAATGACTCTAAAGAGCAATGGATGAAGAACCGTGAGCCAAAAGAGCCATTGTTCCATTACGATAACCGTATCCTCGCCTACTTCGGCTGCGACCTCTATGAGGCAGCCGTAACAACACGCCTGGAGAAGGATAAAACATTCTTCATCCCATTCAATCAAGGAAGCAACGGTGCTGGAAATGTAGGTGGTGCAGGAAACCCAGAGGCAAAAGATGGAGATTATATGACATCATACCTATGGAAAAATGTACTCCGTAGAGATATGCTCCTGGCTATTCTCCAACGCTACATCATGCGCCAAAAGGAGGAAACTATCTCCCTCATCGTTGATAAACATGGTAACGAGAAAGAAATCACAAAAACAACCGAGAAGATTATCTTCCCTCGCTACCATCAGCTGGACGTAGTGGAGAAACTGATTCACGATACAGAAGAAAAGGGTTCTGGACATAACTATCTGATCCAGCACTCTGCAGGTTCAGGAAAGTCAAACTCCATAGCTTGGCTCACCTATCGCTTGGCATCACTCCACGATAAGGATAATGCCAAAATCTTCAAGGGTGTTTTTGTTATTACTGATAGACGAGTACTCAACAGACAACTCCAGGAAACCATTCTGGGTTTTGAACATGTAGAAGGTACGGTCACTACCATCACGGAAAAAGACCATGATGCAAGCAATAAGCTACGTGATGCCATCAATGCAGAGCATACAGGTATCGTCATCACTACTCTCCAACGCTTCCCACAGATTTATGAGCAAATCGTGTCCAACTCCGGACATAAGTATGCCGTAGTAGTGGATGAAGCACATTCTAGCCAGAGTGGAAAGAGTGCAGAAAAACTAAAGGCTGCTCTTGCTGATACAGATGAAGCACTCAAGGAAATGGCAGAATGGGAGGACAAAACAGTGGAAGAAGTAGAAGCCGAAAAGGACAGGCTGATGCTAGACTTATTGAGCCAGGGACAGCATAACAATCTCGCATTCTATGCATTCACTGCTACTCCAAAACCAAAGACCTTACAGACTTTTGGTATCTTTGAACAGAGAATGAAGGGAATGGAAGATGAAAGTAGATATGTAGCATACCACAACTACTCCATGCTTCAGGCCATAGAAGAAGGATTTATCAAGGATGTTCTCAAAAACTATACGACGTTTCAGACATCCTATGAGATTGCACGTCAGTCAGAGGATAATCCTAATTATGAGGAAACCCCTGCAACCAGAGCATTGAAGGCATTCCATGACAACCATAGTGATACCATCAACAAAAAGACAGCCATCATTGTCAATAAGTTTCTGGAAGTCACGATGAACAAAATGGAAGGAAAGGCCAAAGCCATGGTGGTTACGGCAAGCCGAGCCCATGCTGTCAGATATTTCTTTGCCATCAAGGAGTATTGCAGGAAAAATAATATTAACTGCCTGCATCCGATGGTAGCATTCTCTGGTAAGGTTAACTATAAAGGCACAGAATATACAGAACCACAGCTCAATAAGCGTGGAGAAAAGAATATTTCAGAAGATAAGCTTCCTCTGTATTTCTCTAGCGAGTTCTACAACATGCTTATCGTGGCAGACAAATACCAAACCGGATTTGATGAACCACTTCTGCATACCATGTTTGTGGACAAGAAGCTGAAAAATGTAAAGGCGGTACAAACACTGTCACGCTTAAACAGAGCAAACAGACTTAAGAAAGATACCTTTGTGTTCGACTTTGCAAACACGGCTGAGGAAATCGCTACATCATTCAAACCATTCTATGAAGGAACCGAACTCATCAAGCCTGTGGATGTGAACTATGTCTATAAATTCCACAAGGACGTTGAGCTGTTCCATCTTTGGACAACGGAAGACGAAGAAAAGTTCTATGAGGTATTTGCAGAGACAAAGAAAAATAAAAACCAACTAGGTATTCTTTCAAGTATGCTTAAACCGGTCGTAGACAGAATCGGAGAGTTTGAAGAAGAAAAGCGCTTTGAGGTAAGAAGCAAGATCAAGAACTTTGTGCGCTTCTATTCCTATATGACCCAGATTGCAAGAACATTTGACCGTGCCCTATATAAGACTTATCTGTTTGCAGATTATCTGTATAGAGTATTGCCAAAGACAGCTCATGAGCAAATAGACCTGGATAAGAAAGTAAGACTCGTCAACAATACCATCAATGCGAATGAGACTATCAACATTTGGTTAGATGATGGCAAGAAACAGCCTCTCAAGGGAGAGAATCCTGGATCTGCAGTAATGCCAGATGATAATAAGGACCTTCTTGACAATATTATCGATAAGGTCAACATCATGTTCCGTGGTGAGTTCTCAGAGGCAGATAGAGTTATGGTAGAAGGCATCTTTGACCATATCCAGAAAGTAGCAACCAAGAAAATACAAAAGCAGGCTGTTGGCAATGATGAGAACCAGTTTGTAGAAAGCATCTTCCCTGACATCTTTGGAAAAGCAGCACAAAAATGCTACACTACCCAAACTGATGCCTATCGCAAGCTCTTTGAGAATCAGGAGTTCTACAAGACTCTGATGCAGCAGATGGGACATGCCATCTATGAGCGTTACCGTGAGCAAGAGGCCAAAGCATATACCATCGAGAATCTGCAAGGAAAAATCATTCCACTTTTGCGAGAGGATTTTGCAGGCATTGCCGGTATTGACAGAACCTTGGAGGAAGCTTTCGTGTGGATGATCAAAGTACTGAAGGTAAACAGCATAGAAAAATACAGTGGTCTTGGAGAAACTGTTCTCAATGCTCTGTTCAAACTCTATTGCTGCCCAAATACGCTTACCTTAACAGAGAAGCGTACCTACCTCAAGACTCTGGTCACAGGCTATGAGTCATATTTGAAGAAGTTGCATTATCTCATATATGATAAAGAAGTAACTGACAAGAATGGCGATACAGAACATGCTGCACTGAGCAATGCCATCTACTGCATGAAGCTCAATAAGCTGAAATACAGCGAGAAGGCTACAGACCAGAAGTTTGCAACATACGTAGATCTCATCGTTAAACTCCGCAATGATGAAAACCATCAGGCAAAGAGTCTTGACGCCAAAGAGGTTAAACTGGGAATACATGTTGCAACTGCCATGCTCATGTATGTAACATTCAAGTACATTACTGAACTTGAAATGGTGGAAAGCAAGTTTGAAAGTAAATAGAATCTAACAAGAGTGTAGCTTTTAATGAGGGCTACACTCTTTCATTTAAAAATCGAAATTTATGGAAATTGATATTGAAAAAATAATCGCAAACATGCCTAAGGATGTAATTTTAAACATAATGCGAAATAATGTCGAAAAGAACTGCGAGACAATGTTTAAACTTTCCTATAACTGGAGAAAACAACATAAGGCAACCAACGAGAAGATTGATTTTGCCTATTATATGTTCCAGCAACATCTTGCTAATATGAGAGCCATTCTTGAGCTTTCAAATGGGATAGAGATTTATTCAAACCATCCTGAAACAAAAGTAATTGAACCCACTACTATCATTTCTATTGTTAGAAGCGTATATGAAAGAATGTTTATTTTCCATTGCATATATGTCCTACCAGAAACAGAAATAGAACAAGACATTTTGTTTTATCTATGGATTATCAAAGGGCTAAAAAACAGGCAAGTAGGTTATGTACCTCAAGAATTCCAAGAAAAAAAGGAAAGAGAGAGAGACGAAATTAATAAAATCATTGACAAAATCAAAGATTATTCTAATCGTCTGAATATAATTCAAGAGGCTAAGGATAAGATTATTGGTTATGTAAAAAAATAAGTCACTTACTCCCAAAGGCTATAAATATATCAAGAACGCTAACCATGTCATTATTGATTTTGAGGAAATCAGCATAAGTAAAGCATCGGAAGAATTAATGGGAACAACGTTTCCACCTATCTATAATTATTTCTCGATGCACTCCCATCCGTCATACCTTGGGACATTACAATTTTCCCAACTATTTGATAAGGAAGTAAACAAGGATTTTATGCGAACACTTATTGTTAGTATTGCATTATTCCAAGGGAAAATCATTTCAGATTTTGTCAACAGCGTAGAAGGAGTAAAGGAAATCTTCGAAACCTTACCAAAAGAGGAGCAAGAAAATTGCAGGATGAATAACCAAATCTTTCTTAAAATAAAAGAAAGTAATGAAGTAGAACAAGAGGATTCATAACGTCATTACACTTAACAAAGTTTATATGACAAAGTTGTGAGCTCTCAACTATTTTCATTTTTTTTGCATTAATTTTAAGTATTGTTCAAAACAAATAATTAATAACATCAATCTTATGCGCGACGCTACAAGAATAACAGATTATTTCAATGGTTCAAGGACATTGTTCATCATTCCCTTGTACCAGAGAAAGTATGCCTGGCAACAGAAGCACTGTTCCAGATTGTTCGAGGATTTGAAAAAGATTCATCGAGATAAAATCTATAGCCATTTCTTTGGCAGCATTGTATCCACTAAAGCTGATGAATACGAGGACGACCTTCTCATCATTGATGGACAGCAACGAATCACAACACTTTCCTTGCTTATCCTAGCAGGTATCAATGCCGTAGAGAACGGAGACATGCAAGAAGGAGATGAAGACATCAATAAGATAAAGGAAGACTATCTCTATGCAATCAGAAGAAAATTGCCTAGAAAGATTAAGCTCTGCCCTATTGAGGATGATCAGAAGGCTTATGACGCCCTCTTCACTAACAATGAGAATGAGTTTATAAAGAACTGTGGAATTACCTCCAACTATCAACTGTTCTATAACTTAATCAAGGTTAGTGACCTTACGTTCGAGGATTTAATAGGTGCTATCGAAAGACTTACTATCATTGACATCTGCTTGGATTCAAGAGATAACCCTCAGTTAATCTTCGAATCCCTGAATTCCTGTGGCAAGGATTTGGAGGAAGCAGATAAGGTTAGAAATTACCTACTCATGTCTCTGTCAAAGGATGAGCAAGAAGAATATTACCATCAGTACTGGAGCAAGATTGAGAAACTTACTGATGGTGAACCTACCATGTTTATAAGAGACTACCTCACTATCAAGAATGGTAACATCAGTAAGGTAGAGGAATTATACTTTGACTTCAAGGCTTTCGATGAGAGCAAACACTTGAATCGAGAGTCCTTACTATCTGATATGCTCAAATTTGCAAACTACTACAGACAAATTTGTAAGGGAGAAACAGGTAATAAGAAACTCGATAAAAAAATAAAGCAAATAGCAAGCATCGGCACTACTGTCCATTTGCCTTTCCTACTATCATTCTTCGACTATGCAAAAGATAATAACTTTGATGAAGAAGAAATCTTCACTGTCCTGGATATTGTAGAGAATTATTGGGCCAGACGTATCATTTGCGGCTATCCTGCGAACGCAATGCAGAAACTCTTCTCAATGCTTCATACTGATATCATGCGTATCTACAAGCGACATGAAGAAAAGGGTATTCCAGTCAATTGTTCCTATTCTCAGGTTATGGCATATATCCTTCTTCACAAACAGGGAACTTCAACATTCCCAAGTAACAGAGAGGTAAGCGAAGAGTTTGAAACAAGACAGATTTATCGCATTCCAAGCAACTACAAATACTTCCTCTTTGAAAGAATGGAAAATGAGAACAGCCCAGAAGCAGATGACATGATTGTTGAGAAGATGAAGGAAGGCAGAATTACCATAGAACATATCATGCCTCAAACTCTCACCCCACAGTGGAAGCATGACCTAGGTGAAAACTGGGAAGAGATATACGAAAAGTACCTGCATACTTTCGCAAACCTCACTCTCACTGGCTTTAACGTATCCTATAGCAACCACTCTTTCCAAGAGAAAAAAGAAGGATATATCGATAAAAAGGGTAATAAAGTTGATGGCTTTGATAATTCAGCATTCCGTCTGTCTAACTATATCAAGCATTGTGATAAATGGACATTGGAAGAGATTCTGAAACGCCAAAAGGTTCTGCTCGATAATTTCTTGCATCTATGGCCAATGATCACAATCAGTTATCAGCCCCTGGAAAAAGAATATGAATTGGTATCATTTGAAGATGATGAATACGAACTGAAAGGACGTACCATCGTTGGATTCAGATATAGAAACGAGAGACATGCCATTACAACATGGAAAGATATGCTTATTCAAGTAGGCAAACTCATATATAATGAGAATCCATCCTCTATGGTGTATCTGGCGACCAAGAACAATAACCTATACGAAAAGGATTCAGAGGGCAAATCAAAGATTGCTGATAATTGCTATATTTATTCAGCATGCAGTACAAATGCCAAACGTGCAATACTTTCGTACATCTTCAAAGGTTGTAATATCCCAGCTTCCGTACTGGAATTTGAACTGGTCCCTATTTCAGAGAACATTATTGAAAACGAAGAATAATAAAAAGCTCAATAACTCTTTGAATGGAGTAATCATACGAGTAGTCTTTCCGCAAGCATTTGCAGAGAGACTTACTCCTTTACCTATTAAATAGGAGAATTACAGTTCCAACTCTCAGAATGTGGGCATGTTCTCACAGACCTGCAGAATTCAGAAAAATCATCTTTGTAAGGAAAAAACATATCAATAACAGAAAAGTAAAATATGGATTTTGGAGAAGTTTTTGAAAAGAAAATGCCCAAGGCAATAGAGTATGCTTCACATATTATTATGGAAACAAGCAACTTCATTGATTTTGCAGTAGCCTTGGTTGACTATATGGATGAAGATTTTATTCCATATTGTAAATCAGTGTATGCCATGCTGAGAAGTTTGGACTATCCAACTGTGACATTTGAAAAGGATGATGAATTAGGAGATATAACTCCAGATGTCATCCGTAAAGAATACCATAACTTTCTATCGCAGCAAGAGAAGCTAGCACGAGAAAAAGAATTTAAGGAAAATATAGATGAGTTACAATTCCTGGTAAAAAGCTACCGTGATAGCAATGAGTTCAAAAAAATGTTAGATTTCATAGGTAGTTTTCCTTATCTCGCCCCTTACAATGCCATGCTAGTTCAGATGCAGAAGCCTGGTGCTACGTTCGTCCTAACAGGCAAGAAATGGGCAGAATATGGAAGGCAGCCGAAGTTGAATGGACAAAAGCTGATAGTTCTGAAACCATTTGGCCCAGTGCAATGCGTTTTTGACTTTGAGGATACAGAACCTATTCCAAATGCTACAGAAGTTATGGAAGAGGCAGACTTGATAAAAAAATATACGGAGAGCTTACAACAAGCACAAGGAGATTTGGATAAGAAGAAAATGGAAACATTGGTTTCAAACCTACCAGTATATGGAATATATCTGGATGACAACTTCTTGGCAGCAAACTCTTATGGTGGTTATATCATGCCATATCATGACCAAAAGTTAAAGGTCAAGATAGACAAAGACTATTATATGGAAGTTTCTTCCAATTTCGTGATAAGTGTCAATAAAAAGCAGTCTAATGCCGTTAAGTTCCATACACTTTGCCATGAACTTGGTCATCTTTTCTGTAATCATCAGTGCTATGATAAAAGAAAAAAACGCAAGCTGACCCTGAAGGAAGAAGAGTTTGAGGCAGAAACCGTTGCCTGGTTAATGTGCAAAAGACATGGCATAAGCAATCCATCAGAAGAGTACTTGGCTTCTTATGCCCCAAAAGGCGAGATTCCTATTTGTAGTACAGAGTTAATCATGCGAGCAGTAACAGAAATTGAAAGAATGATGGATGGAGCTGTAAGTGTAAATGACTCTATGTGGTATAAGGAGGATGCAGCATTCAAAGCATCGATAAATGCTCAGCGTCAAAAATTGAAGAGGTCTAGACAAACCGACCTGTTCGGAAACAGAATTGGACTTGATTAAAGATACCTATTAGTGTGCAATACCATTCCTGTCTTACGATTTTGTAGCAGTGGTACCAAAGGTGAACGAACTAAAATTAAGGCATCCCCAAGAATACTCTAAAACATTTTCTATAACTTTTTTCTTTCTGTGCAGCTAGGCTGCACAGAAAGAATCTACCTTTGCACCAGTTAAACCAAAAACTATAAGATTATGGGATTATTAGATTTCTTGTTTGGGAAGCAAAAGCATCATACAGCTCCCGACTTAAAAGCACAAAGCCAACGCTACGACCAAGGCTATCATGACGGCTATCGAGACGCCTATGAGGAAGGAACATGTGAAGATTGGGAATGCGCCTGTGAAAACCAGGACTTCGATCCATGTGACTCATCATTTGACGGTTATCCTGATGAAGATACCTTCCAAGAGGATGACTATGATAACTATGAAGATGATTCGGATTCATGTCCGGAAGTATGGTACTAACAGTTTCAAATACTATCAAAACAAATGCAATATGAACAAACATTATTTTTCTTACTTTATGGTAGCAGTGCTCACCATGATGTTTTTCTCTTGCTCAAAAACAGAGAATGGCAATGTAGAGTATATCCCTTTCCAAGAAACCGCCGATGGACAATGGGGCATGATTTCCCTTAATGGTAAAGTCCTCTTCAAGGAGGAGTTCAAAAACAAGCCAACCGTCGTTAGAGATGGAAGATTCTTCGTAAGAACCAAAGAAGGAGTATGGGAAATGTATGATGCCACAGAAAAACCTAAGAAAATCGGTGGTGACTATGCACATACATCAGGCTTTCGCAATGGCAGAGCACTTGTTGCACCCAAGAATCAACCGGTGGCAATCATTGACACGGAAGGAAGAGTGGTCAAAAACCTCGATAAAATTGACGGAAAACAGGTAGATGGGGTAAGAGCTTTCGAAGGAGACTATGCCGTATTCATGACAACCGATTCTCTTTGGGGAGTGATTAACCAGAACGGTGACTGTGTAGTAAAGCCGGAATACTATTCTCTCAACGACTATGGTGATGGAAAGTTCATAGGAGTGAACGCCAAGTACAAAAAGGAAGTCAAGAAGGAGCAGAAGGACAAGGTAAAAATCTCTGTGATCAATCCCAACGGCCAGGAACTCTTCAACTTTTCAGCTGGCAAGTATGAAAATATCCAATACCAGTTTACAGATGGCAAACTGGCCGTCTCCATAAAGAAGGATGGTAAGGAAACATGGGGTATCATGAACGATAAAGGAGAAATCATCGTCAAACCAACTTCCAAACTGAAGAATATAGGCACCATCCATGGAGATGTCTTCACCTATAATAATGGTGACGGCTGGGGCCTCATGAATGTAAAGGGAGAAAACCTGGTAAGAGCCAAGTATGAATTCCTCTACTATGATGAAGACGGAACGCTGATTGCCCTTGTCAAGAATGGAGATTCCTATGAATACAAGTATATTGACCAGCAGGACAACCAAATAGGTGAAGATTCCTATGTAAAGGCTACCCTATTCTCCATGTTCGACGGCCGACATGCTCTTGTGAAACCCAATGACAAGATCTACTCTATCATTGACAAGAACGGAAAACAGCTGGAGAACCTTCCAGACATCGTTGATATCGGCACCTACGAAGGAGAAAGCTACATAGAAAGTGACTATGTGGATATCAACAAGATGATTGCAGGATTCAACATATCGCCGGACGGATTGTATGGCTTCAACTATCAGTCTACACCACAGCAAGCAGTCAATATGGAGGTAAAACAAGACTTAGCCATCGGTGACAAGCAGCATAAGGCCGGTACTCCTTATTGGTATGACTTCAAGGACAACATCATGCTATATGGTGAATCAGAGGGTATCAATGGCTGGATTAGCATCCAATACTCAGGAAATCTCAGCAGGCAGACCTATAAAACCAAAAGAGTAATAGACTATGATTTTGGTGACTACTATTGGTATCATGATGATAAAATACCAACTGGCTATGTTTGGAATAAGGTAAGACCAACATTATTTGGTCTCACCATTTACAATGGAGGCAGGATGCATGGCAAATTGAGAACTCTTTTCAATGCCCTATCCCAAAAAGTCAAGAGTTGGGGTAAGGTTGTCAAAGAAAACAATGGTGCAGCTATCGTCAATCTCAATAATGGCAAGAGAGCTATCATTACCATGGAAAAAGACAAGGTATCCGTATTCTGGGGACAGTTGAAAGCTAGATCGGAAGAGCGTCGTGTAGGGAAAGAGTGTAGATCTCGGTGCTAAAGACATTGACATATCCAAATACAAGGATGCAGGCGAGGAAGATGACCTCAATAATATATCTTATGGCTACCTCAATGACTTATTCTCTGAAGAAGTAGCAGCAGACACAGCTGAAGTGGACACTACAGCTGTAGATTAGGATTTAAATAACTTGAAGAGCTGCCGATATCATAAGGTGGCTCTTCCTAAACTCAAAAAGATATGAAAAAGATTGTAATTATTATGATGATGGCATTGATGATGCCTGCAGTTTCAAATGCTCAGAATGATACAGCCAAGAAGCTCACTAAGTTTGAGCAGATTACCTCCAAGACAGGAAGAATTTCTAAGTTTGTAGATGTCAGAATGCCAAGTATCCCAGAGAGCTTCATGGGTAGCTTGTCCGCAAGTATAAGAACTGTCATGGGAGAACAAACCAATTCTTATTTTTACAGAATAGAAGACCCGGAGACCAATAGAAGCGTCGCACACATTGCTATGATAGAGTATTCTGACTTAGTGGAGATCAACAAGGCATTAGCCAAATTGGTAGCTGAAGTTGATGCTGATTGCACAGCAAATCCAGATTATCTGGAAAACCGCTTTGTCACCAATGATGGCTTTGAAATCGGCTACTATGTTTCCAAAGGCAAGGCCAGCTGGTATATGAAGCTAGAAAGATACTCTAGCAGTACCGTCTTTGTCAAGAATGCAGAGTCATTAACAACCAATTTTCAGGATGCCCAAAAGAAAATTGAAGAATTGAAAGTAGTCTACAAGAAGTAATCATTCAGTATTCTGGATGTTCCTATTATATAAGAGGTACTATATAGAGTCAAATCGTACTCATATATAGCACCTCTCTATACATTTATTCAAATCGTAAGGAAAATAACCATTATTCTTACACATTGTTATGTAAGTTTAATCTTATTAAAACATACAGAAAGCATATATATGTTATCAATAACATTTTGCCGGTATTATTTTCATCTTCAAAACATTCTGCGTACCTTTGCACTCGAAAAGTTAACAAAGAGTATTAATTAAAAAGATAAGATTATGAAGAAGATTGTTTTTATGGTAATGATGGCAATGGCAGTTCTTTCAACCAACGCACAGAACGAGTACCCAACAGCCAAAGTAGAGAAGCACGATGTAGCTATCCTGGTTATCGACATGCAGAATGACTTCGTCGATCCTAAGGGAAAGTTGTGTGTAGCTGGCGCAAAGGCTACGATACCGGCAATCAATAAGCTCATAGCATATGGCAGAAGCAAGAACTGGAAAGTAGTCTGGGTAACCCGCGACCACAGATCATCTGGTGTTGATGTCGATGCACCACGTATCCCCCTCTTTGTTGAAGGAAAAACGGGTTATTGCGTACCAGAAACCTGGGGTGGAGCACTCGTAGATGGTCTCAAGCCGGAGAAAGAAGACATCATGTCACCCAAGTTCAGAAACTCAGCCTTCTTCAATACAAATCTTGATCTCATGTTAAGACGCATGGGTGTCAAGACAGTTGTCTTGGCCGGTACACAGTATCCAAACTGTGTCAGAGGTACAGCCAATGATGCCATGAGCTATGACTATGAAACTGTCGTTTGTACAGATGCCTGCTCGGCAAAGACTCCAGAAGTTGCTGCAGCCAACGTATTTGACATGAAAAATATGGGCATCAAATGTATTTCCTTGGATGAAGTAGAAAAAGAGTACAAGTAAATTCAAACAGAGATCGGAAGAGCACACGTCTGAAC
>ENA-OVGE01002292-OVGE01002292.1-human-gut-metagenome-genome-assembly--contig:-NODE-2292-length-12792-cov-4.432991_pt1 | contig 12792 bp, 13 predicted proteins | sample MGYA00237769_ERZ505417 | MGnify/ENA primary metagenome ERZ505417 (study PRJEB26158, sample SAMN06016403) | human gut metagenome | biome: human gut; feature: ankylosing spondylitis patient; material... | reverse complement strand
CTGCTCCGCCGGGCTGCCCGCCACGGCAAGCTGCTGGGCGTGAACGAGCCCTTCCTGTATCAGATCCTGGACACCGTCATCCACGAGAACGAGGGCGAGTACAAGGACCTGCGCCAGAAGCAGGACTATATCACCAAGGTCGTCCGCACCGAGGAGGAGAACTTTGCCAAGACCATCGATGGCGGCATGAAGATCTTCGCCGACCTGCTGGCCGAGCACAAGGCCAAGGGCGAGATGCAGTTTTCCGGCAAGGATGCCTTCAAGCTCTATGATACCTATGGCTTCCCCGTGGACCTGACCGAGGAGATGGTCCAGGACGAGGGCATGACCCTGGACCGCGTCGCCTTCGACGAGGAGATGGAGGCCCAGCGCGTCCGCGCCCGGAAGGCCCGCGAGGCCCTGGGCGACCTGGGCTGGTCCGGCGTGGAGTTCGGCAAGGAGATCCCCTCCACCGTCTTCGACGGCTATGATAAGACCGAGATCGCCGGCGCAAAAGTGGTCGCGATCGTGGCGGAGGATCAGCTGGTGGACGAGATCGTCTCCGGCATGGAGGCCATCGTGGTCCTGGACACCACCCCCTTCTACGCCGAGATGGGCGGCCAGGTGGCCGACCACGGCACCATCACCGCCGAGGGCATGACCTACAACGTCACCGACGTGCAGAAGAACAAGGGCGGCAAGTTCATGCACTACGGCAAGCTCACCCAGGGCAGCCTGAAGGTAGGCGACACGGTGACCGCCACCATCGACGTGGACCGCCGTAAGGCCATCATGCGGGCCCACACCGCCACCCACCTGCTGGACAAGGTCCTGCGGACCGTGCTGGGTGACCACGTCCACCAGGCCGGTTCTCTGGTGGAGCCTGACCGTCTGCGCTTCGACTTCACCCACTTCTCCGCCCTGACGGCCGAGGAGCTGGCCAAGGTCAGCGCCCTGGTCAACGAGGCCGTGCTGGAAGGCTACGACGTTGTGACCGAGGAACTGCCCATCGAAGAGGCCAAGAAGAAGGGCGCCATCGCCCTCTTCGGCGAGAAGTACGGCGAGGTCGTCCGCGTGGTGGATATGGGAGAGGGTTACTCCGTCGAGTTCTGCGGCGGCACCCACCTGTCCAACACCGCCAAGGTCGGCGTGTTCCATATCTCCAATGAGTTCTCCGTGGCCTCCGGCGTGCGCCGCATCGAGGCCACCACCGGCAAGCTCTCTCTGGACGTGATGAATCAGAATCAGAAGATGCTCTTTGAGGCCGCTACCGTTCTCAAGGCCAAGCCCGGCGAGCTGCGGGAGAAGGCCAAGACCATGATGGCCGAGGCCAAGAAGCTGCACCAGGAGATCGAGAAGTTCAAGGCGGAGGCCTCCGTCGGCGAAGCCCGCCAGTTCCTCATGTCCGCCAAGACCGTGGGTGAGCTGAAGGTCCTGACGGCCTCCCGCGAGAATGTGGACGCCGCCACGCTGCGCCAGATGGGCGACTTCCTGAAGGACAAAGAGCCCAACGTCGTGGCGGTCCTGGCCTCCACCAGCGATGAGAAGATCTCCTTCCTGGCCGTCTGCGGCAAGAACGCCATCGCCAAGGGCATCAAGGCCGGCGACCTGGTCAAAAACGTCTGCACTATTTGCGGCGGCAAAGGCGGCGGCAAGCCCGACAGCGCCATGGGCGGCGGCAAAGATATGCTGAAGCTGGACGACGCTCTGGCTTCCGTGGACGATTATGTGGCCGTGAAGCTGGGCCTGTGAGCAAAGGAGCGAACGCCGTATGTTGATCGACTTAGAAAAACTGCCCGTAGACATCGTGCCTCACATGCGGGATGGGGAAAAAGAAGTCCACCTGAAAAAGTGGAGCGACGGCCCTGTAAAAGTCTTGCAGGGCAAGCTCCCCGCCGGGGCCTCCATCGGCCTGCACACCCACGAGACGAACTGTGAGGTGATCTATATCCTCTCCGGCACCGGCAAGGTCCTGTGTGACGGGGCCTATGAGCCCCTCGCCCCCGGCGCTTGCCACTACTGCCCCAAGGGACACGCCCACAGCCTCATCAACGACAGCGACGGGGACTTGACCTTCTTCGCCGTGGTCCCCGAACAATAAAAAACCAAAAGAAAACGCACGAAAGGAGCAACCCCATGAGCGACTGCTTATTCTGCAAGATCGCGGGGGGAGAGATCCCCTCCAAGAAGGTCTATGAGGATGACCAGGTCTATGCCTTCTACGACATCGACCCCCAGGCCCCCATGCACTTTCTGGTGATCCCCAAGGCCCACATCAAGTCCTGCGGGGCCATTACCCCGGAAAACTCTGCCGTGGTGGCCCACTGCTTCGAGGTCATCAGCAAGATCACCCAGGAGCAGGGCATCACCGACTTCCGCGTGGTGTCCAACTGCGGGGAGCAGGCGGGACAGAGCGTCTTCCACCTGCATTTCCACGTCCTGGCCGGCCGGGACATGACCTGGCCTCCCGGCTGATCGAAGCCGATCGATCCCACCAAACGAAAAGCCCGCGCCCCCTCCGGCGGCGCGGGCCTTTTTGCTCAGCGAGGTGATGCAGCGTGCCGGTTCTAACATTACAAAGGGTGCCGTCTACGCCCCTCATCTGGTTCACGGCGGGCTTTGCCCTGGCGTCTCTGGCGGGTGTGCTCCTGGGCGGAGCTGTCTGGCTGGCGGCGGTGGGCTTGGCCTGTGTTTCCATCGGCTTCCTGCTCCGTGGCCTGGGCCGCTGGCCCCAGGCCCGGCGGCTGCTGGCAGGGGCGGGGATCGCCCTGGTGTGGCTGGTGGTTTATGGCGCGGTGTTCGTTTCACCGGCTCAGGCGATGGCACACCGAACGGTCCAGCTGGAAGCTGTTGTCACCCGCTGGCCGGAGCGCACAGACTACGGTGCCCGCGTGATCCTCCAGGCCGGGGAGGGGGAGGGCCGCAAGGTCCTCCTCTTTTCTTTTCTCAGGGGCTGGCAAGCGCTTGGCTCATGTGGTATAATAGGCACAGCAAAGGGCGAAGGGGAGTGAAGGGATGGGCGTTTTGATCTGTCCGATATGCAAGTCGAGATTGGAGCAGGAGGAACGGCGCTTTGCCTGCAAAAACGGGCACAGCTTTGACCTGGCGGCAGCGGGATACCTGCACCTGCTGCCGTCCAACCGGATGCGCGCCAAAATTCCCGGGGACAACAAGCAGATGGTGCAGGCCCGCCGGGACTTTTTGAGCAAAGGCTACTACCAGCCGGTCAGCGATTGTTTAAATGAGGTGGTGACGGCCTGCTGCCGACAGATTGCTGGCAAGAAAAAGCCGCTGCAGCTGTTGGATGCCGGCTGCGGGGAGGGTTACTATACCAATCGTCTGGCGGAAAGTTTGCGCGCTGCCGGGTTGGATTTTGAGCTGCTGGGGCTGGACATCTCCAAATTTGCCGTAGCGGCAGCAGCCAAATCGGGCAGGGAGCTGCTGGACCGGGTGCAGTATGGGGTGGCCAGCGTGTTCGAGCTGCCGGTCAAGGACCACTCCTGCCAGGTGGTGACCAATCTGTTCGCACCAGTCTGCATCCCGGAGTATCGCCGGGTGCTCAAAAGGGGCGGCGTGTTGGTGTTTGCGGTGACCTCCACCAGGCATCTGTGGGAGCTGAAGTCCGCCATCTACGACGAACCCTATGAAAACGAGAAACTCGACCACCAGTATGAGGGGTTTGAGCTGGTCGAAAAGCACAAGGTGAACACCGTCATCACCCTGCCAAATCAGCAGGATATCGACAACCTGTTCACCATGACCCCCTACTATTACAAGTCCTCAGTAGAAAGTGTGGAGCGCCTGCACCGGCTGGGCAGTTTGCAGACGCAGATCGACGTGGATATCATCGTCTACAAGGCCCTTTAGCGGCGGCCCGGTGGGGAAGGGCGAGACTTGCAAAGGCATGGAGAAAAAGCAAATATTCTTTGAAAAAAGAGGCCTGATGAAGATTCATCAAGCCTCTTTTTCGTTGTGTCTGAGCAAGGAGATGGTTATTTTTCGGGCGGGGAGGTTGTCGGGGCGCTTTCTTTTTGGCGCTTTGCAGGGAGCCCGCAGCACAGCCCGGCGGCGATGAAGGCGGTGATGGGGATGGTGCATAGGATACCGATGCTGCCGCAGAGCGACTGGAGCAGCTCGACGATAATCAGCTCGCGGTTGAGCATCTGGGTCAGCGACGCCTGATAGGAGACATAGAGCAGAACGGTGGTCAGCGAGCTGCCGATGTAGGCCAGGATCAGGGTGTTGGCCATGGTGCCCATGATGTCCCGGCCGATGGTAAAGCCGGACTGCACCAGATGCCAGAACGAGATGTCCGGAACCTTCTGTTTAATCTCGAACAGGGCGGAGGTGATGTCCATCGCGACGTCCATGGTGGCGCCCATCGCGCCGATGACGATGGCGGCAAAGATGATCGCTTTTAAATCGATGGGGTTGGTCTCGTTGAGCAGCGAGACGTACAGCGTCTCCTCGTCGAGGTATCCGGTCAGCTTCATCAGGTGGTCCATGATAACCGACAGGATGCCCGCCACCATCACGCCGCCAGCGCAGCCCAGGGCGGCGCAGACGCTCTTTTTGCTGGGGCCGCTGACCAGTGCCAGGGTCATCGCGATGGTGTACAGGCAGGTGACGATGGCGGTGATGTAGGCGTTGCACCCGGCAAGGATGGCGGGCACAAAGACGACAAAGACTGCCAGGCAGGTGAAGGCCAGCGAGAGGATGGTCTTGACCCCCTTGCTGCGGCCAAACACCAGAATCCCCAGCAGGAACAGGCCGATCAGCAGCAGGATGTAGTCGAAGCGGCAGAAGTCGCCGGCCTCCCAGGGAATGTCCGGGTCGGCGTCGGTTTTAAAGATGAAGAGCTTGTCCCCGACGCTGACCGGCAGGGTACCGTTGTTGGAGAGGTTGTCGATGGTCTGGCTGACCTTGACCACCTCGCCTTCCCGCTCGCCGGAGAGGATTTCGGCCTCGAAGGTGATGACCCGCTCATAGTAGACGGTGCCGCCAATCTCCCCCATATCGTTGCGGTCGTGCAGAATTTCCACCACGCGGGCGACCGATTCCTCCAGCTGCATCTGGTTGCGGAACAGCTGGGCCTTGTCGACAAAGAGGTGATAGCCCGCCACCAGATACAGCACCGACAGCAGGACGACAATCAGATAAAAAAGCGTGTGGCGCCGCGGCGGTTTGGCAGGCTGCATATCCAGGGGCTGCGGCGGCAAAACTTGCTGCGGCGATTCTTTTTGTTGATCCATGCAAAATCCCTCCATTTTTTATCTTTGTTGAGATTATTTTACTTTTGCCTTCTAGTTTACCACAATCCGTCCGGCTTGAAAAGGGGAGGGGTGCACCTGCCTTTGGGGCAAACGGCGTTGCGAATTGGGATGAGGAAAGGATTTGGCGGGCAAAAAAAGCCGTTCCATGAAAAAGATGTAAAAAAATTATGAAAAGCCCACAAACCCCTTGACATAGGGAAGAAATGGTGGTAAATTATGTTTAGCACTTGAAGATAGAGAGTGCTAAACAGAAAAGAGGCGATGGCTTTGGAACTGGACAACCGAAAACAGAAAATTCTCAAAGCTATCATTGAGGAATACACAAGAACCGGGGAACCGGTGGGTTCCAAGCGCATAGCAGGGTTGCTGGATATCAGCGTATCGCCGGCAACGATCCGCAACGAGATGGCAAGCCTGTTTGAGCAGGGATATTTGGAACAGCCGCACACCTCGGCCGGTCGGGTGCCTTCCCATATGGGCTACCGGTACTATCTGGACAACCTGATGCTGCCAAGCCCCATCTCCCCGATGGAGATGGCCGCCATCGAAGCGATGTTCAACGTCGGAGATCCCGACCCGGACAAACTGCTCTCGGATGCGGCGCAGGCGCTTGCAGATTACACCCACTGCGCTGCCATCTCGTCGGCAAGCATGCCGCCGGAGGTCTTTGTCAAGCGCATCGAGCTGATCCCCGCCGCGGAGCGGACGGTCATCATTATGGTGATCGCCTCCAACGGTTCGGTGAAAAGCAAGGTCTGCCGGGTCAGCTTCAGCGTCACGCAGGAGATCTGCCGCTTTTTTACCAGCTTTGCAAACAGCAGGCTGGCGGGAAAAAGCTTAAACGAAATCTCTGCGGCCTATATCAACTCGGTGGCCTATTCCTTTGGTGATTACACCGAGGTGTTCACCACCTTGCTCTCAGCGATCTATTCGCTGTGCAAGGAGATGGGAGACGGGCAGTTTTGCACCAAGGGCGTGACCAACCTGCTGCGGTACGATGAGATGAAGGATTTTTCGCGGGAGTTGGTGGTGATGCTGGATGAAAAGCAGTCGGCCATCGGGCTGATCCCGGACGGAAACTTCGATTTAAAGGTTACAGTGGGCAAGGAGAACAACAGCATGGAGCTTTCCAACGCCGCGGTGGTCGCGGTCAAATATCCCATCGGGCATTCCCGGTGCGGAACACTGGCGCTGATCGGCCCGGTACGGATGGAATATCCAAAGCTGATCCCGCATATGCAGTATTTTGCCAAGATGCTCAGCGAGCTTCTCAGCGAAACGATGGAGCCACATCCGGGGCGGCAGAATCCACAAGAGCAAACAGACATTTAAAATAAAAAGAAAAGGGGACATAGACGTGCCGGAGAAAAAGAAAAAAGAACATGAGCCGGAGCAGCCAAAGGCACAAGCGTCTGAGACTGCACCGGAGCAGAAAGAGGATGGAAAGCAGGTGTCCGCGTCCGAAGAGCTTTCGGCAGAGCAGCTCCAGCAGCAGATTGAGGAGCTCAACAAAAAACTGCAGGAGCAGGAAGAACAGCTCAAGGAGCAGTCCGACCGGCTGCTGCGGACGCTGGCGGAGTACGACAACTACCGTAAGCGCTCCATCAAGGAGAAGGATGCCATCTACCCGCAGGCCAAGGCGGACACCGTCGAAAAGTTCCTGCCGATCATCGACAATTTTGAGCGCGCCATGCAGACCGAGTGCAGCGACGAGGCCTTTAAGAAGGGCGTCGACCTGATCTTCCAAACCTTCTGCAAGACGATGAAGGAGCTGTCGGTGGAGGAAATCGGCAAGGAGGGCGAACCGTTTAACCCGGACCTGCACAACGCGGTGATGCACATTGAGGACGACTCACTGGGCGACAACGTGGTGGCGCAGGTGCTGCAAAAGGGCTACCGCATCGGCGACCGGGTGGTCCGGTACGCGATGGTAAAGGTTGCAAACTAACAATAAATTGATCAAAGGAAATCATTTCAAAAACGATATTTAGTGCTGAACGAAAAAATGGAGGTAATTTGTTATGGGAAAGACTATTGGTATTGACTTAGGTACTACAAACTCCTGCGTAGCCGTTATGGAAGGCGGCGAGCCGGTTGTAATTCCAAACCCGGAAGGTGCGCGCACCACACCATCGGTTGTTGCATTCTCCAAGACCGGCGAGCGCATGGTCGGCCAGGTTGCAAAACGTCAGGCTGTCACCAACGCAGACCGCACCATCAGCTCGATCAAGCGTGAGATGGGCACCAACTATAAAGTTACCATCGACGGTAAATCCTACACACCACAGGAAATTTCCGCGATGATCCTGCAGAAGCTCAAAGCGGACGCGGAGGCTTACCTGGGCGAGCCTGTCACCGAGGCGGTCATCACTGTTCCGGCATACTTCACCGATGCACAGCGTCAGGCAACCAAGGACGCAGGCAAGATCGCTGGCCTGGATGTAAAGAGAATCATCAACGAGCCGACAGCTGCTGCGCTGGCTTACGGCGTCGATAAAGAAACCGATCAGAAGATCATGGTATACGACCTCGGCGGCGGTACCTTCGATGTATCCATCATCGAGATGGGCGACGGCGTACAGGAAGTTTTGGCAACCGCCGGCAACAACAGACTGGGCGGCGACGACTTCGACCAGAGACTGATCAACTACTTTGTAGAAGAATTCAAGAAAGAAAACGGCATCGACCTGTCCAGCGACAAGATGGCGATGCAGAGACTCAAAGAGGCTGCCGAAAAGGCCAAGATCGAGCTGTCCGGCATGACCCAGGCAAATGTCAACCTGCCGTTCATCACCGCAGATGCCACCGGCCCGAAACATTTCGACATGACCATCACCCGCGCCAAGTTCAATGAGCTGACCGCTGACCTGGTTGAAAAGACCATGGGCCCGGTTAACCAGGCACTGTCTGACGCTGGTCTCACCGCATCTGACCTGAACAAGGTTCTGCTGGTCGGCGGTTCCACCCGTATCCCAGCAGTACAGGATGCAGTTAAGAGAATCACCGGCAAGGACCCATTCAAGGGCATCAACCCAGATGAGTGCGTTGCTGTTGGTGCAGCTATCCAGGGCGGCGTTCTGGCTGGCGAGGTAAAAGGCCTGCTGCTGCTGGACGTTACTCCACTGTCCCTCGGCCTGGAAACTCTGGGCGGCGTTTCTACCAAGATCATCGAAAGAAACACCACAATCCCGACCAAGAAGTCCCAGATTTTCACCACCGCTGCGGATAACCAGACCTCGGTCGATATCCACGTCCTGCAGGGCGAGCGCGAGATGGCAAAGGACAACAAGACCCTGGGTATGTTCCGTCTGGACGGCATCGCTCCGGCAATGAGAGGCACCCCGCAAATCGAGGTTACCTTCGATATCGACGCCAACGGCATCGTTCATGTTTCCGCGAAGGACCTGGGCACCGGCAAGGAGCAGCACATCACCATCACCTCCTCCACCTCGATGTCCAAAGAGGATATCGACAAGGCTGTCAAGGAGGCGGAGCAGTATGCAGAGGCCGATAAGAAACAGCGTGAGGAAGTCGACATCCGCAACGGCGCAGACCAGATGATCTTCCAGACCGAAAAGACCCTCAAGGATCTGGACGGCAAGATCGATGCTGCCGACAAGAGCGAGCTGGAAACCAAGCTCAACGCCCTCAAAGAGGCTGTCAAGGGCTCCAACCTGGATGACATCAAGGCAAAACAGGAGGATCTGCAGAAGAAATTCTACGACGTATCTGCAAAACTCTACCAGAATGTCAACCCGCAGGGCGGCCAGCCTGGACCGGATATGAACCAGAACAACGGCGGCAACGACAACGGCCAGAACAACGACGGCTTTGTAGACGCTGATTTCAAAGAGGTATAATCAAGACGATTGTTTGGTATGAGGATTGGGAGGGCTCTCCCAATCCTCATGGCATGAAAAAATGAAGATTGGTTTTGATCAAATCACAACCTTTGACCGCATGGAGTTAGCAGTGTGCTGAAACCGGATTCAAAGGAAACATCAAAGAGGGTGAACCATTTGGCAGAGGAAAAAAGAGATTATTATGAAGTGCTCGGCGTGCAGAAGGGCTGCAGCGACGACGAACTGAAAAAGGCTTACCGCAAGCTTGCCAAACAATACCACCCGGACCTGAATCCGGGGGACAAGGACGCAGAAGCCAAATTTAAAGAGGTCAACGAGGCCTACGCGGTGCTCTCCGACTCGGAGAAGCGCGCGCGTTACGACCAGTTTGGCCACGCGGGCGTCGATCCGAGCTATGGCGGCGGCGCTGGCGGTGCAGGCGGCTTCGGCTTTGACTTTGGCGACATCGGCGACATCTTCGACAGCTTTTTTGGCGGCGGCAGCGGCTTTGGCGGTTTTGGCGGCTCGAGCAGAACCCGCAACCCCAACGCGCCGATCCGCGGCAACAACATTAACATCGACATCGCGCTCTCCTTCATGGAGGCGGCCAAGGGCTGCAAAAAGGAGATCAACTTCTCCCGCCTGATTAAGTGCGAGGACTGCGGCGGCACCGGAGCCGCCAAAGGCACCTCTCCCGAGACCTGCCCGGACTGCCACGGCAGTGGACAGGTGCGGGTGCAGCAGCGTACCCCGTTCGGCGTGGTGCAGAGCGTGAAGGCCTGCAGCCGCTGCGGCGGTACCGGCAAGATCATCAAGACCCCGTGCGACAAGTGCAAGGGCATGGGTCGTGTGCGCAAATCGGTGCGGCTGGAGGTGGATGTCCCGGCGGGCATCGACAATGGCCAGACCTTTGTGCTGCGTGGACAGGGCGACCACGGTGTCAATGGCGGCCCGGCGGGAGATGTCAATGTGACCGCCAACGTGCGGCCAGACCCGCTGTTTGAGCGCGACGGCTTTGATGTCTGGTGTGAGATCCCAATTACCTTCGCGCAGGCAGTACTGGGCGACGAGGTGGTTGTGCCGACCATCGACGGCAAGGTCAAGTACAATATTCCGGAGGGTACCCAGCCGGCGACGGTGTTCCGTCTGCGCAACAAGGGCATCCCGTATGTCAACGGCCGGGGCCGGGGCGACCAGTATGTCCGGGTCAACCTGGAGGTGCCGACCAACCTGACCGCCAAGCAGAAGGACGCGCTCAAGGACTTTGACTCGCTGACCGGCGACAAAAACTACCGCAAGCGCAAAGGATTCTTTGATAAGCTCAAGGATTTTATGAAGGATTAGTTGTTCAAGAGGGAATCTCCTTTCGAGATTCCCTCTTTTTGTAGTACAGAGAAAGGCCAATTTGTCACTTAGAGAAGGTGGGCAAATTGGCCTTTCTTCTTTCATTTTGGAGGCAGGAGTGTGGGTTGCACTTCTGCTCCACGGCCCGGCCCCGAAATCTTACGGAACTATTTAGGGAATTTTCCCTTAATGAATCATTTTGGCCACCTTATCTGTTCATTATAATAAAAGCATGAACAGATAGGGGAGATTTCCTCTAAAAAGGCGAGGTGGTCAGATGGATAAACAAAATGAGCATCCCATTCATACTGCCGAGTTGGGCAAGCGGTTGAGAGCTGCACGCAGCGCAAAAGGATTCTCAATAGGGAGCTTTGCTGCAAAGGTTGAGCTTAGTGACCGCTATGTCTCGGATATTGAACGCGGTGAAAAGATTCCCAAAATGGAAACTTTTGTCAGGTTACTCAATGTGTTGGAACTGTCCGCGGACGAAGCCCTTCAGGATAGTCTTGCGGTACAATATAAAATAAAAGCAAGTGAGTTAGAAAAGAAAATTTCTGAACTGACGCCGCAGCAACGAAAATTGGTTCTTGACGTACTTGATGTTATGCTACAAAATATGTAAGGAAAACAGCCGTTTGATAAGCGGCTGTTTTTTTATGAAAAAAGCTCTATACAAATTTCTTAAAAGAGAGTATAATAGGAGCTAATAAGGGAATTATCCCTGAATAATTCATAACCAAGGAAGGAGCAACAATGGTAAAAGCATCAGATCTTGAAGAATTTGGATCGCGGAGATGGCAGATTCTGGCGGCCTACGACTATATGGTGAAAATGATGGAGCTGGATATGGACCAGAAAGAAGTGGAGGAGAAAAGAAGCTTTCCCGAGCAGATCGGGGACGCCTGCTCCTATATGCTGGAGGACTATGCGGAACAGATTTACCACATCCTGAGCGAAAACAAGGATTTTCAAAAGCGGGTAGCCAAATACAAGGAGGCGCGCCAGGAGCTGAAAAAACGCAACGACCCACTGATCGAGGAATATTCCAAGCGCACCATCGCCCGGATTGAGGAGGAACGGCAGATCGCAAGCCTGGCAGGCATCTGCGTCGGGGTCAAGCTGGCGCAGGTGTTCAGCCTGAATGCGGTGGACGAGATTGTCCGCTACTGCGCCTGCATGGTCCCGGATATGGACGACGATGAAGATGAAGAATACGAAGAAACCGAAGAATAAGAATGAAAGAACTGTAAAAAAGAGGGGGAAAGGATATTCCTTTCCCCCTCTTTTGTGCTATAATAACGGTAACGGCAGCCGGCTTTTTAGAGAGGGAGGGCGGCCGCCGGTCAAACCTGTATCACAAGGGAGGGAGGACGGATGTCCTTTGGAGAGAACCTGAAACGGGCACGCACATCCATCGGGATGACCCAGGCGGAGCTGGCAAGGAGAACCGGCATCGCCGAGCGCTCGATCTACAACTATGAGAAGAACAGCCGCGCGCCCAAAATCGACGTGGTGGAACGCTTTGCACAGGCACTGGGGGTGCAGCCGGAAAGCCTGATGGAGGGGATGGGCGCGCTTGCTGCCTCCTCGCCACAGGCAAAGATGGAACGCGCGCTGCGTCAGGCGCAGGATGTGTTTGAAAGTGAGATGCCCGCCCGCAGCAAAGAGCTTTTCTTTGAGCAGATTGCCCTGGCCTATTTCCGCTTTCAGGAACAGCAGGGGCAAAAAGGGCAGGACTGATACGGCTGAGAAAGGAAGAATATGCGATGAACAGGACAATCTATCTGGCGGGCGGGTGCTTCTGGGGAACCCAGAAGTATCTGGACCAGATCGACGGCGTGCTGGAAACCGAGGTCGGATTTGCCAACGGCTGCACCGAACACCCCAGCTATGAGGAGGTCTGTCACAACAACACTGGCCACGCCGAGACGGTGCGGGTGGTGTACGACAGCCAGAAGCTCCCGCTGGCAAAGCTGCTGGGACTTTACTTTCGCTCCATCAATCCCACCTCGGTCAACCGGCAGGGCGGGGACAGCGGCAGCCAGTACCGCACCGGTATCTACTACACCGACCCGGCAGAGGAGCCGGTGATCCGCGAGCAGCTGCAGGAGCTGGGCAAGCACTACGACAAGCCGATTGCTGTCGAATGCCTGCCGCTGACCAACTTCTACCCGGCGGAGGAATACCACCAGAAGTACCTGGAGAAAAATCCAAACGGCTACTGCCACCTGGACCCAGGCCTGTTCGAACAGGCCTATGAGCAGTCCAGAGCAAAGTAAAAACCAATCCGTGTATTGGCGGGTAAAAGCAACTCCCCGGCGCTCCAAATGGAGCGTCTGGGAGTTTTTGTAGTG
>ENA-OVGE01002284-OVGE01002284.1-human-gut-metagenome-genome-assembly--contig:-NODE-2284-length-12831-cov-13.683626_pt1 | contig 12831 bp, 9 predicted proteins | sample MGYA00237769_ERZ505417 | MGnify/ENA primary metagenome ERZ505417 (study PRJEB26158, sample SAMN06016403) | human gut metagenome | biome: human gut; feature: ankylosing spondylitis patient; material... | reverse complement strand
CCGTTCCAACCAGTGTTTACGAGGTAAGCCTTAGCGTTGTTCTTCTCCATCTTCTTAACCAACTCTTCTGCATATTTTGTTGGGTGCAATTCCAAGAATGCCTGACCGAAGCATGCAGAGAATGTTGGAGTAGGCTCTGTGATACCGCGCTCTGTACCTGCCAACTTAGCTGTAAAGCCAGAGAGGAAGTAGTACTTAGTCTGCTCTGGAGTAAGGATAGATACTGGAGGCAATACACCGAATGCGTCTGCCGACAGGAAGATTACCTGCTTTGCTGCTGGTGCAGAAGAACCCGGCTGGATGTTGTTGATGTGGAAGATTGGGTAAGAAACACGAGTGTTTTCTGTTACGCTCTTGTCTGCGAAATCAATCTTGCCGTTTGCATCAACTGTTACGTTCTCAAGAAGTGCGTTGCGCTTGATAGCGTTGAAGATATCTGGCTCTGACTCTTTGTCGAGGTTGATAACCTTTGCATAGCAGCCGCCTTCGAAGTTGAACACGCCGTTGTCGTCCCATCCGTGCTCGTCGTCACCGATAAGTTTACGCTTAGGATCTGTTGACAAGGTTGTCTTACCTGTTCCTGAAAGACCGAAGAAGATTGCTGTGTTCTCTCCGTTCATGTCGCAGTTTGCAGAGCAGTGCATTGATGCGATGCCCTTCAATGGCAGGAAGTAGTTCATCATTGAGAACATACCTTTCTTCATCTCACCACCATACCAAGTGTTGATGATTACCTGCTCTTTTGATGTTACGTTGAAGGCTACGCAAGTCTCAGAGTTGAGTCCGAGTTCTTTATAGTTCTCAACTTTTGCCTTTGATGCGTTGTAAACAACGAAATCTGGCTCGAAGTTCTTCAACTCTTCTTCTGTTGGACGGATGAACATGTTTGTAACGAAGTGAGCCTGCCATGCAACCTCAACGATGAAACGAACTGCCATACGAGTGTCCTTGTTTGCGCCGCAGAATCCGTCTACAACATAGAGGTTCTTGTTGCAAAGCTCGCTCTTGGCGATAGTCTTAACCTTGTTCCATACGTCTTCCGACATTGGGTGGTTGTCGTTCTTATATTCTTCAGAAGTCCACCATACAGTGTCCTTTGAATTGGCATCCTTTACGATGTATTTGTCTTTAGGCGAACGACCGGTGTAGATACCTGTCATCACGTTGACTGCACCGAGTTCTGTCTGCTGACCTACTTCATAACCTTCGAGACCTGCTTTTGTCTCTTCTTCAAACAATTGCTCGTAAGATGGGTTGTGTGCGATTACTGTAGCGCCAGTAATGCCGTACTTTGTCAAATCAAGATTGCTCATTGTTGTTTGATTTATAATAGTGAATATTTACTAATGTTTCTCTCTTTTGAAAACCGCTGCAAAATTACTATATTTTTTTTACACGGCAATGCTATTAGCGAAAATTTTCCGCATTTAAAATTCTTTAAGCATTATTATCCCTGTTTCAAATATAAAATGCTTCTGTTCAAAGGCTTAAATTGTTATCTCTCCACACAGCGAGCAATTGAGATATTTCTTCACCTGTTCTGACCGAAGCCCCATGCCGAATAGATACATCAGCTTGGTGATGGCTGCCTCTGATGTTATGTCGTATCCGCTGACCACTCCGGTCGACTGCAGCGTGTTGCCTGTCATATAGCGCTCGCTGTGGACTCCGCCGTTGACGCATTGCGAAACGTTGACTATCACAACGCCGCGCTTTACGGCGTCGCGCATCAGGTCGACAAACCATTTGTCGGTCGGGGCGTTGCCGGCGCCATAGGTCTTGAGCACGATGCCTTTCACGTCGGGGGCGTTGAGAAGATAGCGGAGTGTGCTCTCGGTGATGCCTGGAAACAGGTCGATAAACATCACGTTGCGGTCCATTGCGGTCTGCACTTTAAGCGGTCGCTGCGAGCGTTGGCGCCACAATGCTTCTTCATGGAAATGAATGCCGAGGCCTATGCGGGCAAGGTCGGGATAATTGTTGCTCTTGAAGGCGTTGAAATGGTCGGCGCTCATCTTTGTGCTGCGGTTGCCGCGCCACAGATAGTCTTCAAACAATATCGCCACTTCCTGCACCATCGGGTCGCCGTTCTTGTCGCGGGCGGCGGCTATCTGAAGTGCTGTGATGAGGTTTTCTTCTCCGTCGGTACGCACTTCGCCGATTGGAAGCTGGGAGCCGGTGATGATGACGGGCTTGTGCAGGTTCTCGAGCATAAAACTCAACGCGGAGGCGGTGTATGCCATCGTGTCGGTGCCGTGAAGCACCACAAAGCCGTCGTAGCTGGCATAGTTCTCCTCGATGCTCTGTGCGATTTCAACCCAGTGCGACGGATTCATGTTTGACGAGTCGATCGGTGGGTGAAACTGGATATTGTTGATGGAATAATTGAGCTTCTTGATTTTGGGCACATTGTCGATAAGGTGCGTGAAGTCGAACGGTTGCAACGACTTCGTCACCGGGTTTTCAATCATGCCGATTGTTCCTCCGGTATATATTATAAGGATATTCGGTTTTGCCATTGAAGCTATTTTTTTCTAAAACGAATCTTTCCAACGACAAAATTACACATATTTTTTGGCAAATAGCAACCGCAACCGCCAACTGCCTGAACAACAAAAGTCACGGCGGTGGCAATTTGCCACCATTTAAGGTTTTTTACTGAAAATTCTTTGATTTCTATCCAAAATAGAACCACATAGTTTGCCAGAAGGCAATGGTGTGTGGCAACCGCCGCCACTGTTAAAAAGACTTAACGCAGCGGAATCCGCTGCGTTAAGTCTTTTTCGTTGACAGATGTCTCTAAATTTTAAACAGCATTCCTCCGATGTTGTCGCATGCCGCCCCGGTGACCGACGACAGGCAGCTTGCCTCGCCGGCCATATAAAGCGCGCCGAGAAACGCGAAAATCAACGCCTCCTTGAATTCAATTATCTGGCGTGGAGGTATCTTGACTTCGCAACCTGCCAGCTCGCGGATGCGTTCCACAAGATAGACGTTGAGCGCGCCGCCGCCGGTTATAAGCATTGTGGGATGCGGCTTGCCTACCCTGCGCACTACGCGTGCCACCTGACGGGCGGCATGCTCGGTGAAGGTGGAGAGCAGGTCGGCAAATTCAAGCCCGCGGCTGTCAATCATCGGAAATATCTCTTTCTCCACCCATTCGCGGCCAAGCGACTTCGCGCCTGTCTGCGAGTAGAATGGCAATGCGTCGAGACTGGCGAGCAATTCGGCGTCGACTGTGCCGCTGCGGGCAATCAGTCCGTCGCGGTCAAACTCCAAGCCACGCTGACGGCAATAGTGGTTGAGCACATAGTTGACCGGACTGATGTCAAACGCCTGCCGCTCGCCGTCGCACTCATACGATATGTTGGAGAATCCTCCTATGTTCAGACAGAAATCATAGTCGGCAAAAAGCAGACGGTCGCCAATCGGCACAAGCGGGGCTCCCTGTCCGCCGAGCATTATGTCAAGACGACGGAAATCGCTGACCACAGGCACACGCGCCTCGGCTGCAATCGCTGCGCCGTCGCCTATCTGAAACATTATGCGCTTGCCGGGCTCATGAAAGATGGTGTGTCCATGCGACGCCACGATGTCGGGACGTATGCCGTATTCCTTCATAAAGTCGGCGACACGCTCGCCAAGAAACTTGCCGTATTCGCTGTGGAACGCCACAAAGTCGTGTGCCGACATCTGTTGCGCTCCCGTGCCGAGACGGTATTTCAAATCGTCGGGATAGTCATAGCCGCGTGCCGCATCGATTGCGAAACGCCATCGGCCGTCGGTTTTTGAGAATGTGGCGCAGCACACGTCGAGACCGTCAAGCGATGTGCCCGACATCAATCCTATAGCCGTAATCTTGAAGTTGTCCATATTTTTTTGGTATTATTGGTTCTGCAAACTTTTGTCCATCTCTGCCGCGGCGCGGCGTCCGTCGCCCATCGCGAGAATCACGGTCGCTCCGCCACGCACAATGTCGCCTCCGGCATAGATATCGGGCAGCGATGAGCGCATTGTCGACTCGTCGACCACGATGGTGCCTCTGCGGCTCACCTCAAGTTCTGGAATCGCATTCGGAATCAACGGGTTTGGCGACACGCCTACGCTGACAATCACCAAATCGACGGGCACATCCTCCACTGCGCCATCAACAGCCACCGGAGAGCGGCGTCCCGACTCGTCTGGTTCGCCGAGTTCCATCCGCTGCAGGCGCATCAGGCGCACATTGCCTTTCTCGTCGCCCTCATATTCCAATGGGTTGTGAAGCGTGAGGAAACGCACGCCTTCTTCCTTGGCGTGTTTCACTTCCTCGCGGCGCGCCGGCATCTCGTCTTCCGAACGGCGGTAGACGAGCATCACGTTTTCTGCGCCCATGCGACGCGCTGTGCGCACGGAGTCCATCGCCGTATTGCCGCCGCCAATCACTGCCACATTGTGGCCGTGAAGCACGGGGGTGTCTTCATCCTGACGGGCGGCTCCCATCAGATTGACCCGCGTCAGGAATTCATTGCTCGACATCACTCCGTTGAGATTCTCGCCGGGAATGTTCATAAACCTTGGCAGTCCGGCTCCCGATGCCACGAAGATGCCTTTGAAGCCCATGGCGTGGAGGTCGTCGTAGCTTAATGTCTTGCCGACAATGCAGTTGGCCTCGAACTCCACGCCCAGACGGCGCAGACCGTCGATTTCGGTGTCGACGATGGCATTCGGCAGGCGGAACTCGGGGATGCCGTATTTCAGCACTCCGCCAATCTCATGCAGCGCCTCGTAGACCGTGACGCTGTAGCCGCGCTTCGCCATGTCGCCGGCGAAGGCGAGTCCGGCGGGTCCGCTGCCCACAACTGCCACCTTGATGCCGTTTGTGGCGGGTTTCTCCTCGTCGGCCGAACCGTGGCTGCGCGCCCAGTCGGCTACGAAGCGTTCCAGATAGCCTATCGCCACGGCTTCGTGTTTCATCTTGGTGTGTATGCAACGGCTCTCACACTGCTTTTCCTGGGGGCAGACGCGTCCGCAAACTGCCGGAAGCGCGCTGGTCTTTTTTATCACACGGGCTGCCTCGGCAAACTCGCCGCGCTCCACGTTTTTGATAAATCCTGGGATGTCGATACCCACAGGGCAACCTGTGACGCATTGCGGGTTGGCGCAGTCAAGACACCGCGAGGCTTCTGCCATAGCCATCTCAATCGTCAACCCTTGATTCACTTCCTCATTGCACGTCACGCGGTAGTCTGCCGCAAGCTCGGGCATCTTCACACGCGGTGTCGAGGTGCGTTCCTTAGCTGTCTTTGCCTTGCGCAGTGCCTCGCGCCATTCTGCCATGCGCATATCTTTTGTCTCTTCCATGTCAGTTCTTGTTTTCGTTGTCGTAAGCATGAAGGCGCATCATCATCTGGTCGAAATCCACCTGATGCGCGTCAAATTCCGGCCCGTCGATGCAGACGAAGTGCGTACGGCCGCCTACGGTAACCCGACAGGCACCACACATGCCTGTGCCGTCGACCATGATGGTGTTGAGCGAGCAGACGGTAGGGATGTCGTATTTTTTTGTAAGCAGTGCGACAAACTTCATCATCACTGCCGGACCGATGGTCACTACCTGGTCCACCTTCTCGCGGTTGATCACTTGCTCCACGCCTTCGGTCACCAGTCCTTTCTGCCCGTAGGAGCCGTCGTCGGTCATTATCACCACTTCGTCGCTTGAGCGGCGCACCTCGTCCTCAAGTATAATCAAATCCTTGGTGCGTCCGGCGAGCACGCTGACCACGCGGTTGCCGGCTTGCTTCATGGCGCGGATGATGGGCAACAAAGGCGCTACGCCTACTCCGCCGCCGCAACACACCACGGTGCCCACCTTTTCTATCTTGGTGGCTTGTCCCAACGGGCCTACCACATCGTGGAGACTGTCGCCTACTGCCTTGTCGCAGATTTTTTTTGTCGACTTGCCTACAGCCTGCACCACAAGGGTTATTGTCCCTGCAGTGGTGTCGGAGTCGGCGATGGTCAACGGGATGCGCTCGCCATGCTCGTCTGCACGGACAATAACGAAATGCCCGGCACGGCGCGAGCGTGCTATCAGCGGCGCCTCTACCACAAGCTGCACCACCTTTTCCGAGAAATGCTTTTTCTCTACAATTTTATTCATTGTCGTAACGTGTTAGGTCTATTTTCTTTTTTTCAGCTCTCAAAGTTAGCCAATTTTCTGCCAAAACCACCAATCTTTATCCCGATAATTGCTTTTGCGCAAAAGCAAAAAGACGAAGAGGCAATCCGCCGCATGCCACCAAAGCAAACGCCCTCCGGCGGGACAATTCCTGCGGAGGGCGTTTGTGTTTTTGTATGCCTGTGGCTTAGTTTCTGCTGTTGCCGAAGAAACGGAGCATGTAGAGGAACAGGTTTATGAAGTCAAGATAGAGCGTCAACGCGCCGATTGTGGCGATTTTGCCCACTTGCGACGAGTCGCTGTACTGCACCATTTGTTTGATTTTCTGGGTGTCCCATGCGGTGAGGCCGATGAAGATTGCCACGCCGGCAAACGAAATCAGCCATTCAAGGGTGCTGCTGCCCACGAAGATGTTGACAATAGTCGTGATAATCAAGCCGATAAGCGCCATAAACAGGAACGAGCCCATTTTTGTAAGGTCGTTGCTGGTCAGATAGCCGTAGATGCTCATCGCGCCAAACACGCCTGCCGTTATGGCAAAGGTGTAGGCTATCGACCCGAGTTCAAAAGCCCAGAATATCGACGAGAACACCACGCCGTTGAGCACGGCGTAAAGGAAGAACAACGAGGTTGCGGCAAACGTGCTGAGCTTGTTGATGGCTCCCGTGATTGCTATCACGCAGGCAAACTCGGCGATGATCAAGCCCCAGAATGTAAGACGGCTTGAGAAGATGGCGCTCATTATTGCCGGACTTGCCGCCACATAGATTGCCACGCCGGCGGTGACGAGCAGACCGAGAAACATTCGCATATAGACGCTGCGCATCACTTTCGACACGCTGTGGGTCAACGTTATGGTTGGCTGTGCCCCATAACCGTATTGCTGATTGTAATTTTCCATATTTTCTGTTTTTTAAAAAGTTGTCGGTGAAGATAACGCTATTTTTCAGCATTATGTTCACCGACATTGTTAATTATCCATAATCAACCACTTTTACATGCGTTCCGGCACTTCGATGCCGAGCATCCAGAAGCCTTGGCGGATGATGTCGCCTACGGTGCGTGACAATGTCAGGCGGAAGCCACGCAGGTCGGCGTTTTCCTCGCCGAGGATTTTATAATCGTGGTAGAACTGGTTGTATTCTTTCACAAGTTCGTAGACGTAGTTTGCAACCAACGCCGGGCTGTAGGTGCGCCCTGCCTCGGCTACGATTGCCGGGAAGTCGGCGAGACGCTGGATGAGCGATATCTCTTTGTCGTTGAGAGCAACTGCCGATGCGTCAAACGCTTCGCTGACCTGCTTGTCGGCTGCCTTGCGGAGCACCGACTGGATGCGGGCGTAGGTGTACTGCACAAACGGTCCGGTGTTGCCGTTGAAGTCGATTGATTCTTTCGGGTTGAACGTCATGTTCTTGCGAGGGTCGACTTTAAGAATGAAATATTTCAACGCGCCGAGTCCGATGATTGCCGAAATCTTGTCGGCCTCTTCCTGCGGAAGGTCTTGCAGTTTGCCCATCTCTGCCGACATCTCTTTGGCGTTCTGCACCATGGCGTCCATCAGGTCGTCGGCGTCGACTACGGTGCCTTCGCGCGACTTCATCTTGCCTTCTGGCAGCTCTACCATTCCGTATGAGAAGTGCACAAGGTCCTTGCCCCATTTGAAGCCGAGTTTGTCGAGCAGCAGTGAGAGCACCTGGAAGTGGTAGTTCTGCTCGTTGCCCACCACGTAGATCATCTTGTCTATAGGATAGTCTTGGTAGCGCAGCTTGGCGGTACCGATGTCCTGGGTCATATACACTGATGTGCCGTCGCTGCGGAGCAGCAGTTTGTGGTCGAGTCCGTCGGCGGTAAGGTCTGCCCACACGGAGTTGTCTTCCTTGCGGTACATGATGCCTTTCTCCAAACCTTCAAGCACCTTCTCCTTACCCTCGAGATATGTCTGGCTTTCATAGTAGATTTTGTCGAAGTCTACGCCCAGACGCTTGTAGGTCTCGTCAAATCCGGCATACACCCATGAGTTCATCGTGCGCCACAGCGAACGCACCTCCTCGTCGCCGGCTTCCCAGCGGCGGAGCATCTCGCGAGCCTCCTGCATCAATGGCGACGCTGCCTCTGCCTCTTCCTTGGTCATGCCTTTCTCCTCGAGTTCCTTCACTTCGGCTTTATAGTGCTTGTCGAAAGCCACATAGAAATCACCGATAAGGTGGTCGCCCTTCTTGCCGGTCGATTCCGGAGTAGCGCCGTTGCCCCACTTCTGCCATGCGAGCATCGATTTGCAGATATGGATGCCGCGGTCGTTCACGATATTTGTTTTCACCACCTTGTAGCCATTGGCCTGCATGATGCGCGACAAGCTGTAGCCAAGCAGGTTGTTGCGCACGTGGCCGAGGTGAAGCGGCTTGTTGGTGTTTGGCGACGAATATTCAATCATCACCAGCTCGCTGTTGTCGTCGGCGGTCTTGAAGCCATAGTCTTTTGTTGCGTGGATATGGTCGAGCACTCCGAGCCAGAATTTCGGCTCTACAGTGATGTTGAGGAAGCCCTTTATCACGTTATACTCCTTCACCGCCTCGCAGTTGGCAACGAGATAATCGCCTATCTCCTTGGCTGTTGCGTCGGGTGCTTTGTGCGACGCTTTCAAGAACGGGAATACCACTATTGTAAGGTTGCCTTCAAACTCTTTTTTCGTTGTTTGCGGCACGATGGTTGAAGCCTCTACCTCCAAACCATAGAGCGACTTCAGCGCCTCGGCTGTAGCCGCAGAAATGATGTTATCTATCGACATTTATATGATTATTTTCTAATTATCTTAATTTCAGACTGCAAAGATAGTGCAAGATGAGTGAAGAGCAAAACAAATTTATTTGATTTTGCTCTTCCGAATCGCAGCCTATCTTATTTAAAGATAGTGCAAGGCGAGAGAAAAACAAAATCAAGCAAGCTTGAAATTTTTGATTTTCCTCTAAGGTCCTTAAGGTCCTTAAAGCCCTTAAAGCCCCTAAAGTCTTTTTAAAATCAAATTCTTTTCTGTAGCTTTGCACACATGAACCAGACTGAACGCATAATCGGATCGGAGATACTCCGCAAACTTCCCTACGAGCCCAACAGCCAGCAGATGGAAATCATTGCCGCGCTGAGCAAGTTTGTCGCCGACACCGACGACCGCTCGGTCTTTCTGCTCAACGGATATGCCGGAACGGGCAAAACATCGCTCGCAGGAGCGCTTGTCGCAGCTTTGCCGGCACTGCGCCGACAGGCTGTGCTGCTGGCGCCTACGGGACGGGCGGCGAAGGTGTTTGCCGCATACTCGCGCCACAGTGCGTTCACCATACACCGCAAAATCTACCAAAGCCGGCGCTACAACCCTGAGGACTCGCATTTCTGCCTTGCTCGCAACAACCACAAGAACACGCTGTTTATTGTCGACGAGGCGTCGATGATTGCCAACAACGCGTCGGAAGGGGCGGTGTTTGGCACTGGATGCCTACTCGACGACCTTATCACCTACGTTTACAGCGGCGAGGGATGCCGCCTGATTCTGCTCGGCGACGTGGCTCAGCTGCCGCCGGTGGGCTACACCGACAGCCCGGCTCTCGCGCCTGCCACGCTGCAGGGCTTCGGGCTTACGGTCTACAGCTTCTCGCTGACCGAGGTGGCGCGACAGCGCAGCTCATCGGGCATACTGCACAACGCCACGATGATACGGCAGATTATCGCTTCGGGAAAACTGGAGGCGCCGACGCTCGAAATCTCCGGCTTCGACGACGTGGAGGTGGTGAGCGGTGAGTTTCTGTCGGAAAAGGTCGAGGAATGCTACGCGCAGGAGGGAGGCGCGGCTGAAACAATAATCATCACGAGGAGCAACAAGAGGGCGGTGATGTTCAACCAGGGAATACGCGCACGGGTGCTGTATATGGACGCGGAAATAACCACCGGCGACATGCTGCTCGTGGCGAAAAACAACTATTTCTGGGCTGCCGACTACGACGGCATCGACTTCATCGCAAACGGTGATGTGGCGGTGGTGAAACGCATCTCTGAGGTGACGGAGGAATACGGCTTCCGCTTTGCCGACGTGACGCTCGAGTTCCCTGACTACAACAATGCGGAAATCGATGCGAAAATAATCCTCGACGCGCTCTATGCGGAGTCGCCGGCGCTGTCGCGCGAGCAAAACAACAATCTGTACCTGCGTGTGATGGACGACTATGCCCACATCTCGCGCAAAAGCGAGAAATACAAACGTCTGAAACAAGACCCGTTCTTCAACGCGCTGCAAGTGAAATTCGCCTATTCCGTGACGTGCCACAAGGCGCAGGGCGGACAGTGGCGCAACGTGTTTGTCGATATGGGATACATCCCCGAGGAGGCATTCTCAAACGTCGACTTCTACCGATGGCTATACACGTCGTTCACACGTGCCACCGACCACATTTTCCTGATCAACCCGCCTCTCGCCACCAGATAAGCACGCATCGTAGCGGAGCGGTCTCTCCACCCCCATCACCGCCTCGCGCAGCAGTGGCAGAGTCTGACCGCGCGAGCGGTCTCGTCTTCAGTTAACCCCCGACAGCGTCGGGGGCACACGCGTCGACACACGTGCGCCGCGGAGCGCCGCCGCTGGCACACTCCGGCAATGCATCTACAGCGGCACCGCCCTGCGGTGCATATCACCCTCTCCACGCTATCCCCGAACGCGCTGTCCGGGGTTAACTGAAAACGGGTCCGCCCTGCGGACCTCATCCTCGACACTCGCCATCCCTGCTCCGCTGCATCGCCGCCATCCCGACGGCGCGAGCGGTCTCGCCACCCCATCATCACCGCATACATCCGCACACATCGTCGCTGAGCGACGGCACTCTGCCGTAACCCGGTACGCGGAGCGCAGCGCAGCGTGCCGGGACTTGACACGCCCCTGCTGACGGCGTGCCGGAGGTACGCCACTACTCCAGAGCCGGAGTCCGACCGCGCAAGCGGTCACGCCTTCAGTTAACCCCCGACAGCGTCGGGGGCATGCGCACGACGCAGATGCGCCGCGGAGCGCCGCCGATGACGCACTCCTGCTCTACATCTACAGCGGCGCCGCCCTGCCACTCACTTCCCCACCGCCTCTGACCACACCCACAGCGCTAGATTGAAGTAAGTTTTTACGCGTGAAATTTGCACAATTTTAAAAGTTGGCGTAACTTTGCTGCGCTTTTCCGCCAGCGCCTTCGGCGCAAGGCAGGCTGCCCGGATGGTGGAATGGTAGACACGAAGGACTTAAAATCCTTTGGCCATTGCGGCTGTGCGGGTTCAAGTCCCGCTCCGGGTACTCAAAACGGCTGATAATCGCTCGATTGTCAGCCGTTTTTATTTTAAAGAGTAGATATTTTATGAAGATACGCAAAGTTTTGGCGTCCGACCTGGACGCGGTGATGGAAATCGTCAACGCGGCGCGGGGCATAATGCGCGCCAGCGGAAACATGCGGCAGTGGACCGGCGGCTATCCCGACAAGACGGTGATGACTGCCGACATCCGCCGTGGCGTGTGCTACGGATGCGAGGACGATGGCAAGCTGTCTGCCGTATTCTCGATGATTCCCGGCCCCGACCCCACATACACTGACATCTATGGAGGAGCATGGCTCAACGAGGAGCCATATCTGGTGGTACACCGCATAGCGAGCCTGCCGGAATGCCACGGCGTGATGGATGCCGTGCTCAACTTCTGCTACCGCCACTGCGACAACATCCGCATCGACACCCACCGCGACAACTCCATCATGCGCCACTGCCTGCAGAAAGCGGGCTTCGCCTACTGCGGCATCATCTATCTCGCCAACGGCGACGAGCGACTGGCTTTCCACCGCGCCACCACTCTCCCATAGTAGCGCATCTGCCATTCTGACCGCGCGAGCGGTCTCGCCTTCAGTTAACCCCCGACAGCGTCGGAGGTACACGCACCGACGCACATGCGCCGCGGAGCGCCGCCGCTGGCACACTCCGGCAATGCATCTACAGCGGCACCGCCCTGCGGTGCATATCACCCTCTCCACGCTATCCCCGAACGCGCTGTCCGGGGTTAACTGAAAACGGGTCCGCCCTGCGGACCTCATCCTCGACACTCGCCATCCCTGCTCCGCTGCATCGCCGCCATCCCGACGGCGCGAGCGGTCTCGCCACCCCATCATCACCGCATACATCCGCACACATCGTCGCTGAGCGACGGCACTCTGCCGTAACCCGGTACGCGGAGCGCAGCGCAGCGTGCCGGGACTTGACACGCCCCTGCTGACGGCGTGCCGGAGGTACGCCACTACTCCAGAGCCGGAGTCCGACCGCGCAAGCGGTCACGCCTTCAGTTAACCCCCGACAGCGTCGGGGGCATGCGCACGACGCAGATGCGCCGCGGAGCGCCGCCGATGACGCACTCCTGCTCTACATCTACAGCGGCGCCGCCCTGCCACTCACTTCCCCACCGCCTCTGACCACACCCACAGCGCTAGATTGAAGTAAGTTTTTACGCGTGAAATTTGCACAATTTTAAAAGTTGGCGTAACTTTGCTGCGCTTTTCCGCCAGCGCCTTCGGCGCAAGGCAGGCTGCCCGGATGGTGGAATGGTAGACACGAAGGACTTAAAATCCTTTGGCCATTGCGGCTGTGCGGGTTCAAGTCCCGCTTCGAGTACT
>ENA-OVGE01002283-OVGE01002283.1-human-gut-metagenome-genome-assembly--contig:-NODE-2283-length-12833-cov-64.988261_pt1 | contig 12833 bp, 8 predicted proteins | sample MGYA00237769_ERZ505417 | MGnify/ENA primary metagenome ERZ505417 (study PRJEB26158, sample SAMN06016403) | human gut metagenome | biome: human gut; feature: ankylosing spondylitis patient; material... | reverse complement strand
ATAAGGAAGACGTGGAGAAACTCTGCGCCGACGGTAAGCAGACCCTCTTCTGGGCCTCTAACTTCAGCATCGGTGTGGCTATCTTCTCTGCCGTAAACCGCTATCTGGCAAAGATCATGAACGGTTTCCCACAGTACTCCGTATGCATGCAGGAAACCCACCACGTTCATAAGCTCGATGCTCCATCAGGAACAGCCATCACCCTTGCCGAGGAAATCATCGACAACATCGATAGAAAGAAGGATTGGAAGCGTGGCGTAACCTACTGGACAGAGGATGGTCATCACGATGAGGGTGATGCAAACATCACCGATGAGGATTTGGTGATCAACTGCGTACGTGATGGCGAGGTTCCAGGAATCCACGCCGTGATGTATGATTCAGATGCTGATATGATTACCATCGAGCACAGCGCCCACTCTCGCAAGGGCTTTGCCCTGGGAGCCGTTCTCGCAGCTGAGTTCACAGCCAACCATACCGGTTTGCTCACCACATCAGATTTATTTAAGTTCTAAATCAGGAATCTCGGAAATATGATTTCTTGAAACAGGATTTCTCCTGAAATTAAGAAAGAAAAAATATGATTGACAAGCAGAAACAAAACCTTAATATGAAGGTGCAGTGGACGAAGTTCGCAGTGGTTCTCGCCCTCTACCTCCTCTTCCTGATATGGGTTGAGAGCTGGCTGGGACTCATTGTGGTTCCGTTCATCTTCGACGTTTACATCACCAAGAAGATTCACTGGCAGTGGTGGAAGGATGAGGAAGGTCCTATCCGTTTCATCATGAGCTGGGTAGATGCGCTGGTGTTCGCGCTCGTAGCGGTTTATTTCATCAACCTCTTCTTCTTCCAGAACTACGTCATTCCGTCTTCCTCTCTCGAAAAGAGTCTCCTCACGGGCGATTATCTCTTCGTGAGCAAGGTAAGCTACGGACCTCGCATTCCTCAGACTCCGCTCACTATGCCTTTGACCCAGCACACGATGCCGCTGGTCAACGTGAAGAGCTACATTGAGTGGCCTCACTGGGATTACCGCCGCGTGAAGGGATTGGGCAACGTGAAGCTCAACGACATCGTAGTGTTCAACTATCCTGCCGGCGACACCCTCTGCAACGAGGAGCGCTATCAGGCGAACGATTACTATCAGATGGTTTACTCCATCGGCGACCAGATACTGGAGCAGAACGGCCAGCAGCAGGATGTCCGCGTGCTGAACCCATTGCAGCAGCGCCACTACTTCGAGAAAGTGTATGCTGCCGGTAGAAACTACATCCTGAACATGCCGGGCGAATATGGCGACATCATCAGCCGTCCTACCGACCGCCGCGAGAACTATGTAAAGCGCTGCGTGGGCTTGCCTGGTCAGACCCTACAGATCAAGAACCGCATCGTTTATCTGAACGGAAAGGCAAACAAGGAGCCTGATAACGTGCAGTATACTTATAAGATGAAGCTCAAGGGCGAGTTCCCTATCGACCTTGCCGATGAGCTGGGAATCACCAACGAAGACCTGCTGATGTATAATCAGAGCGGCGTGATTCCACTCACCAAGAAGGCTTATCTCGCCCTGAAGGCGAACAAGAACCTCGTGGAGAGCATCTCCATCAACACCGATGCAAGATACGGCGATCTGTATCCGCTCAACGCCTACACCGGCTGGACATGCGATAACTACGGTCCTGTATGGATTCCGAAGAAGGGCAAGAGTATCGCTCTGACGCTGAAGAACCTGCCTGTTTACGAGCGTTGCATCAAGGTTTACGAGGGTAATGACCTGAAGGTAGACAGTCAGGGCAACATCTTCATCAACGGTAAGTTGGCGAAGAGCTACACCTTCAAGCTCGACTATTACTGGATGATGGGCGATAACCGCCACAACTCAGCCGACAGCCGCTACTGGGGCTTCGTGCCTGAGGACCACATCGTGGGCAAGCCTATCTTCATCTGGTGGAGCCACAGTCCTGATCATCCAGGCTTCTCAGGCATCCGCTGGAACCGCCTGTTCAACTTCGTAGATAACATCAAGTAAGAAAGATAGATTTGAAAATCGCAGTTAAATTCCTAATAGCTTTAGGTTTGTCGTTGCTCCTGGTATGGGCGGTGCGAACCTTTGCCTTCACTGTCTTCACGGTGCCCGCCGGAGGTCTTCCTCCGCAGCTGAAAGCAGGCACTCGGGTGATAGTGAATAGGATTGACTGCGATTTTTTCAATCGTGGCGATGTGGTTGTCTTCACCGATTCCGCGTTTGCTCCGGCTAAGAGTCAAACCAAGGTCAAAGGTCAGAGACAGGCTGGAAATCAAGTTCAGCCTAACCCCCGGAAATTCGTCTCAGAGGCTTATTTCATCGGTAGGATAGAGAAGCTGCCGGGCGATACGATTCTCATCGATACGGTGAAGTATATCATTCCTACGGTGTGCTGCAAGCGCTGCGGCTGCAAGGATTGCCGCTTCTATCTCCTGAAGACCCCAACCGGGCAGCAGGTGGTGCATAAGCATCAGATGATAGGCAAGGCTTACAAGCTGTTCTAAACGTAAAGAGTAATCATAAAGTTCAAAGTTCAAATTTCAAAGTAAAGAAAGTTCAAATCTCAAAGTTCAAAGTAAATTGAAAGCCCTTCTTTCCTCCACATATTTCGGTCCCATCCAGTGGTATCAGAAGCTGAACCGCTACGATGAATGCCTGATAGAGCGCCACGAGAGCTTTATCAAGCAAACCTATCGCAACCGTATGGTCATCCCGACCACCAACGGTCCCCTCTCGCTCACAATCCCCACCAATCACGACATCTCCCTGTCGATGAAGGACATCCGCATCTCCGACCACGCCAACTGGCGCCACGTCCACTGGAATGCGCTTCTCTCCGCCTATGGCGAGAGCCCTTTCTTCGAGTATTATCAGGACGACATCCGCCCCTTCTACGAGAAGAAATACGAGTTCCTCTTCGATTTCAACATGGAGACTACCGAGAAGATGATAGAGCTCCTCGACATCCGTCCCAAGATTTCAATCACGGAGGAGTACGTTTTTAGTGAAGAACGAAGAGTGAAGAGCGAAGAAAGTGAAGAACGAAGAGTGAAGAGCGAAGAAACAACGTTCGGCGGCCAAGGGGAAAGCCAATTCGATAGCATTGCTAATCATAAAGTTCAAAATTCAAATCTCAAAGTTCAAAGTAAAGAAGTTCAAAGTAAAGAAGTTCAAAGTATAGTTGATTTCCGCGATGCTATTCGCCCTAAGAAGCCGCTTCCTGACGCAGAATTCGTTCCCAAGCGCTATTATCAGGTCTACGGGCAGAAGCACGGTTTCCAGCCGAATATGAGCATCCTGGACCTCCTCTTCAATGAAGGCAACGAGGCGATATTCTACCTATAAATAATCAAGGTAGAGTATCGCCTCGCTGCTTTCTTATAATTCAATGAGCCTGGTTCCGTAATTAGAAGTAGTAGGCCAGCTTTGCGCGCAAGCCATTGTGATCGATTCCGTATTTATATTTGCTGCCGTCCCAGCCTGCCGGCTGCTTATAAGCGCTGGAAAAACCGCCAAGATTCACGCCAGCAGACCAGTGCTTGCTGAGCATGTATTCGCATCCCATTTCCGCATAGACGCCAAAGCCGTCTACGGTGGCGAAACTATCGTCTGTGCAGGCGTAGCCAAGGCTCAGCAGCAGATTCCAGATGAAGCGCTTGTTGGTCTTGTAGGCCATTTTGTAACCCGCACCGACGAAATAGTTCATGATTACATCGTTGACGTCATTGCCGCCGTTTCTAGGGATTTTCACCTTGGTTCTGCTGCCCACGCCATTAATGGAGAAGCCGATATAAATAGGACGGCGGGTGTTCTTCAGTTTCCACAGATGGGCGTATTCCATGGTCACGTCGAAGCCGGTAGGCGTTCTGCCCAGTTTATCGCCGTTGTCCGTAAGAATTTCGTTGCTGAGCCATGAATATCCGCTGCTTACGCTGATGCTGTTGGCTGGCAGATAGCGCTTCTCGTTGTCTGCATCTTCTACCACAACCTTCTTCTCCTGCTCTTGCGCGCAGGCCTTCTGTGAAGGAATTCCACTCAAAAATAGCGCTAGTGAGGCGCATGCAGCCAATTTTGCTGCTGATTTTGAATTCATACGTTTAAAAATTTATTGTTAATAATTTGGCAGCAAAGGTATAAAAAAAAACGGAATTCCATAGAAATATATGTGGAAATAATGGGGAATGTAATGTTAAAAAAACTAATCCATAGTTTTCTGCCCCGCAACTCATGGTTTTCTGCCAGGGAAGTCATGGGTTGGCCGATGTGAAATCGTAGTATTCTGCCTTCTCTTGTCCTTATTCTAACGATAAATGATGATCGGCCCTGGTCATCATTTATGACCCGTTAAAGCCCTCATATAAGCTCATTTAGCCCTCATCTCCCGTTGCCCCATTCTCCCCCTCATCAACCGGGCAGAGTTAACAGGTTAACAGTTAACACCCCAAAAATGCATACTCCCCCTCCCACACATATATAAAAATAAGTATATATATATTTAATATAATAAGGTACGAAAGGGGGGAGGTAGGAAAAAACAGCTGTTAACTGTTAACCCTGTTAACCCCTGCTGCTCCCAGATGCTCTTTTAGGAAATTTAAACAAGTATGCTTGGTGGTGTCATCAAAAAACCGTACTTTTGCGGCTGACAACAAACAATATCAAACATAAAAACGACAATGAAGAAACTGAAATTCCATATAGTAGGTCTTACCCACAACGACGTGAAAGGTCGTGAGGTAGAATACGCCAAGGAGGCAGAGGGCAGAACCATCTGTCTTGTGCCCGATGACGCTAACCCTTTTGATATGCTGGCTGTGAAGGCTTACGACAAACAGCTTTTCATCGGCTATGTCTCAGCCCTGGAAGGCGAGGACGTAAGAGCCCTCATCATCGCCCGCAAGGGCAGGAACCTGCGCACCCGATGCCTGGGAAGCAACAGCAAGGAGGGAGACAATGAGAAGTCGGGACTCCAGCTGATAGTGGAGGCGCGGGTAGACGTATCCGAGCAGGAGATAGAGCAGGCGCGCAGGGAAATCTATGATGACGGAATCTATGACGACTGGCACTATTCCGGCCCCATTCTGCCCATCGACAAGCTGACCCGTTTCAGCGATTGCACCATGATGCTGGAAGGTGTCATCAACGACATCATCAGCATCCAGGAGCAACTCTCACGTGATTCAGATTCTCCTCATGATTCAGATTCTTCTCATGATTCAGATTCCGCTGAAGCCGATAAGAACCCTCTTGATGCCGATTCCCGGGCGGCGCTGGAGGCAGAGCTGCGCGACAACCTGGAAGAGGCTAGGGAGCGGCTCAGCAGCTTCATGGAAATACAGCGAAGCGATTATTCGCGCGAGATGACGCAGACGAGAAACCGCATTCTCAACAACCTCGACCTCATAGACGATGAGGAAATCCATCGCATGGGCGAGCAACTGTATACGGAGATGGGATTCATTACCAGTTCCGCTTATCGTGAGCGTACAGCCCAGTCTTTCTTCGTAGAAGCGCCTATCGCCATCAAGAAGAAGCAGACGGGTGCCTACGATTACACCGATCAGCTGGACGAGATAGAATGCCAGCTCAAGGCCTTCCCTTTCTCGCTCTACCAGACATTCAAGGCGGACCCGGTAGATTTCCTCCGCCAGGTGTTCTATAAGCGTGTGCCCCGCAAGAAGATGCTCCAGCTGCTTTCCGGCATCGTCCTGATGATCATGAACGGCAGGGTGAGCGATGTGAAGCAGTGGGGCAAGCATAACAATGAGGACTCGCTGATAGCGATGAAGACAGTGGGGAAGAAACCTGCGATTGGAGAGCATAAGAAGGAACTCATGGAATTGGTGAAAAAGGCAGTCTTGAAGATTGCTGTTTATCAGAAGAGGGGATATTATGGCACGTTTCTTTCAAAAAAGGTCTATTGGTATCCGGTTTTCCGCCTGATGGGCGATTGGGAACTACTCCCAGCCAACTCTCCTCAGTCGTTCTGTACTTTCTTGGAAAAGCTATTTGAAGGCAAAAAAATATCCGGTCCGAAAGCTCCTCTCTGCGGTAGGAATGATTTAAGGCAAGCAGGAGTCGCTCCCTTTTCTAACCATAAGGCATTGGAATGGAAAGATTTGGAGCCGGAAGAGCTGGACAATACGCAAGATGCAAAATTCAACCGTTATTGTGAGATTGTTGATATTTTTATGGAAATCCTGAGAAATGAAGCCTTAAAGAAGGGGATAATGTTAGATGTTTGGCTAAAAGAATAATGGGCGTTGGCAACGGATTTGTAATCTGTTGCCAACTTTTTTTTTGCCTGCTTGTCTCTTGTTTTATACCTCTCTTTATACCTTCATCTAATAACTTTATACCTCTTCTTCCGATATTTTTATACGCGCCCCGTCGGCAGAGGTATAATATTTGACTTACTTTTTTTTGTGTTATCTTTGCATCGCTTTTTCGGCTGAAAGAGCGGTGTTCTTTGACATGTTGATACAAAAGATCCACGCAGTAGGCTGCGTGTTGCTAAAGGTATGGTTTCAGATGTCTGCCATGTTTTCCTGACAGGCCCCCTCGGTGTACTTTGAATTGTTCTTCCTCCTTGCCCTTTCATCTTGGGCTTGGCGGTATCCTCTCGTTAGTATAATCAGCTTCGGAAGGCAGGTTATAGCTCCCAGTGTTTCCGGAAAAACAATATTATTAACCCCTCAACTCTCTTCTGATTTTGAAGGGATGTTGAAATAAAAAAAAGAAAGATTTATGAAACAGTTATTATCATTTGATGAATGCAAGCAGATGAGCAGCCGCCTCATCGCAATGAACCCTCATCGCAATGCAAACATGGGGCAGATTGCTACTTATCTCCTCGATTACTACACCGAGCTTACCAAGCAGTCCTGGCTCAGCACCCTCGTAGGACAGATTCGCGACCTTACCGCCAAGCAGAACCAGATGGGCGAGGAGCAGAAGCAGACTGAGGCCTACAAGCAGCTCGACAGACAGATTTCCGTCTTCAAGAAGCAGCTGCCTTTCCGTTCGCCTCACTACTTCCACTTCCTGGACGACCACCGTGCCCAGAAGTCCATCGACCCGGAGGCTTTCACCTTCCAGACTACCGTAGACATCGATAATCCGGAGGAGGTAGAAGGAGCCGTGAAGAGAGCCCTGCTCCTGAACGGAATGTTTGATGACCCTCAGGAGAAAGCCGCCCGTGAGCAGATGTTCACCGCCGATGAAATCGAGCTTTGGAAGGGAAAAGTGCTTCACGTGGAACGCTCGGCACGCAACAAGGCCCACATCGACATCCGAATCCCTATCGGAATGACCATCGCTGAGGCTCAGAGCGCCTTCTGCAAGCTCATCCACGCCACCGAAGACCCTAGCTGCGTTACGCCTGAGCGCATCATCTTCATCACCGATGCTGCCAGCCAGATCTATACTGCCGACGACTGGTACAAGCACCTGGATAAGGAAGCCGTGGCTGAATATCGTGAGGCTTACAGAAAGAGAGGACTGGACATCGACGGTCGTCCGCTGGATGTAGATTCTGCCCAGTCAAGAGCATCCCAGAATCCATCTTCATCTCAGAGTTCATCTACCTCCGCTCCAACTGTAGATTTCCAACCTATCGAGAGCGAGGAGGAGAAGGCGGGAAAGACTGCCAATGCTGCGCAGTATGAGCAGACCTACGACGGCGTTCCTTACGAGGAGATTGTGAAGTCGCTGGTAGATTTGATGGGCGGCGCTCCTGCCCATGGCAACCGCAACAACTTCATCTATCGTGAAGCCTGCCTGCTCAGATACATCTGCAACAGCGAGGCGGCTTGGATAAAGCAGGTAATCGAAATCTTCGGCGAAGATGAGACGAAGGCGCTCGCCTCTGTAGAGAGCGCCTGCAAGGTGGCTCAGTCCTCGGAAATGCCCCAGCTCGTGAAGCAGGCGGTGGAGCTCGCCCGCAAGAACTATCTTGCCAAGCAAGCCACCGAGAAGGCGGGAATCTACGCCGAAGTTCCGCCTCAGTTGCCTGCCAAGCTGCCTAAGCTCATCAAGCTGCTCACCAGCAAGGTGCAGGATGATTTCAAGGCGCCTGTGGCGATGGCGGTCTTCCCTCCGCTGGCTGCTCATCTCAAGGGCGTCAACTTCCGCTACATCGACAATCAGGTGCATGAGGCGGCGATGATGAATCTGCTCGTAGCGCCTATGTCGTCAGGCAAATCGGCGGTAAACGGACCTATCAACAGCATCATCGAAGACCTGGTGCAGATGGATAAGGTGAACCGTCAGAAGGAACAGGAATGGAAGGACGAGGTGAACACCATGGGCGACAACAAGAAGAAGCCGGTGCGCCCGGAAGACATCTGCATCCGCATCGTTTCGCCCGACCTTACCCGTGCAGCCTACATCCAGCGTCTGGACGATGCGCAGAAGGCTGGCGATGCTTATCTCTACTGCAAGATGGACGAGGTAGACATGCTCAGGAAGTTTAACGACCCTAGCCAGCTGATTCGCCTCTGCTGGGACAATTCAGAGGATGGTCAGGAGCGAGTAGGAACCAAGAGCGTTACAGCCCGCGTAAAGACCCGTTTCAACTGGAATGCTTCGAGCACCATTGCCGTTACGCAGAAGTTCTTCTCGGTTCGTGAGGTGGCTGATGGAGCCGTGAGCCGCCTGTCGCTCGCCACCATCATCCGTCCCGATTTCGCTCCGCGTCCGGAGGTGGGCAGTTATGATGCGCAGTTCAAGTCGCAGCTTTCTCCTTACATCCAGCAGCTGAACGCAGCCAGCGGTTTCAAGGAGTGCCGTAAGGCTCGCCAGCTTATCGAGCGCCTGGAGAATGAGATTATGGAGATGGCTCAGCTGGCTTACAACAAGCCTTACGCCGAGTTTGCCAAGCGTGGTCTGGCGAATGGTTTCCGCCGCGCGATGGTGCTTTATCTGGCGAATGGCGAGAAGTGGGAGAAGGCGATAGAGGATTTCATCGTATGGAGCGTGAAGTATGATCTGTGGTGCAAGATGCGTTTCTTCGGCAATCAGATGCAGGAGGCGATAGATGCAGACAGCCGCTCTGTGTGTCATACTCCCGGTGTGAGCAATCTTCTTCTCTACGTTCATGACACCTTTGACAAGACTGAGATTCAGAACATCTGTCAGGTTCATGGCACCAAGACGAAGCTTGCCATCCTGCTGTGCAACTGGAAGAAGCGTGGCTTCATCATGAAGAACGAGGACGGCACCTTCACCAAGACCGCCCGTTTCATCACCAAGTACGGGCACTACGGAACGCCAGGAGTGGCTGCGTAGCGGTGATAAAGGAGTGGGCGTGGTGAAATGCCACGCCCCTCACGTTTTAGCAGCACGCCCTGAAAGGGCAAAAGCTTTAAAATAGCCCGTTTTTGTAATGAGAATGTAAATGTTCTTGACCTTAATCAAGAAAACAGGGCTTTTTGAAACATTTCTCCTAAAATGTTTGTGTGCGCACACAAAAAGTTGTACCTTTGCACCAGAAAAAGAAAAAAGGATAAAAGATTGATTCAGTAAGGATAACTTATGAAATCGATTCGAGACAAGTTTGAGGCCGGTTCGGAACCTGGTTCTGAGATTCGGACGAGGACTTCTGGAAAATCTCGAAGAGACTGATTAAGAGGTTAAAAGAAAGGAAAAAGATTATGGCAATGTTCGGGATAATGACAGTAGCAGTAGTAGCATTCGCAGTAGTTGCTTGCGCAGGTATGAACCTCGGAATGAACTGCGGCAAATAAGCTACGAAGCTAAGAGAGCATAGAAATCCTCCTCCGGGAGGTAAGAAATAAAGAGAGTTAAGATTTTGTTAGGTAAAACTACAAGATTGTATATTTAAGATAACAAATTTAAGAAAGGAAAAGATTATGTTAGTATTAGGAATGATTATCGCAGTAGTTGTTGCATGTGTAGCTGAAGTTGGTGCTATTAACAACAAGTTGGCTTAATCGGAGATTAGCCATGCGAAGGGCTCCAAAAGAGCCGAGATTAAAAAATGGCTGGCAGCAATGCACAGCTGAGTAACAGTAGGGAGCCAAAGGGGCTTCCGAAACCAAAGAGGAGAGTAAAAACTCCTTTTCATTTGAAATTCATACTGTCCCCTGAGAGTTTTCGTGATAAATTCTGATTGGGGATTTCATATATAGATTGTTAAGAATTCGTTTTAGGTTTTATAGATTTTCATTTTAGGTTTTTAGGTTTAAGTTTTTAGGTTAATTGTTAGTTGTTTTTAAGAAAAAAGCAGTTTTTAATTCATTAAATTACGAAGGCAACAACGAGGGAAGTCGCATGACGACCCAAGTTGTTGCCTTCTTTATTTTCTTATTACTTGAGCTATTTGTCTGAAAATCAACATTATCTGAAAATCAACATTATCTGAAAATCAGCGTGGTGAGCCTGTCTTTATCAAACAACTCCTGAGCCACGGCCTGTATCTGTTCGGCAGTAATCTCATCCACCTGCTCGTAGAGTCGGTCTACATTCTTCTCCCAGCCATAGTGAAGGAAGCTCTTGCCGAAGTCGAGGGCAAAGTTCTCGCGGTTGTCGCAAGCCACGCCTACCTGTCCCTTTATCTGCTTCTTGGCGGCCTTGAGCTGCGCCTCGCTCAGCGGTTTCTGCATGAACTTATCCAGTTCTTTGCGAACCAGGCGGAGGCAGCGCTTCACGTCGTGCTCATCGCAGCCGAAATAAATGCTCCAAATGCCCGTATCGCCATAAGCCACCATCGTACTCTCTACGGTGTAAACCAGTCCGTTGTGCTCGCGCAGGGCTAGGTTCAGCTTGGCGTTCATTCCCGGTCCGCCCAGCATATTGTTGAGCAGATAGAGCGGCATTCTGCGGCTGTCGTTCACATCGTAGGCGCGGGTTCCAATCATCACATGAGCCTGATGCGTATCCTTCTGCATCACAATCGTCTGCCCCTCGAAGGAGTGTTGAGTGTTGAATGTTGAGTGTTGAATGTTGAATTGGGCTTGCGCCTCTGGACTATTGAATTTTTCACTCTTCACTCTTCGTTCTTCACTTAAAAAGCTCTTCTTCAAGAGTCTTACCAGTTTCTTGAAATCAATGTCTCCGTAAGCGAAGAATATCGCATTATCCGGCCGGTAAAGCTTTCTTGTAAAGCGCAGCGCATCTTCTGTCTTGAACGAGCGAACCTGCTCGGCTGTGCCCAGAATATTGTGGCCCAGCGGCGAGCCCTTGAAGATGATGTTTTCGAATTCATCATAAATCAGTTCGGCAGGAGAATCGTTGTAACTCTCTATTTCATCGCAGATTACCTCAACTTCCTTGTCGATTTCCGCTTGCGGATAAACCGAATGGAAAACGATGTCGGTGAGCAGATCTACGGCTCTTGCGATGTGCTCCTTGAGGATGGCGGAGTAATAAACCGTGCCTTCCTTGTTGGTGTAGGCGTTCAGGTCGCCTCCCACGCTCTCCAGACAGTTGAGAATGTGCCACGCCTTGCGGCGCTCTGTGCCCTTGAAAGTAACGTGCTCGCAGAAGTGGGCAAGTCCTTCTTCGCCCGGCTCCTCGTTTCGGGTGCCGGCGTTAATCTGGTAACCGCAATACACCACCTTGCTGTCTGAAGGCAGGTGGATGATGCGGAGTCCATTATCGAGTGTATAAGTATTGTATTTCATTTCAAGGTGCAAAGTTACACTGAAAATGTAATTTATCCAAAAAAATAGTCATTTATTTTGCATTATCGCCAAAAAGACTTATCTTTGCTCCCAAAAAATAAATATAGACATCAAAAAACAATGCGCAAAGTAATAGGAATAGGAGAAACCGTGCTTGACATCATCTTCAAGGGCGGCAAGCCGATAGAGGCAGTACCGGGTGGCTCATCATTCAATGCAGTCATCTCGTTGGGCCGTGCGGGCGTAAATGCTTCGTTTATCAGCGAGGCGGGCAACGACCGCATAGGAGAGTATGTGATTCAGTTTTTGAGAGATAATGGGGTGAATGCTGACAATGTGAGCATCTTCCCGGAATCGAAGTCGCCGCTCTCGCTGGCTTTCCTCGACGAGAACAACAATGCCGACTACATCTTCTACAAGGATCATCCTCACGACCAGCTGGAGTTTGCCACACCGGAAATCAATCCTGGAGACATCGTGCTCTTCGGTTCGTTCTTCGCTCTGAATCCTGTGGTCCGTCCTCAGGTTGCCGGCTTCCTGGAGTATGCGAAGGAGCACGGCGCCATTCTTTATTACGACATCAACTTCCGTGCTTCTCATCAGAACGAAATCATGAAGATTACGCCTAATCTGATAGAGAACCTGGAGATGGCTGATTTCGTACGCGGAAGCCACGAGGACTTCGGAATCCTCTACAAGAAACCGGAGGCTGACAAGGTTTATAATGCCGAAATCAGTTTCTACTGCAAGAAGTTTATCTGCACCCAGGGCGCTGAGCCTGTAGAGGTTCGTGCCGAGAACGGCTTTGCCAAGAGTTATCCTTCGGAGAAGATGAAGCCGGTGAGCACCATCGGAGCCGGCGATAATTTCAATGCCGGTTTCGTGTTCGGATTAATCAAAGATGGAATCACCCGCGAGGACATCGACCGCGGATTGTCTGAGGCGCAATGGGACAGTCTCCTTGTTTCGGCTCAGGAATTCTCCACCGAATGCTGCAAGGACATCTACAATTATGTTTCCAAGGAATTCGGAGAAGCAAAGAAGAAGGAATTATAAAAATATAAAAGATATGACAGAAATTACAAACAAAATTTATTACGTAGGCGTAAACGACCGCAACAAGCATCGTTTTGAGGGCCTCTGGCCTTTGCCTAACGGAGTGA
>ENA-OVGE01002282-OVGE01002282.1-human-gut-metagenome-genome-assembly--contig:-NODE-2282-length-12838-cov-2.467105_pt1 | contig 12838 bp, 8 predicted proteins | sample MGYA00237769_ERZ505417 | MGnify/ENA primary metagenome ERZ505417 (study PRJEB26158, sample SAMN06016403) | human gut metagenome | biome: human gut; feature: ankylosing spondylitis patient; material... | reverse complement strand
AGTAGCCGAAGGCGGTGTGCGGGTCGATCACGTAGTGGTTCTCGTCCCAGCAGTGCTTGATGGACTCGCGTACCTGATCCTCATCGGCCCAACCGGTGCCGAAGATCTGACGAATCTTGGCCAGCAGTTCTTCCGGGATCTCGTACGTGCCCCACTTGTTGAGGTCGTTCATCAGCATGGAGATCAGACGGGTGTCGCCCTCGGACAAGTAGTACAACATGCGCTCCAGGTTGGAGGAGATGAGGATGTCCATCGAGGGGGAGATGGTCTGGAAGAACGGGCGCTGGCGGTTGTAGGTACCGGTGGTCAGGAAGTCGAACAGCACGTTGTTCTTGTCGGAAGCCACCACGAGGTGCTTGACCGGCAGACCGAGCAGCTTGGCATAGTAGCCGGCGAGGATATCGCCGAAGTTGCCGGTCGGGACCACAAACTCGACCTCATCGCCGACGTTGATCACCTGGTCGGCGAGCAGTTGGGCGTAAGCGGAGAAGTAGTAGACGACCTGCGGCACCAGACGGCCCACGTTGATGGAGTTGGCGGAGGAAAGCACCACGTGCGAATTGCCGGCGAGACGCTCGGCCAGGGCGCGGTCGCCGAAGATGCGCTTGACCGCGGACTGGGCGTCGTCGAAGTTGCCTTCCACGGCGGCCACCTGCACGTTGGAGCCGGCTTGCGTGGTCATCTGCAGCTCCTGGACCTGGGAGACCTTGCCTTCCGGGTAGAAGACGGTGATCGCGGTGCCCGGGGCGTCCGCGAAGCCGGCCAGCGCGGCCTTGCCGGTGTCGCCGGAGGTGGCGGTGAGGATCATGATCTTCTCGTCCGCGTCGCCATCGGCCGGCGTGGTGTGCGCCATGAAGCGCGGCAGGATCTGCAGCGCCACGTCCTTGAACGCGGAAGTCGGGCCGTTGAACAGTTCGAGCACGTAATCGTCGCCCAGGGGCTTGAGCGGGGTGATGCGCTCGTCGGACCACTGTTCGCCGTAGGCGTCGGCGATGCACTGGCCCAGCTCCTCGGCCGTGAAGTCCGGCAGCAGCGCGCCCAGCACCTCGGCGGCGATTTGCTGGTACGACTTGCCCGGCAGGGAGGCCACGTCCACCTTGGTCTTGCCCAACGCGTCCGAAACGAACAGGCCGCCGTCATCGGCGATGCCCTTACGAATCGCCTGCTTGGCGGTCAGCGAATCGGTGGTGCTACGGGTGGAATGGAAGGTGGTTGTCACGATGAATCCTTCTGCCTGAAAGGGATGATGAATCCACATCAGTCTAGCGTGGGCCGTGGGCAGAAGGGCCGTCCGTCTCGCATAACCGACCGGTCGCACCGGCGAAAATCACCATTGCCATCGAACGGGGACCGGCCATATCATGAAACAGGCCGGCTGCAAACGGGCCATACGGTAAGGCGACAACGGCGAATCAATTGTCGCTTATACCAAAGAGCACCCATGACCGCTTCACCCCTTGCGCAGAAGGCAACCGATGCTTTCAACGCGCCGATCTGCGAAACCGATCCTGAGATCGCCGAACTGCTGGACTCCGAACTGGGCCGCCAGCGCAGTGGCCTTGAGATGATCGCCTCTGAGAACTTCGTGCCGCGAGCGGTACTGCAATGCCAGGGCTCCGTGCTGACCAACAAATACGCCGAAGGCTACCCCGGCCGTTTCTACCACGCCGAGGCGTACGGCGTGAACCCCGAGACCTTCCGCACCGACCCGGAGATCATCCGCCAGCGCACGCTCGACGGTGCCAAGATCCTTGCCGAACGACTACTGGCCGACGACGTCAAGGCCAACGGCATCTCCGTGCTGACCGGCGGCACCGATGTGCATCTGGTGATGGTCGACCTGCGCAACAGCGAGATGGACGGCCAGCAGGGCGAGGATCTGCTCGCCGCCTGCGGCATCACCATCAACCGCAACACCGTGCCCTTCGACCCGCGCCCGGCCTCGGTGGCCTCGGGCCTGAGAATCGGCACGTCCGCCCTGGCCACCCGCGGCTTCGGACCGAAGGAATACGAGGAGGTGGCCGACATCATCGGCACCGCGCTCGCCGCCGGCCCGTCCGCCGACGTGACCGCGCTGAAGGCCCGCGTCGACAAGCTCGCCGAAGACTTCCCGCTCTACCCCGACCTGGACCAGATTCACTGATTTTTTGCGGATGTACGCAGCTCCCTCATCAGAGGGAGCCGCGCTTATATCCCCGGCTATCTTCGGTGCAATATGGGTCGAAACGGGCAATGCGGCCCATTGTGGGTTACTCTTGTTTTTTATGAGCGATGAATTGAGTCCTGAGGTGTTCGACGCGGTGTGCCGCCAGGCCGATCAGGCCGCACGCGCACAGGAGCGTCTTGCACAGGCAAATACCGAAGCCAAAAACGAACTGTTGCTTGCCATTGCGGACGCGTTGGACGAGCATGCTGCGGACATCGAAGCCGCCAACGCGCTGGACATGCTCGAATCCAAGGAAAACGGCATGGATGCGGGCAAGCTCGACCGCCTGCTGTTCGACGTGCCGCGCGTGGCCGCCGCCGCCCAAGGCGTGCGCCATGTGGCCACCCTGCCCGATCCGGTCGGCGAGATCGTGCGCGGATACAACCTGCCCAACGGTCTGCGCCTTACCCAGACGCGCGTGCCGATGGGCGTCATCGGCATGATCTACGAGGCCCGGCCGAACGTCACTGTGGACGTGGCCAGCCTGTGCCTCAAGTCCGGCAATGCCGCGTTGCTGCGAGGCGGCCACGCCGCCGAACGCACTAACGCCGCCACGTTGGGCGTCATCGCCCCGGTGCTTGAAGCCCACGGTTTCGAATCCGCACTGGTGCAATCCGTCGACCAGTACGGGCGCGCCGGCGCCACCGCCATGATGGAGGCGCGAGGCCATATCGACGTGCTCGTGCCGCGAGGAGGAGCGGGTCTGATCCAAGCCGTCGTGCGCAACTCCAAAGTGCCGGTCATCGAAACCGGTGCCGGCAACGTGCATATCTACATCGACAAGTCCGGTGATCTCGCCAAGGCCATCCCGATCATCATCAACGCCAAAACCCAGCGCGTGGGCGTGTGCAACGCCGCCGAGAAGCTATTGGTTCATAAGGATGTCGCCGCCGAATTCCTGCCGCAGATCGCCGCCGCTCTGGCCGAGGCGAACGTCGTGCTGCAGACCGACACCACGTCGTACGGCATCATCTCCGGCGCGGCAATCGAGGGCCTTGACCTCAACCACGCCGCCGAAGAGGATTGGGACACCGAATACCTGGCCCTCAAAATGGGCATCAAGGTGGTGTCGGACCTGGACGCGGCCATCGACCACATCAACACGCATTCCACAGGCCACACCGAATCCATCATCGCCGAGGATTATGCGGCCATCGAGGAATTCACCAAGCGCATCGACTCGGCCGTGGTCATGGTCAACGCCTCCACCCGCTTCACCGACGGCGGCGTGTTCGGCTTTGGTGCCGAGCTTGGCATCTCCACGCAGAAGATGCACGCACGCGGTCCCATGGGATTGCGGGAGATGACCACCACCAAGTGGATCGGTTACGGAACAGGACAGGTGCGCGCATGAACGAGGACGGCAACATGAACATTACGGCTGACACGGCAAACAAGGCAAGCGAACTGCGGCCCGACATCGACCTCAACGATCCCAAGCTCGGCCTGAAGATCGCGGCCGAACGGCTCAGCATCGTCCGCTACGTGTTCCTTGTGCAGATCGAGGACGGCATCGCCTCCGCCGCCCAGCGTGCGTCGCTCGAATACGCGGACGCCGTGCTCATCGGTTGGCCCGAGACCGATTCGCCCGAAGTCGCGGACCTCGACGATGCCCAGCTCAAGATCGTGCGCGAACACATGGAGCTCATGGAAGGCTACATCGGCAAATACAGCCAGATGGAGCACGACGGTGACCTTGACGGCATGACCGACACGCTCATCCGCATCACCGAGCGTGTGGCCGAGGTCCGCCGCCTCTACCAGCCGGACTTCCCGCTGCCCACCTTCGCCGAAATTCGTCGCGTGGTCCAGGACGAATGGGATGAAGACATGGGCAAGATCGATCCCAGGGAAGACAATCCCACCGCCGGCGAAATCGAAGAGGAAACCGAATCAGCCGATGACGCCGCCGGCGAGGGCGACCAGGCATGAGTGGTGTTATCGGCAGCCACAAAACGGCTGCGTCAGTTCAGTCCGAAAAATCAGTGGAATCCGCCGAGCCCGCCGAAATCGTTGCCGTCACCCAAGGCGAAACCGAACGGCGCATGTCTGACCTGTCCGCGCCGGCCGGGGCCAGCAGCCACGGCAAAGGCAGACTTTCCGCACGCGGCAACTGGCATACACGTTCGACCCGATTCACAACGGCCACTTGGTCGCCGCCTCCGAAGTAGCTTGGGTATACGACCTCGATGAGGTGATTTTCGTACCCACCGGCCGACCTGTGTTCAAGCTGGACAAGCACGTCACCAACGCCGAAGATCGGTATCTGATGACTGTGATCGCCACCGCATCCAACCCCAAATTCACCGTCTCGCGTGTCGACATCGACCGTCCGGGCGTCACCTACACCATCGACACCCTGCGCGATATCCGCGCCCAACATCCCGACGCCGAGCTGTTCTTCATCACCGGCGCAGACGCCGTGGCCGAAATTATGCAGTGGAAGGACGCCGACCTCATGTGGGACCTCGCCCACTTCGTGGCCGTCACGCGCCCCGGCTACTCCAGTCCGGACGGCGTGACCTTGCCCGAAGGAAAGGTCGATACGCTTGAGATCCCGGCCTTGGCCATCTCTTCGACCGATGTACGCCGCCGCGCCGAACACGACGAGCCGGTCTGGTATCTGGTGCCTGACGGCGTGGTGCAATACATCGGCAAGCATGGTCTGTATTCATACGAGGACTGACGATTCGTACGAGGACTAGTGTGCATTTGTACGAGGGCTGGTGAGGATTAGCGCGAATCAGTGCGCATCAATCCTCACCAGTGCAAAGGATAAGCAGTCAGGCCAGTCCCATCTTGATTTTCAATGCCATTACGCGAGTCGCCGCCGCCGTCACTTTCGAAGCGAAAGCCGGATCGGACTTCGCCCGTTCGTTGAGGCCGTCCACAATTGGCTTTACGTAATCCGTCTGACCGATGCAGGACATGTCGCCGCCCGCCTCGACAAGCTTTACTCCCAATTGGCTTACATCGTAGCTGCTTAACGCTTCGGCAGACATCGAATCCGAAATCACCACGCCCGTGTACTTCAGGGCGTTGCGAATATGACCGTCGATAATCGTAGAAGAAAACACCGCCGGATTATTCGGGTCGATGGATTGATACGTGGCCAACGACATCATCACCATCGCAGGATCGGTCTTGGTGATCGCCTGGTCAAAGGCACCTGCCTCGGCCCCGCCCAACGTGGTGGTCGTATCCAGAATGCCTTCGGTGGTGAAGTCGGTATTGCCGCTTACCGCGCCCAACCCAGGATAATGTTTGACCGCCGCGCCGACCTGAGCGTCTCGCAAACCTTCAATAACGGCGATGCCATGTTCGGCGTTGCCGGCCGCATCCAATCCGAAATCACGATCCAGCGCGCCAATCGGAGCATTTGAGGCACGATCGCCCACCACCGTGCCGAGCACCGGTGCCAAATCGACATTTATGCCAGCAGCAGCTAATTGCGAACCCCACGTGCCTGCCGATTGACGCAATGCGTCAGCGGACATTGTGCCCTGCTCAACGGCACTGGGCATTGTGTCGAAACCGGTACCAGTCAGATGCTGCACCTGACCACCCTCCTGATCGGTGGCGATGATGAGACGATTGCCGGCCGGCGCATATCCTTGGAGTTGCGCGGTCGCGGTCTTGACCGTATCGGCGCCGGTATTCCAATTGCCAATGAGAATGGCCGAGCCAATGTGCTCATCGGCGATTGTTGAAGCCAACGAGGAGGGATCGGAACCGGCAAGCAACGGCACCATCACTAACTGTCCCACACGTTCCTCAAGTGTCATGGCGGATACCGCACGTTGGGCTTGTGCGGCCGGTTCGTTCTTCTTCGGGGAAGGAACGTCGGCGCGTGGTAACGCACTTGTCTGGGAGGTCTGGGGAGTGGTGGTGTTGCCGTTTGATGTGGATTTGGCGAACCATCCGACATGCCATCCGTAGGCTGCCACGCCGGCCAACACCACTGCCAAAGCACATATTGTCGCCACGATTGGAGTGCTCCTGTGCCGAAGTTGGCGTGTGGCGTGTGCTGAGGGACGCATATGTTGTGGCCGTTGGCTGTTCATACCGGCAAGCGTAGAACGGAGCGTAGAACAGAACGCTGCCTCATTCTGTGCTCAGGGCATAACCTACCTCCCGCCCTTTCGATAGGCTTGAGTTATGTCTTTTAACGATCCTTTCTCAATACTGTTCGGCAATGGCGGCGATTCACGACGCAACAATGCGAACAATGACGATCCGATCATCCTCGATGTCGAGGCCGATGGGGACGGTCCGGCCCGCAACACCAACGCCGGCCCCTCCGGGTCATCCCGCCCTCCACGTGGCCCGGCCAATCCGCGTATCACCCGTAAGCCAGCGTCCGGTGGCTCAGGAGGCAGCCGTGGCAGCAAGATTCTGATCGGCGTGGTGCTGGCCTTGGCCATCATCGTCGGTCTGTTCTTCGGCCTGTCCCGATTCATCACCGATCTGATGTGGTACGGCCAGCTCGGCTTCCAGTCCGTGGTCTGGACCCAGCTCGGGGTGAAAATCGGTCTGTGGGTGGCCTACGCGCTGCTCATGGCCTTGACCGGCTTCGTTTCCGCCTGGCTGGCCATTCGAGCACGCCCTGATTCGGCCGACGGTTCCACCATTCGCATTAACGGCGATGTGGTCGAGGTCGGCAAATCCGTCAGCTCGAAAACCGCTCGCCGCGTGGCCGTGGTGATTTCGCTGATCGTCGGCGTCATCTTCGGCTCTCAGTTCAACGCGAACTGGAGCGAGATTCTGCTCATGTTCAACGCGCAGTCGTTCGGCACCACCGATCCGCAGTTCGGTCTGGACAACGGCTTCTACGTGTTCGTGCTGCCGGGCCTGAAGCTCGTGCTCGCCGCCGTGGCCATGCTGCTGGGCGTGGGCCTTGTGTTTTCCGTAGTCACTCATGTGCTGATGGGTGGTATCCGCATTACCATGCCGGTTAACGGACGCGGCCTGTTCTCCATCACCAAGCGTTGCCGTCGCCAGCTTGGCATCTGGCTGATGCTCAACATGTTCGCTTGGGCAGTGCGCCAGATGATCGGCGTCTTCGACCAGCTCACCGTGCAGGGTTCACGCATCACCGGTGCCTCCTACACCGCCGTGCATGCCAACATCCCCGTCACCTTCATCATGGCCGCGCTGACCGCCATCCTCGGCGTGGTGCTGGGCATCTGGCTCATGCGTTCCCACACGCTCGAAGGCCAGGCGTCCATCGGCGTGCGCGCCTCCGCCGCGCTCAAGGCCTGGCGTGTGCCGGTGACCTCCATTGCCGTCGTGGTCGTGGTGGGTCTTGTGCTCACCGTGGCATGGCCGGTGCTGTTGCAGCGCTTCCGCGTCAACCCGAACGCACAGGAGATGGAATCCACCTACATTCAGCGCAATATCGACGCCACCCGCGCCGCCTACGGTCTTGACAAGCTCAAGACCGAGCAATACAAGGTAACCGACAAGGGCGAGCAGGGCGCTCTGGCCAAGGAGGGCGACACCACCGCGCAGATTCGTCTGCTCGACCCGCAGGTCGTCAGCCCCACATTCAAACAGCTGCAGCAGTCCAAGCAGTACTACACCTTCGCCGACACTTTGGCAGTCGACAAGTACGAGATCGACGGCGTTTCCCAAGACACCGTGATTGCCGCCCGCGAGCTTGACCTGGCCGGCAACGACAACCGCAATTGGGTCAATGACCACACCGTGTACACCCACGGTTACGGCGTGGTGGCCGCTTACGGTAACAAGGTGACCGCCGACGGCCAGCCTGAATTCTTCGAATCCGGCATCCCCACTCAGGGCAAGCTCACTGAATCCGAAAAGTATGAGCCTCGCATCTACTTCTCGCCGAACACCACCGAATACTCGATCGTCGGCGCACCGGAGGGCACGCAGGCTTGGGAGTTCGACTACCCGACCGGTTCGGAAGGCGCCCTGACCACGTTCAAGGGCGACGGCGGCCCCTCGGTTGGCAACCTGTTCTCCCGTATTCTCTACGCAATCCGCTTCGGCTCCGATCAGATTCTCTTCTCCGACCGTGTGACCAGCGAATCGCAGATTCTTTACGATCGTTCCCCCAAGGAGCGCGTGGCCAAGGTGGCGCCGTACCTGACGCTTGACGGCCGTGTGTATCCGGCCGTGGTCGATGGCCGCGTCAAGTGGATCGTCGACGGCTACACCACCTCTGATGCCTACCCATACTCGCAGATGACCGACCTCGGCTCCGCCACCAAGGATTCCACCACCGTCTCTTCCGCAACGGTCTCATCCTTGGGCTCGCAGAAGGCCAACTACATCCGCAACTCGGTCAAGGCCACCGTGGACGCCTACGACGGTTCCGTGGATCTGTACGTATGGGATCAATCCGATCCGGTGATCAAGGCATGGGAGAAGATCTTCCCCGGCCAGTACCACCAGCTCTCCGATATCTCCGGCGACCTGATGAGCCACATGCGCTACCCGGAAAGCCTGTTCAAGGTGCAGCGCGAGCTGCTCTCCAAGTACCACGTGACCTCCGCCAACCAGTACTACTCCGGCGAGGACTTCTGGCAGACGCCGGTCGACCCGACCGAATCCCAGTCCCAGCAGGACCAGGACATCCTGCAGCCGCCGTACTACCTGACCTTGCAGACCGGTGGCACCAAGGAACCGGTGTTCTCGCTGAGCTCCACCTACATTCCGGCTGGCCAGTCCACCCGTGAGATCCTCACCGGCTTCCTGTCGGTCGACTCGGATGCCGGCAATGAGAAGGGCAAGATAGGCTCGAACTACGGCACCATCCGATTGCAGGAGCTGCCCAAGGATTCGAACGTACCGGGCCCCGGCCAGGCGCAGAACAACTTCAACGCCAACGCCGACGTGTCCAAGGAACTGAACCTGCTGCAATCCGGCGACACGCAAGTGGTGCGCGGCAACCTGCTCACCCTGCCGCTCGGTGGCGGACTGGTGTACGTGCAGCCCGTGTACGTCAAGTCTTCGGGCGTGACCTCATTCCCGTTGCTCAAGAAGACGCTGGTCGCGTTCGGTGATCAGGTAGGATTCGCGGATACGTTGGATGAGGCCTTGGATCAGGTGTTCGGTGGTGATTCCGGCGCGGCCGCAGGCGATGCCGAGAACGTGTCCGGTGACGGATCGTCTGGTGACCAGTCGTCCGGCATATCCGGTGACCAATCTGGTTCCGATACCAATGGTGGCCAATCCGGCACCACGGACGGCAAGTCGGATTCCGGCTCGTCTTCCGACCGTAGCCCCGAACTCCAGCAGGCGCTGAACGATGCCGCCCAAGCCATGAAGGACAGCCAGTCCGCCATGAAGAACGGCGACTGGACCGCCTACGGCAAGGCGCAGAAGGAGCTTGAAGACGCCCTCAACAAGGCCATCGAGCTCGACAAGTAGTTCCGACAGGAATTGGCTCCCCTCAGGGTGAGGGGAGCCATCGCCGAAGGCGACTGAAGGGAGTCGGTTACCTCAACTGACATAGCCCGTCCTTATCATAAGGACGGGCTATTTGCGTATTCAAAGGAACCTCATGCCATACACCTTCCGTCCGGCCGTCGAATCCGACGTCCAAGCCATCGCCGACATCTACAACGCCTCAGTGATGGCCGGCGGTGCGACCGCCGACCTCACCCCGCGCACCCTCGACCAACGCCGCGCCTGGGTCGAATCCCATACGCCGCCCTACGGCGTTTTTGTTGTGGAATCGGAAGACGGTTCAATCATTGGCTTCGGTGCGCTCTCCGTGTTCTATGACCGCGCAGGATATGACGGTGTCACCGATTTGGCCTATTACATCGATCCGGCATGGCAAGGCAGGGGAGTAGGCACGTTCATGCTTGACAGGCTGCTCACCGAGGCGCTGGCCCGCCACATGCGCAAGGCCTGCGGCATCATTTTCGCCGATAACGCCGGCTCCATTGCCCTCATGCACCGCTTCGGCTTCACCCAATTCGGACTCATGCCCGCCGCTGCCACCGACTCCACCGGCACCATGCGGGACATGTCCTACTGGTATTTGGACCTGCAGCCTTGCAGTAAGTCATTTCAGTCAAGAAAAGTGTGAGGATGCCGGAGCAAACGAGCTTGACGGCGGCGTTGAGTACAATCTTGACGGTTGTATCCGGCCGGGCATGGGCCAGTGCGCGAGGCGAACGCGCGCATGACGTACGGAACGTACAGAACGTGCATACGGGAATAAAGGAAGACGGACGAGGAGCGGATTATGGCATCGGATTTCTGGCTGATTGCGGGACTGGGCAACCCCGGCAAAAAATATGAGGACACGCGGCACAACATGGGCTTCATGACCGCCGACGTGCTCGCCGAACGTTGGACGGTGAACTTCGCCGATCACAAGGGCTTGGCCATGCTCGGTAAAAGCGTGATGAACCTGGACGGCCGCACCGTCAAGTTCTTTCTGGCCAAGCCGCTGACTTATATGAATGATTCCGGCAATGCGGTGGCTTCCATTAGCGCCTATTACCAGATCGAGCCCGACCATATTGTGGTGATTCACGATGACATGGACTTGGAATTCGGCCGTATCAAGGTCAAGGCAGGCGGCTCCGCAGGCGGCCACAACGGCATCAAGTCGATTGACCGTTCCCTCGGCACGCCGAAATACGCGCGTGTGCGCATGGGCGTCGGTCACTCCAAGCGCGGTGCGAACGCGCATGACAACACGGTGAACTGGGTGCTGGGCGGATTCGGTCCGGACCAGCGCAAGCAGCTGCCCGAATTCCTGGCTGACGGCGCCGACGCCGCCGAGGACATCATCTTCCACGGTCTTGCCAAGACCCAGGAGAAGTTCAATGGCCGGTGAGGCGACGCACCCGGACCTGATCAACGGCTCACTGGTAGGCATCCTGTCTGAGCTGGAACAGGACAAGACCTTCCTGAAGCTCGCCGCCGGCGACATCGAGGCTTCGGACGACGTCGACAACTCCGTCCTGGCCGGCATCCCCGAAGGTTTGCGCCCGGCTTTGGCCGCCGCCATCGGGCAGGGTGTGGCCGGCAAACCCGGCAAGCCGGTCGTGCTGGTCGTGGCCTCCGGCCGCGAAGCCGAAGAGACCGTGGGCTCGCTGCGCTCCTGGTATGATGGCGACCCGAACGACATCGCCCAGCTCGAAGCCTGGGAAACCCTGCCGCACGAGCGTCTGAGCCCGCGCGCGGACACCGTGGCCAGCCGCATGGCCGTGTTCCGCAGACTCAAGCATCCGAGCGATACCGATCCGATGTTCGGCCCGATTCGCATTCTCGTCATGCCGATCCGCTCGCTCATCCAGCCAGTCGTCCAAGGACTGGGCGATGTCGAGCCGCTCGTGTTCACCGTGGGGGAGGACCTGCCCCTCGACGAAGCCGCCAAACGTCTGATCGAAAACGCCTACACGCGCGTGGACCTGGTCATGGACCGTGGCGAGTTCGCGGTGCGCGGAGGCATTCTTGACGTATTCCCGCCCACCGCACCGCACCCGGTGCGTATCGAATTCTTCGGCGACGAAATTGACACCATCAAGGAATTCCACGCCTCCGACCAGCGTACCTACGGCGACGGCCTCAAGACCATCTGGGCCACCGCATGCCGTGAACTGCAGCTGACCGACGCCGTGCGCACCCGCGCCAAAGCCTTGGTCGGTTCGATTCCCAATGCTGAGGACATGCTCGAATCCATCGCCAACGCCATTCCGGTCGAAGGCATGGAATCCCTGATGCCCGCACTCGTGGACCATCTGGAACCGGTGGGCTCCATGCTTCCCAAGCACGCCGTGATCCTCCTGAGCGACCCGGAGAAACTACGCCGCTCCGCCGAAGACTTGGCAAAAACCGCGAACGAGTTCCTGGCCGCCAGCTGGCATGTGGCCGCCTCCGGCCACGGCGCCGGCGCTCCCATCAGCTTCGACGAAGCCAGCTTCCTCGACTATGCGGAAACCATCAGCTCCCTCGAATACTCCGAACATCCGGTGATTCGCCTCACCAGTTTCGGCGTGGACACCACGTTGACCGGCCATGTGCAGAACCCGGCCGAATTCCGAGGGGATGAGGCCAAGGCCTCCCAAGGCATCGAAGGCCTGCTCGATGCCGGCTTCCACGTCACCATCACCGCCGCTGCGGCCGGCACCTTGGCTAGGCTCAAGCGTGCGATCAACACTACCGGCATCGCCAATTTCGACGTCATCCGCTCTCAGGCCATCGACGGCTTCGTGGACAAAGCCGCCAAAATCGCCCTGCTCACCGAACGCGACCTGACCGGCCGCACTTCAGCCGTGGCCGTGGCCAAAACGCCGAAACGCCGGCGCAAGGCCATCGACTTGGTGGAGCTCAAAAAAGGCGATTACGTGGTGCACGAGCAGCACGGCATTGGCCGGTTCATCGAAATGCGTCAGCGCACCATCGGCACCGGCGCCAACAAAACCACTCGCGAATACCTGGTCATCGAATATGCGCCTTCCAAGCGCGGCGCCCCGGCGGACAAACTGTTCATCCCCACCGACCAGCTCGACCAGGTCAGCAAATACATCGGCGCCGAAGCCCCCAAGCTCAACAAGCTCGGCGGCTCCGACTGGGCGGCCACCAAGGCCAAGGCCCGCAAGCACGTCCACGAGATCGCCGACGACCTGATCAAGCTGTACT
>ENA-OVGE01002279-OVGE01002279.1-human-gut-metagenome-genome-assembly--contig:-NODE-2279-length-12867-cov-20.681627_pt1 | contig 12867 bp, 8 predicted proteins | sample MGYA00237769_ERZ505417 | MGnify/ENA primary metagenome ERZ505417 (study PRJEB26158, sample SAMN06016403) | human gut metagenome | biome: human gut; feature: ankylosing spondylitis patient; material... | reverse complement strand
CGATCTACAACGCCATCATTACAGCCATTGCTATGGGCTACTCAAAGATGAACGAGATCGTCACCAAGGTCGGGGAGAACAGCAGTGTTTGTACTTCCTACCTCAAAAACCTCATCACCTTGGGGCTGGTCAAAAAAGAAACGCCCTACGGGGAGAAGAACAGCCGCAAGACGATCTATGCCATCGAGGACAACATGTTTCGCTTCTGGTATCGCTTTGTCCCGCAGAACATCTCCATCATTTCGCGGGGGGCAGCGGACTTAGCCTACCGACGCATTGCGCCGGAGCTGCCAGACTATATGGGCGGTGTGTTCGAGGAGATCTGCCAACAATACCTTTGGAAGCTGCTGCTGGAAGGAAAGTGTGCAGTGAATTTCAGCGACCTGGGCCGCTGGTGGGGGACGAATCCCAAGCGCAAACGACAAGAGGAGATCGACATCATGGCTACGGACCGGGACACGGCACTCTTTGGCGAGTGCAAGTGGACCAACGAAAACGTGGACCTGGGCGTTTTAGAGACGTTGGTGACACGCAGCGAACTGTTTCCCCACCAAGAAAAGCACTTCTATCTCTTTGCCAAGAGCGGCTTTACCAAGGGCTGCCGCGAGAAGGCAGAGGAACTGGGCAATGTTAGCCTGGTCTCATTTGAGGATATGATGGCGGAGAGCGGGTCCCCGTAAGGGGATCTGTTCATTGCCTTTAGCTACTGTTGCTATAAAATTTTGCTTATGATAGCGCGAGCTAAGCATATTTCCTACTTGACGGCGGGGGAAAATGGTGTTACACTGTACCCGTTGAAATCCAGAAAGGATGGGCCTTTGCCATGCAAGCTGCCAGCCTGTACAACTTCACCTTTACCTACTACTATTACTTTCCCTGCCACAAGGAAATAAAGTAATGGTAATTTGTGCTGGATAAAATCCAAAGGCCATCTTCCATCGGAAGTATTTACACGCCACACAGATTCCGTTCTGTGGAGGCGTTTTTATTTTGTCTTGCTATCACCGCAGCGCGGAAGGATCGAAAGGAGTTAACTACTATGATCGTCGTTTTAAATCCGGGGGCATCCCCTGAGCGGACCCAACACCTCATCCACTGGCTGGAGGAGCAGAACTTAGGGGTTCACGTCTCCAAGGGAGAGTACCAGACCGTCCTGGGCCTGATTGGCAACACCAGCAAGGTCGATATGGAAATGCTGCAAAGCCTGGACATCGTCGATTCCGTGACACGGGTCTCCGACCCGTTCAAGGCGGTCAACCGCAAGTTCCACCCCGACGACTCCACCATCGTGGCCGGGCCTGCCTCCATCGGCGGCGGCCACTTCGGCCTCATTGCCGGCCCCTGCTCTGTGGAGACGGAGGAGCAGATCATTTATGTCGCCCAGCAGGTGAAGGCCGCCGGGGCCAACTTCCTGCGGGGCGGTGCGTTCAAGCCCCGTACCTCCCCCTATGACTTCCAGGGCCTGGGCGCCGAGGGCATCCGCCTGCTGCTGGAGGCCAAAAAGGCCACCGGCCTGCCCATTGTCACCGAGATCATGGACATCCGCAACCTGCCTCTGTTCGAGGAGGTGGACGTGATCCAGGTGGGCGCGAGAAACACCCAGAACTTCGACATGCTGAAGGAGCTGGGCAAGACCCAGAAGCCCATCCTGCTCAAGCGCGGCCTGGCCGGGACCATCAAGGAGCTGCTGATGAGCGCCGAGTACATCATGGCCAACGGCAACGAGCAGGTCATTCTCTGTGAGCGGGGCATCCGCACCTTTGAGAAGTACACCCGCAACACCCTCGACCTCTCCGCTGTGCCCATCATCCACGAAAAGACCCATCTGCCCATCATCGTGGACCCCAGCCACGCCACCGGCAAGGCCAATCTGGTCGAGCCCATGATGATCGCTGCCGTGGCCGCCGGTGCCGACGGTCTGGAAGTGGAGGTCCACTACGACCCGCAGCACGCATGGAGCGACGGCGCACAGTGCCTGACCCCGGATTCCTTCGCGCAGGCCATGGCAAAGTGCCGTCAGGTGGCATGGGCCATTGGCCGGGATATGTAACGGCCTATGCTGGTAACGATTCAGAACGCGCGTTCCGTGGGCGGCACCATCACTGCCCCACCCAGCAAGAGCATGGCCCACCGTGCTGTGCTCTGCGCGGCACTGGCCGAGGGCCGCAGCCACATCACCAATCTGGAATTCAGCAAGGACATCTCTGCCACGCTGGGCGCAGCAGCACAGCTGTGCGCCCGTGTGCGCACCGGCGCAGACGATGCTGTGGTGGAAGGGCTGGGGCATTTTGTGCCCCTTGCCGCGCCGGTGGACTGCTGCGAGAGCGGCAGCACCCTGCGCTTTCTCATCCCCATCGCCAGCCTGACCGGACAGGCAGTTTCCTTCACCGGCCGCGGGCGGCTGATGGAGCGGCCTCAGTCGGTGTATGACGCTCTGTACCGGGAGCAGGGCCTGCGGTTTGAGCAGAGCGCTGCCGGGCTGACCGTGGAAGGGGCACTGACCCCCGGCGAATACCGCCTTGCAGGCAATGTATCCAGCCAGTTCATCAGCGGGCTGCTGTTTGCTCTGCCGTTGCTTTCCGGCAACAGCACGCTGCACCTCATCCCGCCGGTGGAGAGCCGCAGCTACATCGATATGACCCGCTCTGTGCAGGCAGCCTTCGGTGTGCAGAGCCATTGGCTGGACGAAAACACTCTTGCCATCCCGGGCGGGCAGCACTATCACCCCTGCGATTACACCGTGGAGGGCGATTACAGTCAGGCCGCGTTCCCGGCGGTGCTGGGTGCAGTGTGCGGCGGCGTGACCATCACCGGCCTTGCCCCGGACACGCTGCAGGGCGATGCCGCCATTCTGGATATCCTGCGCCGCTGCGGCGCGGTGTTTACCCGCACGGCAGAGGGCATCTCTTTTGAAAAGGCCCCCCTGCACGGGGTGGACATCGACCTTGCGGACTGCCCGGACCTTGGCCCTGTGCTCATGGTGCTGGGCCTGCTGTGCGAAGGCACTACAGTCATCCGCAACGCAGAGCGTTTACGCCTGAAGGAGAGTGACCGCATCGCTGCCATGGAGGCCGAGCTGCGTGCCTGCGGCGGCGTGCTGGAAAGCGAGGGCGGCACCATTACGGTGCACGGCTGCACGAACAGGCTGCACGCTCCGGCAGGTGTTCTGCATGGGCACAATGACCACCGTGTGGTCATGAGCCTTGCGGTGCTGGCCCTGAGTACGGGCATCCCCCTGACCGTGGACGATGCCGAAGCCATTACAAAAAGCTGGCCGAATTTCTTTGAAGCCATCAAGCCCTTGGGCGCGGAGGTGGAATATGCTTGATAAAACAAAACGTTATCTCGTGGTGGGCCTTGGCCTGCTGGGCGGCAAATACGCGCTGGAACTGACGAAAGCCGGTTTCCATGTGGACGGCATCAACCGCAGCGAAGGGCATTTGCAGTACGCGCTAGAGCACGGCTATATCGCCAGCGGCAAGACCCACGATTTTGAGGACCTTGTGAGCAGCGCCGACCACATCATCTTTGGTCTGTACCCCACGGCCCTCATCGAGTGGTTCCGCACCTACGGCCATCTGCTCAAGCCCGGCTGCATCTTTACGGATGTTTCCGGCGTAAAGACCGGCCTTGTGGAGCCGGTGCAGGCCATGTGCCCGGCGGGCGTGGAGTTCATTGCCAGCCACCCGATGGCAGGCCGTGAGACTTCCAGCGTGGAGCACGCCGCCGAGGTGAACTTTGCCCCGGCCAACTTCATCATCACCCCCACGGAAAAGAACACGCCAGAGGCCATTCAGTGGGCAAAGGACCTGGCCGAAGTGCTGGGCTTCCACCACATCTGCACCCTGACGGTGCAGGAACACGACAAGATGATCGGCTATGTGAGCCAGCTGTGCCATGCCATCGCCGTGAGCCTGATGTGCGCCAACGATAACTCTTCGCTGTGCGAGTACACCGGCGACTCCTTCCGTGACCTGACCCGCATTGCACGCATCAACGATAAAATGTGGGCAGAGCTGTTTTTGTGGAACAAACAGAACTTGATCAGCGAGATCGACCAGTTCGATGCTGCGCTGCAGCAGATGCGCGCTGCCCTTGTGGCCGACGACCGGGATAAGTTGGAAGAGATGTTCCGTCTTTCCACCCAGCGCCGCGCGGCGTTCGACAAAAAACTGCCCGAATAAACCGGAGGTGCTCCCATGCCCAAGCAGGAAGGCCAGAAATCCAAGCTTTTGACCCTTTTGCGCATTCTGGAACAAAAGACCGACGAAGAACACCTGCTCAATGTACCGCAGCTGGTAGAGCTGCTGGAACAGCAGGACATTCTTGCCGAGCGCAAAAGCATCTACAGCGATATCGACACCCTGCGCAGTCTGGGGTATGACATCCAGCTGCGGCGCGGGCGCGGCGGCGGCTACTGGCTGGCCAGCCGCACCTTTGAGCTTTCTGAGCTGAAGCTGCTGGTGGATGCCGTACAGGCCAGCAAGGTTGTGTCGGCACGCACCAGCAGTAAACTCATCCATAAACTGGAAGCCCTCTGCTCCGACTACGAGGGCACCCAGCTGCAGCGTCAGGTGTACGTGGATGGCCGCCCCAAAAGCGACAGCCACACCCTGCTTTACAGCATCGATGCGCTGCACAGCGCCATCAATGCGGGCAGAATGGTGCGGTTCCGCTACAAGGACAGCGGCACCCGCACCGTCAGCCCGTGGCAGCTGGCATGGGAAAACGGCTGCTACTACCTTATCGCTTATCAGGACGAGAAAGAGCCTGCGGGCATCCGCAACTACCGCGTGGACCGCATGTCTTCCGTGACGGTGCTGGGCGATGCCCGCCGGGGCAAGGCCGAGTTCCGCCAGTTCGACCTGCCCGCCTATCTGCGCAAGCACTTCAACATGTTCGGCGGGCCGGAGTACCGGGTCACTCTGCGCTGCACCGCCGACCTGGAAAGCGCCATGCGCGACCGCTTTGGCAAAACGCCGCTGTTCGTGCCGGAGGAAGACGGTGCATATTTTCACTTTGATGTGCCGGTATGCGTCAGCCCCCAGTTCTACGGCTGGGTGTGCGGCTTTGGCGGCAAGGTAGAAGTAACGGCTCCCGCCGAGGTGCGCAAGGGGATACACGATATGGTGCAGGCCCTTGCGAAGCAGCACGATTAAAATGGCCTCCGCTTCGCTCTGGCCATCATCAGATGAAATGATATTTATAATCAGGTTCCGGAAAAATCTGCGGATTTTTCCGGAACCTTTTTTCACAGGGAAGGCCCGGACCGGGAGATGCAGCGTTCCGGCAGGAAATAATTTCACGGCACCGTCCTGCCCTGTGGAGCCAGAGCGCCAGATGCTGCTTTCCGGTACGACTCCATCCGTGAAAAATGCAAACCCCGGCAGGCCGCAGCCTGCCGGGGTTTGCTGTTCCTATAAATAATTCTTCCGCTGAGCATGGCCAGAGCGAAGCGGAGGCCATTCTGAATCTCTCACTCCTCAAATTCCAGATCGCCGGGCAAAATCAGATCCAGCTCGGCGGCAGGTTCTGCCACAAGGCGGCGGCTCTGGTGGAAGATGGCCTTTTCCAGCGTGTTGCGGGCAAGACGGCCGTTGCCGGCGGTGCGGCTGTCCAGCGCCTGACGGCGCTTGTAGTAGCCCAAAAGCGGGAAGGTACAGCCCTCGGCAAGGCGGTAGCCCTTGCCCTTTGCCAGCACGTTGGTGATGTCCAGCAGCTCGTCTGCCGTGTAGTCCGGGAACTCGATCTTGTTGGGGAAGCGGCTGGCAAGACCGCTGTTGGCAGTAAGGAACACCTCCATCTCCCGGGTGTAGCCCGCCAGAACGACCACCAGCTCGTCCCGGTGGTCCTCCATGCCCTTCACAAGGGTGTCGATGGCTTCGAGCCCAAAGCTGTCCTGCTCGCCGCGGTAGAGGCTGTAGGCTTCATCGATAAACAGCACACCGCCGAGGGCACTCTCGATGACGCTGTTTGTCAGCGGGGCGGTGTGGCCGGTGTAGCGGCCCACAAGGTCGGCACGGGTCACTTCCACCAGCTGACCGCCCTTCAGCGCGCCGATGGCCTTGAGGTACTTTGCCACCAGCCGGGCAATGGTGGTCTTGCCGGTGCCCGGGTTGCCGGTGAAGATCATGTGCATGGAAAGGCTGGTGGTCTTGAAGCCTGCCGCCGCGCGGCGCTGCTGCACCTGCAGGTTATCCGCCAGACCGAACACATACTCCTTGACCGCCCCAAGGCCCACAAGGCCGTTGAGTTCGGCGCGGATTTCATCTACAGCGCCCGTGTACTCGGCAGGCAGCAGGGCAGACAGCTCCTGCTCGGGCTGGTCGTTCAGGCAAAACCATACGCCCTCCGGCTTTGCGGTCAGGGTGACGGTGCCGGTAAGCTTTGCATCAGTCTGCAGGCAGTATTCACTCAGGGCACGGAACATTTTATTGCAGCATTCCGCAAGGCCCGCCGCACCCTTTTCCTTAGAGCACTGGGCGGCTACATAGTCCCGCACATCGGCCCCGGCAGAGAGGGTCAGCCCAAGGCGTGCGCTCACCTTCTGGGCCAGCGCATTCAGTTGCTGCGCCGCCAGCGCTGCAAGGTCCTCCCGGGCAAAGGCGCTGGTCTCGCACACATCGCCCACCGCTGCCACAAAGGGCGCACCGAACTTATCCGCCAGCGCGTCCCGGCCCTTGCGGGAAAAGAAGATGAGGTACTTGCCGCAGGGCGTGATACTGCTCACCGCGCCCGGTGCCAGCGCCGTGCCTGCATCCACAAGGATGCCCTCCTTGTTCACAAGATACCGGCTGGAAAGCGGTGCGCTGCCCTTCACAGCAAGATCTGCAAGGGTCTTGAGGAAGGCCGCATGGCAGCTCTCGTAATGCTCAAAGATCACGATCTCCCCGGGGGCGTGCAGGGCCGCATACAGATCCTGCAAAAACAGCTTTTCCGCACCGGAATTGGGGTAGAGGGCAAGGTCCACCACCGCGGTTTTGTCGCTCTGCAAAAGGCCCCGCGCCGCCATGATGCGGGCGGTCTCTGCCAGCGCAAAATGCCGCCCGGTGCCTGCACCTCCGCAGATCAGGATCACATTGCGTGCTGCCGGGCGCTCGGTGCCCAGCACAAAGGGCCGGCGCATGGCGCGCACCACGCTGTCCACAAAGGCATCCTGCCCGAGAACGGTCTTTTTCACCTCGGCGGCAAGGCCCTCAAAGCTGCCAAGGTGCTCTGCGGTCACATCGGCAGTGCCCTTGGCAAGCAGGCCGTCCGCTTCCATATCCCGCAGCATCTGGCGGCTGTCCTCCAGAGCAGACTGCACCGCAGTGTCCTGCGTTTTCAGCTGGGCGTTCTGTTTTTTGAGCAGGGCATCCAGCTGCTTCTGGTTTTCCAGCAGAGCAGCGTTCAGGTCCGGCACGGCTGAGGTCCCGGATTTCTGTGGCTTTGCCTCCGGCTGGGCGGTGCCGCCAAAGCGCGGCCTGCCCCCTGCACCGAACACACCGTTCATAAGGTTTTCCCAATCGTCGGTATATGCCATGGTTTGCCCTCCGTTTTTGTCGTTTTCTTCCAGTATAGTGTACCCGGACAGGTTTTGCAATTCCCTCTTGCAAAAAAGACCGCCGGTGTTTACACTTATATCTGATAGGAAATCTGCAAGAAGGAATGAAGAAACTATGACCGTCAAAACGCCCGCCGAACTGAAAACGCTATACGAGAGCATCTCCTTTGACCTTCAAACCACCTACACCGGCCCGCTGGGGCAGGAATATGCTGTTTCCGGCACCCATCTGCGCCTGTGGGCACCCACGGCGCAGAGGGTGGAGGTCAGCCTTTACCGCAAAGGCAGCGGCGGTGAGCCCATAGGCACTCTGCCGCTGGAGCGGGGGCAGCAGGGGGTGTGGAGCATCTATCTGCCCGGCGACCAGCACGGACGATACTATACCTATACGGTCACAGTGGATGGCATTTCGCGCCAGACCGGCGACCCTTACGCCCGCGCTGCCGGTGTGAACGGCACCCGCAGCATGATCGTAGATCTTGCCCGCACCGCCCCCTCCGGGTGGGAGCGGGATGTGCGTCCGGTCATCCCGCCGGAGCAGCGCGCGGTGTGGGAGGTGAGCGTGCGCGACTTCTCGCAGGACGCTGCCAGCGGCGTGCGCCCGGCATGGCGGGGCAAGTTCATGGCCTTTACCCAGCAGGGCACCACCCTGCACGGGGACGGCATCCACCCCACCTGCCTGAACTACCTCCGGCGTCTGGGCGTGAAGTATGTGCAGCTGATGCCCATTTTTGACTTTGGCAGCGTGGACGAGGCAAAGCCGCTGTTGCGGCAGTACAACTGGGGCTATGACCCCACCAACTACAATGTGCCCGAAGGCAGCTATTCCACCGACCCCACCCGCGGCGAGGTGCGCATCCGGGAGTGCAGGGAAATGATCGCAGCCCTGCACGCGGCGGGCATCGGTGTGGTGATGGATGTGGTGTATAACCACATGTATCGCAATGAGAACCCGCTGAACGACACTGTGCCCTGCTACTTTTTCCGCCAGAACGAGGACGGCAGCTTTTCCAACGGCAGCGGCTGCGGCAACGAATTTGCCAGCGAGCGGCCCATGGCCCGGCGGTATATGATCGATTCCATCCTCTACTGGGCGCAGGAATACCACATCGACGGCTTCCGGTTCGACCTGATGGGCCTGTACGACGTGGAGACCATCAACGCGGTGCGCGCCGCGCTGGATACGCTGCCCGGCGGGCGGGATATCCTGATGTACGGCGAGCCGTGGCAGGGCGGCGGCAGCCAGCTGCACCGGTACGAGGCCAACAAGGCGAACCTGGCCATGCTGAACGAGCGCATCGGCATCTTCTGCGACGACACCCGCGACGCCATCAAGGGCGGCTGTTTCAATGCCCGGGAGCCGGGCTATGCGGAGGGCAAGCCCGGCAGCTTCTGGGACGTCGGCGGCGCGGTGGCCGCCTGGTGCCGCAGCGACCGTCTGCCACCCCACGCCCCCAGCCAGATCGTAAGCTATGTGTCCGCCCACGACAACTTCACCTTGTGGGACAAACTGCTCTGCGTGCGCTACGAGCGGCCGGAGTTCACCGCATCTGACCCGGTGGCACTGGCCCAGAACCGGCTGGCCGCCGGCATCTACCTCACCAGTTTCGGCCTGCCCTTCCTGCAGGCGGGCGAAGAGTTTGCCCGCACCAAAAAGGGCGTGGGCAACAGCTACCACTCCTCCCCCGCCCTGAACCGTCTGGACTGGGCCCGCGCCGGGCAGTACCACGCCCTGGTGGACTACTACCGGGGCCTGCTGGCCCTGCGGGCCGCCTTCCCGCGGCTGGGCACCACCGACCGACACGCCCCGGAGGCGCTGCAGTTCTTCTCGCTGGAACAGCCGCTGGTGGGCTGGACCCTGCCCGCTGCCCCCGGCGACGGGGCCTGGTGGCGGGCACTGTGTGTGTTCTACAACCCCACCGACACCTCCCGCGTGGTGCCGCTGCCCGCCGGGCGGTGGAAGCTGCTGAGCGACGGCACTTCTTCCAGCTTATGGCGGGGCGAGAGCCGCACCTATGAACGGGAAGCCCTTCTGATGCCGTACAGCGCCACCGTGTTCGGAGCAGTATAAACAACAAAAAAACAAGGGCAGACTGCTCTTCGGCAGTCTGCCCTTGTTCTATCGGATTTTTAGCTGTTGGAAGCGGTCTTTTCGCCCAGCGTAACATTGACCGTCTGCATCTGGCCGTCGCGGGCCACCGTGATGGCCAGCGTGTCACCGGCTGTATGCTTCTGCATCAGGGTGCCCAGATCATCCTTGGCGGCGATCTCCGAGCCGTCCACGCTGACGATGCGGTCACCGGCCTTCAGACCGGCCTGATCGGCAGGGCCGCCCTTGGTCACGTCCACGATGTAGACGCCATAGGCGTTCACGCCCAGCTGCTGTGCCGTCTGTGCGTCGGTCACAGCCAGGTAGGTGATGCCCAGATAGGGGCGACCGGTCACATAGCCGTTCTCCAGCAGCTCCTGTGCCACCTTGATGGCATCATTGATGGGGATGGCAAAGCCCAGGCCCTCGGCATCGCTGGAAGAGGATTTTGCGTTCACGATGCCGACCAGCTCACCGTTCATGTTGAACAGGCCGCCGCCGGAGTTGCCGGGGCTGACCGAGGCATCCATCTGGATCAGGGACATGGTGTTGGTGGAGTTGGTGCCCTGGATGGTCACGCTGCGGTTCAGTGCGCTGATCATGCCGCCGGTCACGGTGCCGCCCAGCTCACCCAGCGGGTTGCCCACAGCCATCACGCTCTGGCCCACCTTCAGGCTGTCGCTGTTGCCCACGGTGGCGGGGGTCAGGCCGTCAGCATCGATCTTGATGACCGCGATATCGCTGGTGGTATCTTCGCCCACGAGGGTGGCGGTGTAGTCCTTGTCACCAATGGTAACGGTGATGGTGGAAGCGCCGTCCACCACATGTGCACAGGTGAGGATGTAGCCGTCCGAGCTGATGATCACGCCGCTGCCGGCACCGCTCTCCACCTGATTCTGGCCGTACCACGACCACTGAGAGTAGACCACCTGCTCCGTAGTGATGACCACCACGCTGGGGCTGACCAGATCAGCCACCTGTTCAGTGGTCAGGCTGCTGCCGCTGCTGGAGGCTGCGGTGATGGAACTATCCGAACCGGATGCACTGTCGGCCGTAGAGGAAGGTGCCACCTGCTGAATGACCACCTTGCCGCTGCCGCCAAACTTTGCCCCCACAAAGCCGCCTGCAAAGCCCATGGCTGCGGCCAGCACCAGCGCCACGGCGCTGCGTGCAACGCGCTTGCCATTGAACTTTTTCTTCTTTTTAGGGGGCTGCGCGTCCTGCGGCTGTACCGGATGTACCGGCGGCGTTGCACCGCCTGCGCCGTTGTCTGTCTGCGGGGCGGTGTAAGCGGTCTCCGGTTCCGGCTGCGGGTCGTTGTACTGGTTGGCGGTGTTCATGCCGCTGCTGCCCACATTGGGATAACCGGTATCTCCGCTTTCGTTTTTATCCTGAGAGGAATAATCATATTCCCATTTGTTCTCATTGTCCATGCTGATACTTCCTTTCCGTAAGGGATACGTCCACAGGAACCCTGTTCCTTTGAGCTGCTCCTATTGTAACCATCAATTGTGAAAATCAATCGCGCGCGCCGTGAAGAAACTGTGAAATAAAGACGCACTTTCCGCCCTTGACAGCGGCCTTTGCGCTTGCTATTGTAAAAGCGTAAATTCAGGAGGAACACACCATGGAACTGCACCGCACAGACGAGGGCTTTGCCCTCTATAAGGAAAAAACACAGATCGGCTTCTGCGCGCTCACGCCCGCCGCAAAGGGGGCTGCCATCACCGCGTTTGGCATCGAACCGCAGTGGCGGCGCAAAGGCTACGGCTCCTATCTATTAAAAGAAACTTTGCGCGCCTACGCCGGATACGACCGCGAAAAGGCTACCGTATTTACCGCCCCGCTGCCCGCCGATGCCGCAGAGCTTGCGTTCTGGGCAAAGTTCGGCTTTGCGGCAGAAGGCAGGCAGCTGGTACGCCGCCGCACGCCGGACCTGACCGCCGTCAAGTTCGTGCAGGACTTTCTGGCCGCACGGCTGGCACAGCCGCGCCTTTGCATCGATGCTACCTGCGGCAACGGCGGCGACACGGCCTTCCTGTGCGGCATCACCGCGCCGGAAGGAAAGGTAGTCGGCTTTGACGTGCAGGAAGCTGCCATTGCATCCACCCGGAAGCACCTGGAGCAGCTGGGCGTGCCTGCCGCCCGGTATGAGCTGCACTGCCAAAGCCACGCAGACCTTTTACAGGTTGTGCAGCCCGGCACGGCAGATGCGGTGATGTTCAACTTTGGCTGGCTGCCCGGGGCCGACCACGCAGTGTTCTCCACCGCGCAGAGCAGCATCCCCGCCCTGCAGGCGGCTTTGGAAGCCGTGCGCCCCGGCGGCGTGGTGAGCGCCATCCTCTACAGCGGGCAGGTCATCGGCACGGATGAAAAGCAGACGGTGCTGGAATATCTCCGGGCACTTCCGCTCAAAAGTTTTACCGTTCTGGTGTGTGATTTTGCCAACTGGGCCGAAACCGCCCCTCTGCCCTGCATCATCCTGAAAAAATAACGAAAACACTTGCATTATGGAGCGTTTTCGGATAAAATAGGGTACGTATGTGTAAAAAGACGGCCTCGCCCTCTCCGTCTTTGCTTCGCAAATCCACCTCTCCCAAAGGGAGAGGCCTTGGCAAAAAGATGCACTTTGCGTGGACTGCCAAGGGCTCCCACTTTGGGGGAGCTGGCGCGTTAGCGCCTGAGAGGGCGAGCCCGGCAAAGTCCAACCGGACATACTAAATGCAAAAATCCACTTCCTGCTCCACAGCAGGTTTATCAGGAGATCTACAGTTTATGACAAATCGTGAAGAAATCGAGCGCCGCCGGACGTTTGCGATCATCAGCCATCCCGACGCCGGTAAGACCACTCTGACCGAAAAGCTGCTGCTGTACGGCGGAGCCATCAATCAGGCAGGCTCCGTCAAGGGCAAGCAGAGCGCAAAGCACGCCGTGTCCGACTGGATGGACATTGAGAAGCAGCGCGGTATTTCCGTCACCTCTTCTGTCCTGCAGTTCAACTACGCGGGCAAGTGCGTGAACATTCTGGACACCCCGGGCCATCAGGACTTCTCGGAGGACACCTACCGCACCCTGATGGCGGCAGACTCTGCCGTCATGGTCATCGATGCCGCAAAGGGCGTTGAGGCCCAGACCATCAAGCTGTTCAAGGTGTGCACCCTGCGCCACATCCCCATCTTCACCTTCATCAACAAGATGGACCGCGAAGCCCGCGACCCCTTTGAGCTGATGGAGA